>JACKZZ010006008.1_pt1 | contig 78922 bp, 56 predicted proteins | sample 8027871 | NCBI WGS metagenome assembly JACKZZ01 (sample SAMN15724774, study PRJNA655200) | protist metagenome | isolation source: fluorescence activated cell sorting (FACS) single amplified genomes of... | place: USA: West Boothbay Harbor, Gulf of Maine | collected 2000-07-19
GTGCACAGCAGTCGAGTCTGACAGCCTTCCAAACAGAGGCTTCGAAACCCTAGGGTAAACACTCCGAGGAATTCAAATTTCCGCGGGAACATCCCGGTAAATCTTGGACTTTCTGCCCCACAAACCGTGGATGTCTGGATGTCTGGATATCTCGACAGCTCAAGACTTCAGCAGCACCAATTATGACGCAGAAGCACATCATGATTTCCAGCACTGAGGTTAAATTGTTATCATAATAGCGTCAAGTATCGTTATGCCTTGCAGAAGCAAATATTAATAATTAAATATTTGATTGAGCAACATAATTATAGCTGCTAATGGATGAACCATTTCTACAGCTCAATTGATGATAGAAGTTGACGGTATCGACACTGCTCCAGCAGGTGTTGGCACTGGCAGCAGTGATGCTGATCCTAATCAGCAAGTTATCAACAATATGAAAAGTGGATGGATTCTATTTATTGATCTTGGTGAATTCGAAGATTTTCCACCTCCAGATGGCGAAGACTGGGGCGTGTCTATGGATCAGCTTGTAAAGTATGTTACCTCTGTCAGCTCAGTCCAACGCGTTTTCTTCGTTTATCGCCGTCTTAGTACGGCAGAACACAGACCAGCTACCAATACTATGCCCCTGCGCATAGGCGAAGTGCTGATAAATACCATAAGCGTTGTTGTGAATACTGTCGTTGGCAATGACACCTCCACTGTTCTGGTTGATGGGAAGCGGTTCATTTTCTCATCAAACTGTTTATTGATAAGCTCATGCTCACAACTGCGCGATGCTTTTATAAGGAGCGGTGGCAAGGCAGCTTCTGTTTTATGTCCACCTCCGGTTGCAGCTCCTACTCTTATAGCAAGCATTGATGACCATTTTACCCCCAACACAGACAGCGGACACAACCATGCCTCTGCCCCGCTGCTAGTGGGTGCTATTGCTGCAGCTGTCCATCAAGCATGTACCCTATCTCCAACCGAAATTCAAGCAATGCACAAAGAACAAAGTGAGAATGAAGGCAAAGTCGATAGTGGGATTTGGCCTGGGGCAGGAGCTGGGGGTGGTACCAGCGACGGAACTACTTTGACCCTCAAAAGGGGACTACAAGCCACTCTGAACTCTGGATTGAATTCAGAGCGCCAACAACGCCCCCGCCTCTCCGAGATTGCTCATGCGGTGGAAGCTGCTGTGGACACGGATTTGACTGGCTTGAGTGCTATCAGTGGGGGCAGTGCAAACAGTGGTGGTTGGGTCCGGGTTGAGGGCGATCCTGCTTCAGCTTCGGCGCCATACAGCGGGAGTAATTTTGGTGTGAATAGCCCAGCCGCACAAATGGATGTACAGGCAGAGGCTTCAGCGATGGAACGCGCGGAAGGAGAGGTAGAGGAAGTTACCGAGCCGATCTTGGTCATGCATGCAGAGCTCGAACCTGAACCGGAAGCGGAACCGGAAGCAGGTTCAGCAGGTAGTCCAGATCCAGAACGCGAGCTAAAATCACCAACAGCACAAATTTCGGTGTCGCTCACTGACCAAGCTACTGCTGAAGCTGCCCTTGCACCTTTGGCACTGCTACTGCTTAACGTGATGAGGTTAATGTTTGTGGAGCATGCACCCATCCGTACCTCACAACAGCAGGAGAGTCAACCGCAAACATACGTGCCACTGCAGTCGCTGGCAGAGGTTCCGTTGCTTTTTCAATATGCTTTGGTAGATTACTGTGTGGTGAATATTCTGGGGGTGGGCGGTGAACCCGGGGGTCAGCTGCACCAGCTCCAAAACCAGCAACTGAATGCTAATAATCATGGTGAGCAAGACGTGCAGGGTCCTGAAAGCGCACGGTGGGGTGGCGGTCCTGGTGACATATATTGCCAGCGGGTTGGTGGAGGTGCAGAGGCAGTGTGGGGCTGTCGAGAGCGTCTCCGCGAGGCACTGGCAGTGAAAAGTGGGTTTGGTGAGTCTGAATTGGCACGTATGTTGGTTACCGAGGGTAATTTGGAGGGCGCTTTGAAGGGAGCAGAAAATGCTGACGATGAGGAGGAGGAAGAAGAAGAAGAGGAGGAGGAGGAGGAGAGTGAAAGAAGGCATGGGCAGTGGGGGAAAGGGGCACGAGGGCGTGCGCACGGGCATGGAAGGGGGAGAAAGAGGGCTAGAGGGGCCTCGGCACGTCTTTATACAGGTCTATACCGCTATGATTTCCGTTTCAGTAGCTCTCCAACAGCATCACCGCCGCAGTATTATAATGAGTTTGTTCGGTTGGTTTCTTCTGCGAATAATTTCACTGATCTGGCGCTGACGCTGGAGCTTGAAGCGCCTGGGCATGATAGATGGGGTGCACAATTGGTGTTATTTCGCTCCCAGATTGATCTTAGTGTGTGCCATTATGTGGGGAGCACCTCTAGAGGAATTGTTGCTCACAGTCTGTTGAGACTGCTGACAATGCCCACTTCTAACATCACGCCAGACTCCATCTCCACCAACAGCAGCGGTACGAAAGGCTTCTGCGGTTTGTATGAATCTCTTCCGATAGGAGTGATCTCCCCGCTGAAGGGTGGCTTGCCTTACCGACCATTGTTTATGTCTGATTTCCACCGAGCTTGTTATGTTCTAGCTGCTGCATGGTTGGCTGAAGTTAGGCAAGTGGTACTAGGCAATGCAGAGGATTCCGTGGCAAGGGCAGAGTTTTTGCTATGCCAAGTAGTGACAACTCACCAACGACTGTGCTGCAGCCGCTGTGGTACTTTTTATATAACTTCACTATCGCGTTGTGGTGAATGTGAGCAGACGTTTATTGCTGCAGGTGATGATGGTGAGTGTGGAACCAATGTGGGGGCCTTTTGTGCAGGTGCCGCTGTACTCAAGTATCGTTATCCTGGCCCGGTAGTGTATTGGCTGCATGATAACAAGGAATTTACACTGGCTACAGAGTATCGCTCCGCTGCTGCCACCGGAACTGGTGCTGGTAGATACAACCCAGTGCTGAATCCTCTGTGGTGTATAGTTAAGGGATTGGGATGTTTAGCTTCATTTTTTATTGGCGAAGCGTCATCACAGCGTCGCCCAGCTGCTCAGCAGTGGCGGTACCTACGCGTTGGACTCACACGCGCTGCGCACAGAATATAGCCGTGATCCGTTGCCAATTAAGGGTAGAAATGCCGCACCGGTACCAGCAACAGTACCCGTACAGACTGCAGCAGCAGGTACACCAGGTACACTAGGTGTCAGTGTTGTGGGTGCCGCTGCTAATCGATATTATCCTCCAGTGTTACAATTTGTCAGTCAGCTGTGTCGCGGATCAATGATTGGTTTTGTGTGGGAGACCCGTGTGAGGGTGTTGAAAAGAGGATTTCTCACCCTCGCAACACTCGCTACACGAGGCGGTAAAACATTACTGACGATGTCACATGTTGAGCAGCTGCGGGTGGAACTAGGGGGCATGATGCGCCGCTGGGGTGTGTTGAACCCACCACCTTCTCCACCAGTCACTGCTGCTGCTGCTGCTACTGCTGCAGGTGGGAGCGGAAGTGGACCTGGTTCGGGTGCTGGCATGAAAGCACGCAATCATTTAAGAACAACTGCTCTGCTATTGCTGCTGCGCCATGCTTGTGCAGATTGCGATGTTTGTCTTGAATCCAAAGTAAAAATGTACAACGAGTTATGTTTGTTAGCTGCTCAAGAGCAAGAGCAAGAACCAGGAAAGAGAGTCGATGCTGGAGCGGTTGGAGAGGCAGGAGCTGAATATGTTGATTCTGCTTCACCATCCGATGATACCGAGATTGCTGTTGATTGCTACCAGGTGCGCATAGTAGCGGCAAATCAAGTGCGCTACGGAGGACCAGGATCGCTTGCCCCAGTACCAGCTGGGGCTGGACGTGCACGTGGACCTGGTCTGAACAAATACCGTCGCTGCTGTTATCTGTCGCCTGACATTGAAGGACCATTGAAGACAGAGGCTGGGGTCGGCGAATGTGAATGGACAGGGGTTAGGTTGGTACACTATGGGAAGGACTTTAAGCATCTTGATGAGCACTGTTTTACAATGGTTGAGCGGGGCCTCTGTCGCCAGCTGCCACGGCGCTCACCGTCGCGGTCACCGTCACCGTCACCGTCACCGTTACTGTCAGCGTTGTTGTCAGCCGCTACGTCTGGTGGTATTGGCAGGTTGATTGATGTAGAGGCCGAGGCCGAGGCCGAGGCCGAGACGGAGGCAGCGGAAGAGGCTGTGGCAGCGGCAGTAACCCAATACGAAGCGGATGAGGAGGAGTTTCCGGCAACACAGACTGAGGAGGAGGAGGATGTGGAAGGTAATAAGCGAATTGAGGGAATATGTGATGATGTGGCACCATCAGGGGGTGTGGCAGCGGATGTGGAGGTGGAGGTGGAGGTGGACAAGTGCGTGATTGGTGAGTGTCGCAGTGGGCGGGAGGCGCTATTTCCGGCGACGACCCCCGCCACTGCCCCGGGCACACCAGGGCTATCTGTGGTGCCTCCAGCAGTCTGTGCGGAGTTGCCCCTCCGCACCAGTACATCTACAGGGCTTCTGTCTGTTCCTTTATTTGTACCAGTGGAGGTGTACACTGCCCGGTATTATCTAAATCGTATACAAGGTAGCTTCTGTGCAGAGCAGTGCTCGTGCAGTATAACATACTGCTGTAGTTCAAAACTGCTGCAGCACTATCGGCATGTGAATGACGTTGGTGTGGATATTAATTCAAACCCGGAGATTAGTGATACCGCTGTGATTTTAGCAGCACATCAGCCTTGTGCAGTTGTGCTTGGATCTGTGAGGGTGCAACGAAAACCCAGCGTTGATATTAAGGCAAAGGCGGATGGAGCTATTAACGCCAAATGCTCGGTTGAGTGGTTGGTGTCGTGGGGTGAAGGTAAACTTTGGCGAGCATTATGGACGACCTTGCTGTGGGATGAAGTGAGTAGAACCTGCTGTAACTACTGTGTGTTTAACTGTTAGAGCTGCACCAACTACCAATCTTTGCTGACGTGTAATGTCAACTAAACTGTCTGCCTTCCCCTTCCCATTCGTGTCTACGATAGATATTTGACCCAACCGTACCTCTAGCTTTCACTCGCCCATATCAGCGCCACCCCGCTGACTTGTTACCCGAGAGATACTCTCTTGGAGGAGTTCCTCCGCTTAAAACCAGGTTTTTCCAATCTCGATGTCTTGCTTTAAAGAATCGCCTTGGGGCACTGCGCCGCCTCACACGAGAGGCTCTATACGCGGAAGTGAGCACTCGGTTCAAGAAGCGTATTGGTTGTCAGCGATGTATCCCGACTTGTGGTGCGAGTGGGGGAGGAGGTGGCAGTAGGAGTGGAGTTGATGGTGACTGTGACAGTCGCGGTGACAGCAGCTTTCACAGCAGCTTATTTGCAAGCTTTGTGGAAGCATGCAGTGCAGAGGAAGTTCTGGAAGCCTGTGACGCTCAACCTGCTCTTCAAGAACCAGGACAACAGGTAGCAGCACTGGGGGAAGTGAAAGCAGTTTCTGGAACTGGGACGACTTCAGGCGCAGCTGGTGAAACTGATTTTTTGCTTGGGGAACAATATACAGATGTACGATGCAGTGAACTTGCCAGCTTTGCCTGTGCATTAGGTACTGCTGCAGTTTCAAAGATACTGGAGGAAATGTCACGTGCACCAGATACTTATTTCAGAGGTATGCCTGACCTGTGTTTTTGGAAAAAATATGCACCCTCGGTGGGTGAAGACGAGGGTGAGGAGGTGGATCTCCCATTTGTTGAGTCAGCCTCAGGACGTGACACTAATTTGCCTTGGGTTGTACAACCAGATGGAAATACTGAGAAACATGATCACGAAAACTTCCCGCTTCCTCGCAATCCGAATGTTTTTTTGGTGGAGGTGAAGTCTGTCAATGATCGTATCAGTCGTTTTCAATTGTGCTGGGTTGAATTACTACAATCGTGTGGTGTGTTAGTGGAGGTAGCAAAAGTTGTACATCGGGATTAAGTGAAGTGCAATACTAAATCTGTGACAATGTGTTTCAATTTGAAGTGGTAAATATAAGAATGCAATTTCATCATTTGTCGGCTTGTCGCGGATCCGGATGTTATGGATGTCCTCGACCTCACCCCGCACACATTATTTGAGAAATTATTGACCCTTGATTTTGAACTTTGCTGACAGACTGTGCTTTCAAAAATGTGAGCTGCTCTGCTGACAGCAGGTGCTGGTGAGCGCAAATTACGCCAGCAATTTTTGATAAATGGAGTTGAAGCAATAAAACAGATCAAAAATAGGCACTATATAGCAAATAATAAAGGCAAACTAAATTACAATTTTGTTTTGTTTGGTAATTCACAACATATTTTAATAGGTTTGCTTGTTGTTGCTTTGTGTTGAAACCATTGTAAGCATTGCATCATGAGCAGTAAAAACACCGACATTTCAATTGGTGGAAGAAAGAACACCAGGTATTGTAGTTATTGTAATCGAGAAGTGACATTCCAATTGCATATCAAATGTGCTGAATGTGAAAACTTTATTCTTTGTGGTGACTGCTTTTCTATTGGAGCATATCTTTCACCACATAAACCATGGCATCCTTACCAAGTAGTTGAATGTCTTGAATATCCATGTTTTGTACCAGAATGGAGCTACGCAGAGGAGTTATTGTTGTTGGAAGCTATTGAGAAGTGTGGTCTGGGAAATTGGAAGGTAGTAGCCGAGTATATGGCTGGTACTCATGGTTTGAGTGGGGTCAAAAAAGGTGAAGGTGGTGAAGGTGCATTGTCTGCTCGAGAATTAAAAGAGAAAAAAGAGCTTCTGAGCCAAATCAGTTCATACGGCAGAGGTGCGAAGGAAGTGGAGACCCATTACTGGGATCTTTATGTCCGCTCAGGATTTGCTGCCAATGAAGTGAGTGCTCCAGAGCAGGAGCAGTCGATTGATGAAGGTCCTCGTGCCGAAGTTATTGCTGCTAAAAGTATATCATGCCCTTGCTACCTCCCAGAGAAACACTGCGTCACAGCTGTTGGGACTGCCGCAGTTGCTGCGACTGTTCAAACCGGCGAGTTGCACTACACGGCTGCGAAACCAGTGCCTACTGCAAATGAAGCAGCGGGCACAGACACCAGCGCTATTTGTGGTTGTATCCTTGCGCAAACCCTACCTGCTCCACGTGCTACTCTGTTTCCCGGTACTAGTTGCCGTCCTCCTCACCCACTGAACGCACCAGAAGTGACTACAGCAGTGCTGAAAGACAACTCTTCTATCAACAAAGACACGCTACTTCCTGGGTATATGCCGTTACGCTGTGATTTTGATGTCGAATATGACAATGATGCTGAAATTCTCCTTTCCGAAATGGAATTTGCGAATGATATTTCAGTGGAACTTACTGACCCACAGCGCCCAGTTGGTGTAGGAAACCTCTCTTTTGCTTCTAAATATGAACATCCCTCAGAAATCCAATTGAAGCTTCAAGTTGTTGATATTTTCAATCAGAAACTGACTCAACGTGAACAAAGAAAACATTTTGTTGTTTCTTCAGGACTTGTGGATATTAAGCGACAGCAGCAACTTGAGCGTAAGGCTGGTTCAGGAGTGGCCTTACTGGGGAATGGCGAAGAAGTTGAAGAGCGAGAATTGGTATCAAAACTAAGAATGTTTAGCAGATTTTCGCAAGGTCGTGGGACCGAGACTGGTTTTGATAGAGCCACTGGTGCTGGTGCGAGTGAGGAAGTCTCTTCTCCTGCTGGCACTAGCACCACTGCTAGTGCTAGTGCTAGTGCTACTGCTAGTGGCAGCAGTCTGCGTCCACGGATCGCTACTGATTTCTCTAATGCGTCGACATCCCACGGGATGCTAATCGATGCTCTGCTAAAAGTCAAGAAACTTCGTCGTCAGATTGAAGTTCTCCGCCACTATCGTCGCTTAGGTGTATCTGGCATTGATGACCCCAAACTAGGTGAACTTGAGAAGAAACGCAAAGCACAAAAAGATTCTGGCCTGGAACTGGTTGAATCTGAAGGTCCTGCGGCGAAGCGTGCATCCTTGGGTGGGGAAGCACAGAGTCAAGGGCGCAAGAGTCGTGCATCTGGTTCTGGAACAGCAACATTTGAAAGTTTGCCAATGAAGCGCACTAATAGTCGCAGCTCTCTGGGCTCTGCAGGTGGTTCTTCAGGCTCGCTTTCAAAGTTATCGAACAACAACCATAACAACACAAGCACTACTTCAGCTTCAGTGCCGATTCCCCGACATATTTCTCGTGACCCGGCATATTCCTCTCTCTCAAGCGCAGAGCAGCAGCTCTGTGCTGCTGTAGATATTCTTCCAGGGCAGTATCAGGCATTACAAGCAGCATTTTCACGTGAGGCAACCCGCTCTGGTCTCTTTGCGCCGAGTGGCACAGGCGCTGGTAACAAGGAGCTTCAGCGTATGATATCTTCTTTTGATGAGACAAAGAAGCAGACGCTGGCGGACTTCTTTATTATGAATGAGAAGTGATAGTGATGTGAAGATGCAGCAGTCAAAGATAAGAAGCGAAACACAACAAGACGGCAAGAAGCAATCTATCAGACTTGAGTGATAGTGCAGATTACCTTGAGATTATGACCTTAAGGGGCATGCAGTACTACTGTTGCTGTTGTTGTTTATTTGCTCACATTTTGCACGCGATTGCAATGTAACCTCCACGAACATTATCATTATTAGGATGTTTTCATAACCGTATCTAGCCAATCATAATACAGTACTTACTGAGTGTGGAGTAGACACACAGTATGGTACTAACAGGGAGCACTCAGACAACAGTCAGTCAGAATAAAAGCAAATTACGTTAAAAAGTGTACATCTTATACATATATTGGTCTGGGTTTGGTGCGTACTTTCGTAGTATGCGCCTGATCTGCCATAAAGTTGGTGTTCTTCAAGGAACCATGTTTGAAGTCCTTTGGTTCCTCCTGAATCACATCACCAGTTCCCTGGGCATATAATTTTTCATCTGCAGCAGGATCATAAAACGAAGTGACCAATTCAGTCAACACTTCATATTGATGCTGTGACAAACCCCAATATTCTTGATCATTACAAGCATTCGCCAAACTTCCAGCACCACCAAATTTCGTTGCAAGTTGGAATTTCACATCTTCAACACAGATATCAAATGTCCATTGGAAATTCGATAACCATCTGTTTGAGTAACTTAAACACAGGCGAGCAATCTTGCGTGCATTAAGGATGGATTTGCATGCAAGATCTGAAGCTTCCATCTTTAGCTGTACGATCGCCAGGTTATGGTAGCCCACAGCCACAATACACAATTCTTCTGAAGTTGCTGTCTCTTCGGTGAAGTGCAGGGTGCCATTTTCAATGAGAGAAAGAAACTCGTACATGGTCTAAGCAAAACAAATGACATGAGCAAATACGCAGTATTGTGAGTTACAGTAACATTGCATGCAGAGCATATCATCATGCAGAGCAGTATTTCGTAGCACACTGACACAGCAGTGTAAATTATACTCTACTCGTACTGTACTTACCGCATGTGCTTCCTTGAATTGGGTCTGTTGCGTCTCGATGCAAGCTTCATGAAGCATACAAACTGCTACATAGTTGCTGTTACCAACTTTAGCATGCAATTTACCTGCCTGGCGAGTATGAGACAAGGCAGCGGTACGTTTCTTGTTAGCATAGAAGTGATACGCCATCGCGTTGTAGGCGTGTGCCTTCATCTCAGTGCGCTCACGACGTGACAAAATGCCTCCAACAGAGCATAATGTCATCGCGAGTTGAGCCAATTTTAATGAAGTGACGAAATTTTTTCTACTAGAGGAAATTGTGCTTAGTGCGATACATGCTCCAACAGCCTGCTTCCAGTAAAGTTGTATTAATTTCTTAGCTTCCACTCTGCCATCAATTGGAGGTAGTTCGATACGCTGCGATTTGCTAGGGGAGACGTAACCACTCGTATTGGCACCACCACCACCACGACTCAACTCAGGCGAAAATGGATAGCTGTTGGCAGTCATCGACAAACCACCACCAGTTGATGGATTACGTGACAAGGCACGTGAGCCACCCATTGCAGTGCCAATGGCACGAGATGGGGATCCCGTTCCTGCATCACCTCCTGCATCCTTCTTGGTAGGTGAGTTGGTCTTGTTGGGGCTACTTGTTCCTTTGTAACCCACATCAGGAAATTCAGCATTTGATAAGAGCTGATCAGCGTAACTTACAGTACCACCAGCAGCCCCGCCCGGGTCATCGCTGTCTGACGCTGCACCCACTCCTCCTCCACCAGAATCGTATTGGTCATACCCACGCGATTGACGAGTCCGTTGCCGATGCTGTGTCGCGGCGCGTGAGGGTGAGCCTGTTGGTGGTGGTCCACCCCCATGTCCCTGCTTGGTGGGAGAGCTTGCTCTTGTGGAAGCAGGACTTCCCAAATCAGCACCCCCATTACCACCACCAGCAGCAGGAGATGTCAAACCCAGTGCAGAACGACTAGGAGAGCCAGAACCAGACACAGCTGCTGATCCGACAGACAAAGCTCCATCAAAGCCACGTGTTGCAGCAGCCATCTCAGCCAGCGTATCAACAAACTCCTGTGTGTCCTCCGTGAGATCTCCAGATTCGATCTGCTTGCGTAGCTCCAACAGCGTGGAAGTCACGACACCAACGTACTCTTCGAAATGACCTTTCTCATAAACCACATTTAACTGTGCTTGAAGTTCTTCACCATTTGGTAAACGCTCCCAATTGGAAGCTAATTCACCTGCACTAACAAACCAAATAGGAAAACATTTTGGTGCTCCACGTACACACACTTCATCACCATTTTTATTTTTAACAACATAACAAGTTCGGAATTTGGAATTTGTCGTGAAAGAGTCTGGAAGGTCATCTAATTGCAAAGCATGTGCTACATCAATGCTACCATAAGTGTCACGAGGTTTGTTCTCTTGTTGACCATGTCCATCATTCTTTTTCAATTTTTTACGATTTGGTTTTCGACGAACTTTTCTAGAGAGTTTACTAGTGTTTCCATCTTCTTCATCTTCATCTTCATCACCATCATCATTACTACCATTCTGTTGTTGACCAACCTGTACCTGATCTTCATTCAAAGCATCAGTAATATCAAAAGAATCACCACTAACACTACTTCGCATGCCATTCAACACATCGGTAATTCGAGCATTGCGCGATTTCTGCTTTGACAATCGTTTGATTTTCTTGCTTCTGCGCTTACCGCGTCCTGAACCTTTAGAGGCATCACTATTGCTAGCACCTCCCTCCTTCTCCTCCTGTGCTACTGCTGCTTCCTCAACTGCATCCACAACACCATTTTGCATTGATTGGTTACCATTGACATCAATAATATTCATATTTGCCCCAATTGCCGAATTATTTGCACTAAACGGAACCTTATTAGGATACGGAGGGGGTAATTCTTTGGCAATTGCATCAGGAAAATTAGTGTCTTTGAATGGCTCAAGAGGACATTCTTTACGGTGAGGTGACGGTACGTTACTGCCATCCATATAGATATCCGCATTCGCATCACCCAGACCTGCTTCCTTCGCTTTCACATCAATAAAGCTTAACATCGTCTGAGATTGTAATTTCTGACCAGGCGTTGCACCCCCACGACGAATTTTAGAGGTAGCATACATTGTTAGTACATGCCGGGCAATATCATCTTGCCATTGCAAATGTGATTTGTCTTCTTGAGTTGAAAGTTCTTCAGAATTCACAAATCGTTTTGAAGCTTGAGAAGATGCACGTGAATGAGATTGCGATGAAGATACATCGCCACCATTATGAAGCCCCGATGAGTCAAACGATGCACCTCCTCCTCCCCCAAGAGTGGGTGGACGAGAGATCACTCCAGGGGCTACAATATCTGGAAGGCCTGCACTGCCAGGAGGAGCAGGTGCAATAATATCCTCACCAAAGGACACTTTCCGGGTTAATTTGTTCGTGCCAATGCGCTGCCCAGGCCCAGGCCCAGGCCCAGGCCCTGCTCCTCTCCCAGTGTCACTATCCGAGCCAGCATCACCACTCAGCATACCACCACGAATATTATTGCTTGTCATCGCAGAGCCAGGAGGAGAGCAATATCCAACTGCAGCAGTAGTTGGTTTTGCAGTAGCTGGAGGAGATAGAAAGCCCACATTTGCTGTCGTAGGTTTGAAAGTAACGTAGTCATGCCCTGTACCAGGAGCTTCCCGCGATTCGCTGAAATTGCGAGTATCACTCTCCTTAGCTCCAGCTCCGTGTTGAACACCATCATCTTCAAAATCTTCACCTTCTTTCTTCGCAGCTTTCGCATGCTTACGTTTACTTTTCTTGGTGATTCGACGCGCTTCGGCTACCATATTGGCCGTCTTATTGTAAACAAACTCATTTCGACCATCTAACTTCTTTTTCGCCTTGACTTGGCCATCACCAACAGCTTTAGGTTGTTTAAACTTCGTCCGGCGATATTTCTGGGCTGCTGCATCTTCAGCTTCAGCTTGTTGCAGCATCTGCTCTTCTTCAACTGCTGCAAGTGCGGCGGTTTCACCGCGAACAACACCAGCAGCAGCTGTAGGAGGAGGACGGGCACCGCCCATACTCGCTGTACGGGCCCAGTCAGCACCCCCTCCTCCATCAAAGGATCGAGAGCCAGCAGCATTGAGCACAGGAAACTTAGTTGAGTCAGGTCGTGTAGCTACCCCGCGCTGGTCATCATAATCAGCATCTTCTTCCTCTTCATATTCAGCTTGATGCGGGCGAAGTGCCGGTGCAGATTGTACACTTTTTAAGCCATGGCGGCCATCAGATGGAACATTTTTCTTTGTTCGTTGATTACCAGAACGATTCAAACTCGCAGTTGAAACAACCTCACTACTTGAAGGAGCAGACTTCCCAGTGTTAAGGTTAAGCATGACAAGTTGCATTTTGCGTTTGAATTCGTCTTCCATTTGATCTTTGAACATTTGCATTTGCATTTCATTTTGCTGCCTCATTTGCTCCAAGAACGGTTGCATTTCGGACATCATAGCCGCACTTGATGCACTTGGTCCTTGCGCCTGATCTCCCATACGTCAGATATATTTATTAAAAGTTAAACAGTTTCAGTGTAAATGAGTTTTACTACACAATAGTTTGACAAAGTCGCAGCAGCCCTGTCATTATAGATCAAATACTTTGCCTTTAACAAATTTGACATCAAAAAATGAAGCTGATAACAAATAACAAGAAGGTAAGGTGTTACCGGATACTAATGTTCACTCATTATTGCTGCTTATTATTACACAGTCTGTTGACTCTGTTCGTCATATTTACCTGGTTTACCTGGTTTACCTGGTTTACCTCTGACAGCCGAACGAACGTTACTTTGTTGCTGCAGTTGCAGCACTTACTGACAGCAGTGATTGATGCTCTTCAACAGGTACAATTTGGTGGCATAATATGTAGTACGACAGCAGCAGATAATTGCCAACAATGAAGGTCTGCAGCAAAGTGGACCAGACTGTGGACATGATTCATTGCACCAGCCTGGTGCAATCGATACAGTAGATGGTGTGCTCGCCTCACAAGTGAAATAAAAAATACAACACGCATTAAACATTAAAATGTATAAGATGCTAGCAAATGAGATATCTTCAAGAATTGTATTTTGTTTGTATACTTTGATATTTGCTTTGTATGAATTTCTTCGAAGATGGAAATGCGAATAACGGAGACTTCATCTGCCGATGAGACGGTAGATGGACATGGAGCTAGTCCATTTCAATATTCAGATCAACAACGTATAATTAGAGCTGATACTGCTACTTCAACAGCTGATAATTTTGTTGAACAGACACTTGGTACTTATTTAATAAATAATCGACAGTATACTCGGATATTATCACTATGTGGTGGGTTGCATATTCCATTTAAACTGAATTATAACGATATTTCCATGAATATACTTAATATTTGGAGATTGATACTCGTTTTTGCTACTACGATTTACTTAATTTCAGTATCGATGGATTTCGCGTATAACGTTGAAGATGTTGAATATCGAAGTACCTTATTATTCTTGTGGCCTTTGGCAATGGCATTTCAAAGTATAATTATTTACCCCCTGCTATATATTGTATCGACCCGTATGAAAGACAAAATCACTTTCGAGACCACTCTTTGTATCACAGACACTCTTCTGGTGTGTTGGCAGTACTTAATGTGTGCGGCAGCTCTCTACTTCGTGTTAGTGGTAGTTTTTACATACTACCTTGCTAGGTTAGTACACACAGGTGAAGGACCTGACTCATGGAAAAATAGCATTAAGATTGGTTTGCAGTATGGTTCCATCACTTTTGTAGGTGTGTTGTGTGTGTCCTTGCTCTCTGTCTGGGCTGTATTTTTCATGGTTTTGGATGCAAAAGTCACGCAAATGGAATTGCGAAAATTAAAAGAACGTGTTGAACAGCAAAATCTAAACATGAGAGAATATATATCAACTTATGATAAGCAAGTCACTGCTAATTATTATTCTCACAGAATGGGAGATGGAGTTGCGCTTGTGAGCTATTTTGGATTATGTTCTCTTGTTGCTGTGCTTGTATCGTATCGTGCTAAAATGGGTACCAAGGTGGATTTACTAGTCGTTGGTTTCTGTTGTCTTACAAGGGAAGCTCTGCTACTGTTAATGATTCTACCTCAAGTTGCAAAGTCAAACGATCTTATGAAAAGTTTACAACTGGCGCTTGTGGAAGGAGAGTGGAATGACACAATTATCCACAATGATCCGAGCAGACAATCATCAACCAACTCTCTTGTGTTTGACTATAACAACACACCGAATATGGTATGTTTGCGACTATGGGCGTATACGACTACCAAGCCTGTTCACATCAGCATTCTCGGTATGGTTTTTCAAGGGCTGGATATGAGAGCACAGTCTGTTGGGTTTGCGGTGCTTCTACTAGGTACATTTGCTGGATTTTTTATTGATAAGTTGTATAATGCTGGCAATGAGGGTTAAAGACTTCTTTAAGATAATATATAAATAGATTAAGATGCGCTTGGCTGGCTGGCAGGGAGGAGAGTAGGTGGGTCTGGGAATATAGTATTGTGCTGCTTCATTTTTTTTTTAACTGACAATATATTTTAACCTTATCAATGGAAGTACGATGCTTTGGTTGACTCGGCGAGGCCTGACAGCAACAGATGTTGACAGCAGCAGGACGGACCACTCGACTGACATGGATCCAAAAAGATTCGTTTCCCATTTGAACCTGCTGGCCTGGCATGATACCTGCTGGGATACGATAACCTCAGATTGTGCTCGTGAACATGTTTAGTGTTAGACACGATTGGGTATAGTTAACAGCCAATAGTCATAGCAGTGTAGATAAAAACATGATTTGCCATTTTATCGCTTTAAAGTTAGAATTCCGTGATTGAATTACCCTCCGTTTCCTTTGGCAGTTACGTTACTGCCTTGTCCATCTTAGTACCGTACCGGTACCCATCATGACAATTGCTCAAGATATAGATTGTGAAATACCTGAAATACCTGATAATGTGAATGCAGTGGTATATCACTGGGTATTACGTATTCTTGAAGGGTCTAAGAGAGAATGGCATAAATTTGTACGTTTAAATAATGAACACAGTGTTCCGATAGTACAAGGTTTTATGTTTTATTTTCTTTCGCATGGTCTTGGACATTGCAATAAAGATATCAAATTAGCTATCACATATGGTGAAGAAGCGCGTGAGTGGATTCTTGCAGAGGCTTATAACGGGAACCAATATGCCCAATTTTTACTTGCTGAGATGTATTTAAGGGGACACGTCATGCTATTGGACGAAGATAAAGCATTTGAATTCTTTCATCGATCTGCAGATCGAAGATGTGAGTTAGCATTCGCTGAGCTGGCTAAATTATACTTCCACGGCGTTGGATGTGAAAGAGATCGCAGTGTGTCAATTTATTGGCATGGTCAGGCGAGTCTTTGTGCTGGAGGCAGAGCTGCTGGTGTTGATTTCTATTGTCAGCATTCAAAGGGCAAAGTGGACATACTAATGGGACTTGTGCGTGGTTGTTTGTTGGGAGTCCAGGATTGCCATGACGACTTATCGCGGTGTGTATCCACCGATTTTCACTGCTGTACAGTGCCTCTGTCGACTAATACAGACTCTGTTTATGAACAGACCGAGTTGGAAGTCCGACATTTACTCCGGGATCCATTAGCCGAAGGTTTTTCTGCATTGTTGGCTCACCACGAGGATGGTGGGGGCAAGAGAAGCAGAGCGAAGGTACAATTGCATCTCTCACGCTGCTCAGAGGAGCTTGTACAGCTAGTACAAGGTGCTGATGTGCATCAAAAGGCAGCTGCTTGCTTCCTGTTAGGCTATTTCTGCATGCAAGGGCTGAAAGTATCTGCTGATACTGTCGTTGCTTCGAAAAGCGCTAGGGAGCTGGAGGCCAATAGAGCATTTACTTTGTTTTCGCAGTCAGTATCTCTGGCGAACATGCCACTAGCTGAATGCCACCTAGGTAAGTTTATACTATACAGCTGTACTATACAGCAGGTGTACTGTACTGCTGTATGTACTGACTGTACTACGCTATACTGTTATTACTGTATGTAATGTATATGGTGTACTGTACTGTGCTGTACTGTGGTGTGGTTTACTTCTCAACGCTGCGCAGGACTCTGCTACTTATACGGCATCGGGACCGCTGTGGATGCACCCGCGGGGCTCTGCTACGTGACCAAGTCGGCGCTTAATAACGACCCCCTGGGAAGGTTTTGGTTAGGATTATTGCATCTGTACGGCTTGTCTGAGGAAGGAACTCCTGTTGAATCTCTGCATCTTCTCTGGGAATGCGTACCGATCCGCTCTGCGGCTGAGCTTGAGGCCGATGTGGCGTTTCCTAGCCCAACAAGTTTTGGTTGTGGTACTAGTCCCGCTCTAAAAGCATCGCTTGAGGCTGGGACTGCTGCTTGTTATTGCAGTAGCGCCTCCTGTACAGTACTTACTGAAGGTCTTAGGTATGTGCAGCAAGCAGCAGCAGCTGGTCTCCGGGCAGCTCAAACGCGGCTTGGTGAACTGTTCGCCAGTGGCATAATTGTGGTTACCCTCCCTCCGGTATCTACCTCGCCACTTGGAGCTGTGCCACTCTCACCTGAGCGGGGGCATTACCAGAAATCTCCTGGCGGTGCCAGCAGTAGTGGAGGACACAGTGTCAGCTTGTGGCACCAGTATATTCATTCTGGCTCATTTTGCACAGGATCAGCCACTACCACTGTTCTTAATCAAGATGCGACTGCTGCTCTGGAGTTATTCGGTAAAGCTGCTGCTCAACATTGTGTTCGAGCACATGTACACCTTGCACGGTGTTATCACCTTGGTTTGGGCGCAAAGATAGACCACGGTGAAGCCACTCGTTGGCACACACGGGCATTGCTGCTGCACAGCGAAGCAACCTCGTGTGCATGAGGGCAACATGTGCCATGCGTGTATTTAGATTTTGTATGCAGATGGTTTTGTAACATTAACGTTGTCTGACTTTCATGAGTTTCATGACTTTCATCCATATGTTGCTTTTTTTCCCTGAGATTTGAGAATGCCTTCATGAGTGTTCTTCACCCGTGTAAATCAATTGGACACCAGTAGGCTGTGCTTGACTGATGACTTTTTTGAATTTCTTTTCAACCGGTCCAAGGAACGTTGATAAAAAAGGTTTGTCAAAATTATAATTTGCAATAATTATTGGATAGTATTTCTAGGCGTAGATACAAACCAAATAAACACTGTACATCTCAATATTTTTTCATTATTCATCTATATGTGTTCTGTTTGTTGAATTTTGTCCTTTCACCTGTTTCCGATAGTTTTCCCACTCTAGAAATTAGTTGATTTACCAGTTTATTTCAAATATTTCAAAACAATGTCACTCTTACTTGATATATCAGATACTGATATCAGCAAAGCTGCTGATATGAAGGATTTTCTAAAGAAGATTAAAGAAAACTTACCAATGACATTCCTAATGCTGCGTAATTGTGCAATGAAACCGGAAAACAGCGTATTAATGTTCACAACTTTGAAGAAAGCTGTACATCTGCAGGCAATTGACTTCACGCAAAATGCTCTTTCAGCGCCATTTGAGCATGAATTCACGGACTATCTTAAGGTAATAGTAATTTTTAATGATAGTCACTATATGCTTGTTTGGTTATCGAACTAACTGTCCACATATCATTCTGCGCTGGTTCCCTCCTGCTCATTGCTGTCTAATCACAGCACCGCAAAAAGACACCACAGTATGTGCTTCTTCATCACAATGTATCTAATGGCATTCCGTCGCTTTTTTCATCTCCCGAGGCAAAGCATGCCGAGGTGGCGCCTACAGGGAAACGCGACAGAAATGGAGGACGATCTGCATCTGCATCTGCGAATTCTGCGGCAATCGCAACTCTGTTGAATGACTTCGTCACCTCCTTCACCATCGAGACTTGGGGCATCACGCTCACCCTTCCTGACTTTCCTTTTGTCGTTGGTAAGTTTAAGGCCACTGTCGCTGCCACTGCCACCGCTATAATGTTTGCGATTTGATATGGTTTTGCTATTTTACTGTTGTAGGCAACGCAGGTGCCAAGGAAAGCACTGTTAAACATAAAAGCTCGGTACCCGCTGCTATTGCAGACAAAGAGACCGAAAAGCAAGTTCTCAAGCTCTATGACCAGTAAGTTGCGGATACATTCTTATACTGTTACCACCACTGCTGTTGATGCTCCCGCCACTGCTATTGTTCCTGAACACTGATGGCTCCTTCTCTTGGTACGAATTGCTTCTTCCTTGTCAATACAGGGCAAATGCCAGTGGGTCGTTTTTACCCCTCACGGCAGAATTTCTTAAACGATTGAACACATACCAGTCGTGTCAAGTACAGGAGGAAGAAGCTGCAGGCTTGGCATGGGTAACAGAAACAAAAGCTGGTAAAAAAGGTACCAAGAAATCGAACAAAAGTGCACCCATTAAGGGTATGTCTGCACTAACAGCTGGGCGTGGACTACGCAACCTTTCGTCGCTGGCTCTGAGAGACACAAAAATCTCTAAACAAAGCGTTGCATTGCTTGAACAAACGTTACTTTTGAGTGCTAAAACGCTGACCGACCTGGACCTTAGCAATGCTCTAATTGGTTTCAGAGGCGCCAAGATGTTGGCACGTGTACTTAAAGGTGCTACCGCCCCCCCTGCGGGTAGTGCAGCCGTAGATGCTGCCTCGGGTGTGGGTGTGGGTGTGGGTGTGGGTGTGGGTGTGGGTGCGAGTGCGAGTGCTGCTGCGGCAGTGACCAGCAGTGTGGCTGCCTTAAACATCAGCACTGACAAAGCTGCAAGTAGCCACGCTTCGGGTACTGTTTCTGGTGCTACTCCCGCCTCTGCACCGGCACCAGCACCTGCGAGAAGGGCAACAACTCAGCTGGTCTCTTTGACACTGCGAGGTAACGCTCTTGGCGATTATGGCTGTATTTTGCTCTCTGAAGGCTTGGCTGGCAACAACACCATCACTGCTGTTGATTTGAGCGACAACAATTTAACAGACTCTGGGCTCTCGAGTGTGATCACCAATATTAAGGGCAATGTTATTCTCCACCGCCTCACTATAGATGATGCCTATGAGGCTCGGGATTGTAGCTATAGTGTTGATGGTGCTGACAGCAGCAGTGGTGCTGTTGGTGTTAGCAGTCTTGGTGTCACGGGTAGCAGCAGCAGTGGTGTGAGGGCTAGACGTAGTGCACAGACGTACATCTCGGTGTCTTGTGTACGGAAATGCATCGAGGAGCTGTCTAATGCTGGCTTTGGTGGCAGCGTGCAGCTCAGCAGAATACATTGGTATAATCCTCACTCTAGACCTGTGGGTCAGTGGATACAGCCTGCACTCGGGTCTGAGACCGATGCCGATGCCGATGCCGCCACCGCTGCTGTTGCTGTTGCTACGACCACCACCACCCCTTCTGCGGTTAGCACAACACAAAATGTATCTAGCAGCACCTTGGTATATTCTCAGCTGCCCTCCCGCGACCCAGTTGAATACGAAGCTTCTTCGCAGCGCTCTGTGTTATACAGTGTGAGCTGCAGTCACATTTACCAGGATCTACAGGCTAGTGCCCATGTGGCGGTGGTCTCACCAACAACAGGGAATTCTGCTGATTCTGCTGCCGGTAATGACGCCACTCCTGATGTAGAAAAATATTCCATTATGTCTGACTCTAACGTGAAGTTCGTTCAAATTGATTGGGATATGCAACCATACAGCAGTGATCCTTGTGCCCTATATGAGTTTGCTCCACTGTATGGATACTCTATAGAGCTTCAATACACCCCCAGCAGTGATAGTAACATAGTCTTAAATACTGGACATGTACGTGATACTAACATAGTACTACATTCGCGGAATGTTGCCGTAAACTCTTCATGGATTCGCTGTTCAGTTTGTCTTCCACTCACCGAATTAGTCTACAGTATTGACTCACTGCTGTCAACTTATCCCCTTCAAAACATCCGCTTGATGGTATTTTTGAATGTGGATAAATTTGCGAATACAAGTATTAAAACAACTCGCGCAGATCCACATCAGGTGCATTCTCAACATATATTGTCTAATGATGCCGTGCGAAAACTAGTGTGTTCGCTTCGAGTCAAGAATTTGCTTGTAATAAACAATGTTGTTGCTATGACTGGTGCCAATACCAAGGCAGTATCCGAGCCGTCGCAATTTGCATTGCAAGAGCAAAATTCGACAGTATGTGCGATTTCTGGGTTACGTGGAAGTCTGCATTGCTACAGTCACGTGAACTTACCTAGGTTCCACCAACTAAGCCACTCGCTGTTGTTTCACGGGAATATGTCACTGGGTGGATCTTGTCAAGATGCCAGTGCCAGTGGTAGTGGTCGGTATAACAAGCGACTGGCAGTGCAATGGTTCATGCGCGTTCGTGCCAAGGAGATGAAGCAGATATCAGTGGACACGCGCTTCTCTTACCAGCTGTCCTTGTATCGGCCTTGTATTAACGTTTCTGATGTGATCTGTATCGACAGTGGTACTGTGTCTCTGGCTGCGGAGGACTCAGAGAATGGTCGCGAGCCAGTCATAGGATCCACGTCTGCTGTTGGTGGTGTGGCTGGGGGAGATACGAAGCCAGTGAGCTCCCTCACTGAATGGAAGCATTTTGTGGCACTGGTGCCTGACTGGGTTAGCGGGAATGACGTGCTGCTGTTGTCGAACCACACTCATGGCTGTGTGTATCAAGCTTACGGGTCGGAATATACTGTGGAAGGGCTTCGGTTGGCCTCTGTCGGAGGCACCGGTGGCGCCGCCCAGGAGCCTGTCCTTGATGTCCGCAACTTCAGTTACGTTCTGGTTGATGCAAAGCATACCGATACAGGTGTAGGTGTGGGTGTAGGTGTAGGCGCTCCTGTGGGCGCTGAGGCAGACGCACAGACTAGTGCTGGTGCTGGTACCGATGCTAGTGCTGCTCCAGCTGGTGCTACTGACGGCACTGCGGTTAACGTGGATAAAGTGTCTGCTGTGTTGGCCTCAGCGATGGAACTGTCGTGTGCGCTGGGGGAAAGCACACATAACAATGCGAATGCACCAATAACTCATGGGATAATGAATCTACCTGTTAATATTGTTCATAACTCGTTACTGTACTAATTGGTGTCAAAGCTTTGTGTCCAAAGGTAACCATGATCTTTGATTTTTCTTGTTTTCATAGGACAGCAGTGGAGATGACTGTGTACACAGTGACAAATTTACTACTACAACAGCAACCGAAAACTGAAAAACGTGGGGCCACGCCGCAGTGCTGGTCTGCGGAGTTTGAAAAATGTCCCAGCAGGTCCCCTGGTCCGGTCAGACTGTTGTTGCAACTTTACAATGAAGTGATCCGTGTGAAGTTTAAGAAGTACTTCAATTTAATTTATACGCATTCAATTTTTTGTTACTTGTTATATTTCTGGTGAATATTGTGGCTGGTAACGACAATGTCTACCGGTAAGAACTCGAACTCCTCAGACTCGGTGTCGGGAGGAGTTACTATATCCCCTTTCTTTGCCTCTGGGGATAATAACCAACCACCTAGTAGTCCAACGCGTGGGAATACTTCTGTGTGTAATCCTGATGAGAACACCAATACTTCTGGTGAAGGTGATAGTTCAATCTTTGGGGCAGGTTTTAACTTTATCAATAGTATTGTTGGTGCTGGTATTATCGGTATTCCAATCGCTATCAAAGAATGTGGTCTGTTTTTTGGTATTTTCCTGGTAATCTTCGTTGCCATTTTAATCAATCACAGTACCATCATGATCATTGAATGTGGTATTGTTGCTAAGAAACTGAATCTGGAGGAGTTATGTCGTCATTTGTTTGGTGTTCATGGGTACAACGTTTGTGCCCTGTCGATGTTCGTATTTGCATACGGAGCGATGATTGCCTATACCATTATCATCGGGGACACCGTACCTATCGCATTGAATTTCTTTATTGGTGAGGATGCTCCTGGTCGCACAGCAGTCATGCTGATCTCAGGTTGCTGTATCATTCTTCCGCTCTCTATGCTTCGTGACATGTCCTCCCTTTCTTCCACGTCATTAATCTCTATTGCTGCGGACTTCTTCATGGTTTTATTTATCTGTATACGTGCCAAGCACGCTGCCGACAAGGAAAACACAGAGTTTGAAGCTCCGGCGGATGTGACTGTGATCTCTGGTGCTACCATCGCAGAAGGCCTCGGTACTATCTCATTTGCTTTTGTTTGTCAACATTCATCATTTCTTGTTTACCGCTCGATGCGTGAAGGAACTCTTAATAACTGGAAGAAAGTGTCCAATGCAAGTCTCACGATTGCTGGTGTGATGTGTCTGCTCCTGGGTCTGGTGGGCTATCTGGCTTTTGGGGACTTTACAGAGGCGGACATCATGAACAATTTCCCCGCTGACGGTGAGTGAGGAAAAGGTGGTGCCCTGTAATGTCCGTTGCTGTCCTGTCCTTTTCTGTGTGTAGGCGTTTGGCGCTTAATAGAAGCTACTTGGTGTATTGTTTGCAGAGTTGCCCTTGTTTACTTACTGCTGTCCCTTTTGTTTCTTTACACCGATATAGACGAACTCATTCTGGCCGGTCGACTGCTGTTGGCAGTTACCATGGTGTTCACTTTTCCAATGGAGCTTTTCGTGGCTCGACATGCTTTAATATCAATGGTCCATAACTATTTCGACGAGAAGAGTACAGACCACGTGGTGGATAGCCGCGACAGTGTCAGCGCAGGGGGAGGAGTGGAGCTTGCTGAGTTCGGGAAGAGAAGTGCTGGAGCAACAACAGCAACAGCAACAGGAACAGAGTCTGCGGAAGGCAGCAGTGAAGAGAATCGCGAGAGTGTGTCGACCAGAGCTGAGCGTAATATCGGGCGTACCGACCAGGCTGGCGATGAACACGAAGTGAGCTGGCTAAAACACACTCTTGTGACACTAGTCCTCTGGGGCTCTACCCTGGCGATAGGCATCGGTTCATCGGATCTAAAAATCGTGTTGGCACTGACGGGATCACTCGCAGCTTCTATGCTTGGCTACATCATCCCTGCTGCGTTGTACTTCAAGACCTACGAAACAGAGCTGATGCAAGTCTTAGCTAAGTTTGACCGCTCTTCAGCATCATATGAAAATTTGCCCTATGAGCGCGTGATGTCGGGTTCACGATTCATGATTCCGCTGTTCATGATTATTTTCGGCTTTATCGCCATGTTCTCTGGTCTTGGAACAACCTTCTATGATATGGCGAATTAAGTCGATTAATAAGTGCGATATGGTGGCAGTGGAGGAATGGTCTGAAGTGGTGTGTTTTTTGATTTATGTTGATTATTGATTTTTTTAGTTAAGGCCCTAAAGTTATCCTGCTGCGGGGCGATGTTGTGGTAACGGTGCTTTCCAATATGATACTGCTGCTATACATAACAATGTGCAGTATGATTGTATTGACGTTTTAGCAAGATCACTGCTGAGTAGGACGTCCTCAAATGTGGACCGTCGATTGATTCATCAACATTCTTTTGACCACTGTTTTGCGCATAAGAACACCACCAGCAGCACTATTAAAGGGAGCAGTGTAAGATTGAGAAGTGAAGAATTGCTCAGCAATTAGCGACTATAGAATGTTGTAACCTTTTAAAAATATGCGTGAAAATTTGATAATCAGCGTTTCCACCTAAAAGTGCATTGAGCAAATTTGGTCCTGCTGTGACGTTTGCTTTTTTTGCGAGAGTGCGAAACTCTATCTCAATTAACGTTAATATTTGGTTGTCATTTTTAATTTCCATTATAATTTTCCCTTATGTCTCATTCTTCACCTTCATCTATATCCACTGAAGATGAAATATCTGTCCTTGATGATTTTATCGATGATCTCATTCTCGAATTGGCGCTTGGTATACATCGAGATGTCAAAACTGGCAGATTAACTATGTTGGACTGTTTCGATCTTTCCACTAAACGAGATCATTCTGGTTAGTACTATGTTTTAATGCGAATTATCGAAGCGTAACTGCCCTGACTTACAGTATATATTATGCTTGCTCTGTTTTGCTTTGCTCTGCTTTGATGCTCTACTTTTTCTTCTTTTCAACATATTATAGAGGATTTTACTGCTATCCCTGCAACTTTTCATACCACAAAGTCGTCGTCTGCCTCCTCCAATTCCATCCCAGGTTCTGGAACTTCTTCTTCACATTCTTCTGTTCTTGTTAAATGCCCGCATTGCCATGATGTTGTGAATGGTTTACGATTTGCACCACATCTTGAAAAATGTTTGAATGGTGGTGGACGAAATAAGTCTGCTACAGTACGTTATTCTGCATCCTCCTCGTCTTCCGCATCTTCAGGTTCCTTGAATGATGTCCCATCTAGTGGTCAGTCTGGTAATACAGGATCCTCTTCCAGGCATAAGAAGCATGGTAGCAATGTGTCTAAGATGAAGTTTCTTATCGGGGTTGATATACCGGCACAAACGAATGATTCTAATGGCTCTTTTATCGGCTCTGGCCCGGCACGTAATGGAGGTACAAAAGAAGAAAAGATCAAACTTTCTAAGGATGGTCGAGGTGTGGGTAAACAAGATAAGAGTGGTTTGTCAGTAGGACATACTTTTAACTCAGGCAATAGCAGTAAGATTGCGAAGGCAAATGCACCTGAATCAATTGCAGCTGCCGCCGCAAATGCAACTGCATTGATTCTTGCAACAGCTGGAAGTGGAGCTACTTCTGGTATTAATTCTGGTTCTGCAGCTTGCTCTGAAGAAGGAACTCCCAAAGAACTGTCTAAGTACATGAAACGTAAATTATTAGTCTTGCAGCTTAGTAAGCTAGTAGCAGAAATGGATATTGTGTTACCTGGCGATCCGATCACCATCGAGTCTTTGAGTGGAGAAGGACTAGATCGATCGGGAATGATAAAAACAGGACTTGGTTATGTCGCGCAGGTATATGAACCATTGTTGAATCACCCGGATATTCGAAATATTCCTGAATTATTTACTGCTTTACAACTCAAAACTAAGGCAGTGAAACAAGTGAAGCTTCCTAAGACACCTCAATATGCTGATGTTGATCGGCACATCCCATCAAAAATGTCATGGGGCTTGATTGAAAAAACTATTGGGTCTCTCTCTCAGGAACCTGCGGAGCCAACGGAGGGAGCGATCCTTGGCTTACCTACAGTCGACTCAGCAGCTGTTGCTGGCACTGATGGATCCTGTAGTACAGGTGATACAGTTTCGACAGATGCGTCTGCGGCTGCGGATGTGGCGGTGGCTGCCGCCGAAGCAGAGCAGGCAGAACTTGCTAAACCTAAGCCGCCTATAATTGTCAAAATTAAGATTCGCAACGCCAAAGCTACTGCCGGTCAGCAGAGAGCGCTGGTTTCGGAAGAATATTTTGACGAGTTGTTTCAGAAAGCTGCTTTGCTGCGTCAAAGTCAGCAACAACAGCGAGAGGCGCAAGCACAATATGCGCAGAATCAGGCATCTCAGGTTAATTACAGACTGTTACAACGTGAAAAAATTGATTCTAAGGTTGGTGTTGGGCCAGCAGGATCTAGTGGTGCTGTACGGCTACCCGGCCATAGCCAGGGCCTGAGTCAGGGTCAGAGCCAGGTGGCACAAGACTATGACCAAGGCCAGGGTCTTTATTTGTCACCTTCTTCTGCGGGTGTGAGCTCCTCAGGAAAATACTCGACTGTCCTTTTCGGACATGATCAAAGTCAGGGGCGTTTGCAAAGTGGGTCGCTGAAGACACAAAAGTTGTACCACGGCCAAGGCCCCAGTAATATTATTGGTAGCGGAGTAGGTCTGGGACAAGGACATGCACAGACACATGTACAGGCACAGGGGCTTGGGTTAGATGCTCAATTCCAACAGTATCTTCTGGCTAATAGTGCTGTGGGTCCTGACGGCAAAAGAATTGTTTTAAGTCAGGCACAACTGCAAGCGAATGCACACGCACTTGCGCGAGCACATGCCCATGCACAAGCGGATGCACAAGCTGCGCTAAATGGAGGTAGAGGCGGACCTAATATGAATCTGAATTTGAGTCCACCGGCAGCTGCTGTAGGTCAAGGTGGTGCGGGCAGCTCGCCCTCGGCTGCTGCTGCACCAGGTGCAGTTGGTGGTGGGAGTGGAGACGCACCCAAGCCGCTGCCGTCAGTGGGTGTGTTGCTGTCGCAACAGCAGCAGCAACTGCTAGCAGGCTCTGCTCAAGGCCAGACTTGGGCTCAACTTACTCCTCAACAGCAGTACATGTTGGCTCAACAAAGGCAGAAAGTCTCCGGGCTGCACCGTCCAGGGGACACGGCTAGCGCTGCTGCTGGTGCTGCTGCGGGTGGCGGTAGTAGTGTTGGTGTGGGCATGCAGCAGCAACAGCAATTGCTTCTATCTAGACAGCAGGGACAGGGGGTTCAGTCGCAGGCCCAGCAGCAGAGAACGGATATGTCGCAGGCCCAGGTGCTCCAATATCAGCACCAGCAGCGTCAAGAGCTCCTGCTGAGGCAACAGGCTCAGGCTCAAGCACAAGCACAAGGGCAAGGGCAAGGACAGGGACAGCTTACTCCGCAACAGCAGCAGCAGGTTCTGCTTCATCAGCAAAAGGTACGACACCAACAGCTGCTATTAGCGCAGCAACAAATGCAAATGAGCCAGGGCGGACAACGTGGTATGTCGGTTGGTATGTCTCAGCTGTTGTTGCAACAGCGGGCACAAGTGCAGGCACAGGCGCAGGCACAAGCACAAGCACAGGCTCACGCTAGGGCACAGCGGGCGCAAGAGTTGGCAATGGCTCAGATTGATGCGGCCCAGCAAGCTCAGGCGAAGGCAAAAGCGGCACTGGCACAGGACCAGTCACCACGTGAACTGCAGGCGCAAGCGCTGAACTCTGTGCAACCATCGCCGGTACTACCTCCACAAGGACAACAGCAAGGGCAAGGGCAGGGGCAAGGGCAGGGTATTCAACATGCTGCTTTGGTTACTAATGGGCGTGGTGGGAGTGGGGGAGGTCCGCAGCAAGCTCAGGCGCAATTGATGGTGCAGCAGGCACAACTGAGACAGGCACAACTACAGCTCCAGCAGGCGTTTGGTGGTCCCAACCAGGGACAAGCACAAACACAAGGTCAGGGACAAACGGCGTTACAGAATCAGCAGTATCAGCAGCTGTTGTCGAGACAGGGTGTGAATGCAGGCACAGGGGCTCAGAGGCAGCCATTCACCGCTCAGCAGCAGCAGGCACGACAACAGTACCTGCAGCTGCAAGCCCAGCGCCAGTGGCAACAGCATCAACTACAGCAGCAGCAAAAACAGGTAGATGTGCAAGCTACGGCGGGTGCTGCTCCACCCGCGCCTGTTGTTGCTGGGACTGTGACTGCGATGCCAGTTGCGGCAGCGTCAGTGTCAGGTGCAACTGTGGTGGCTACGAAGACCAACTCCAGTGGCAACGTTGGTGCTGAAAGTGCTGGTAGCCCGGGTCCTTCTTAGTAGCACAGGGTGAGGACAGATCATGTGGTTGGTACTCTATTGTATTTCAATGTGCAGCACATTAATTTTGATATATTGATTATCACATTCCGCTCTGCTGAAGCATTGATTTTTAATAATACAGCAGCAATTTTTGAATTATACCAGTGATGTCAAGCTGCGTCAAATAATCATACATCAGTGATCAGTGATTTCTAATCGACCACCAATTTCTAATCGACAACGTGGTCTGTTGGTCACACTACCCCTGCTGGTACAGCAACACAGTCTGGTGTAAGTGGTGTTCTCGATAGTAAACTTACACCAGCAGGTGATGCAGAATACAATGATAGGCTAAAATCTATCATATATTCCTTTTATAAATTTGATTATGCAGAATCTGGTGGCTCACGTTTGTTTGATAGCTACGCTTTCATTGGTGGTGTCGGGCACAAGCAACCCCGCAATGGGGATTGGCAATGGTGGTACGAACTGGATACGCAGTGCTCCGGTATCTCCAATGTCCATTGCTAGTAGTAAATCACATCGGATTGATAGGTTTAATGATGTTTTAGGATCTATGAAACTTAAGAAGAAGAACAGTGCAATTTACAATAACGATAGGGGAACAACAGTGGACAGTGATGTGGTTGTGATCGGTGCAGGTCTTTGTGGCCTTACTGCTGCACATGAATGTATCAAAGCTGGCCGTTCTGTTGGGATATATGAAGCTAAACCTACATTTGGTGGAAATATTGTTTCAAAAAAAGGTTCTGGTTTTTTATGGGAAGAAGGCCCTAATTCTTTTCAACCAACTGATGCTATTCTGAAATTATGTCAAGAACTTGAAATTCTTGATGAAATTGCTTATGCTGACCCATCATTACCTCGATATATCATTTTTGCAAATGAAATGTTACAAAAATATGCTTTGACTGCATTACCTCATTCACTGAAACAATTTGTTAGTTCAACTTTATTCTCTTTGTTTGGAAAGTTAAGATTAATACAAGGAATGTTAGGATTTATAAACTTACCTTTAAACAATAATAATGCTGGAGGGAGTAGAGGTAAACTTAATGACCATGATGATAAGCAGAGCATCAATGGGTTTCGCGAAGAGACCATTGAAGAGTTTTTCACTCGTCATTTTGGTAAAGAATTGTACGAGCGATTGGTGGACCCGTTTATCAGCGGTGTTTATGCAGGCGATGGAAGGTCTCTCAGTATCTCTGCTGCTTTTCCTAAAATAAAACAGTTTGATCTCTACAACCAACCCATTGATAACATTCATCACCAATTGAATCGAAGCCAATCTAAAGAAGGTCAGCGTGTGGTGCGCTATTCCCGCAGTATTTTAGAATCTGTGATCGGTTCAAGTCTCGCAGGTTTGTTAAAGAAGCGACCTGATACCACTTCTCAGGCAACTGCTGGGCATGAAATCCCCAAGCCTCCGGCAGGTTCCCTCTGCAACTTCAAGAACGGTATGCAGGTGTTAACAGATGCTCTTGTGAGCCGTATTGAAAAACACCCTGATCTAGCGTCTGTTCATGCGGAGCACTCTTGTGTTAGAATCCATTATGACACAGAGAAAGAGCTCTATCAAACAGTGTTTCGTACAGCCAGTGGAGAGTTGAAAACGGTATCAAGCCGAGAAATTATCCTTGCCACACCTGCTTTCGTTGCAGCCAATATTATTGACAAATCAACACGAACTTCTGCTGTATCAGCAGGTAGGATTGATGTGAGTGATGTTGACAGTATGCGAAGTGCCCGATGGAGAGCTGATGAGGTCAGACGCCGTCGAAGTGATGCTTTTAACCCTTCGGGGATGCTGAGATTATTTCCAGAACCTATGGTGTCACTCCTCAACTCGGTGGTTTATTGCCCGGTAGCCTCCGTGATTACTGCTTATCCACCTGAACTATTACGAAATGACAGCTCAACCAATTGGCTACAAGCTTTTGGTCATTTGATACCACGAAGCACATTGAAACTGCCATCAGATTGTTCGACAAAAGGTTCTCGATCGCCATTCACTACGCTGGGAACTATTTGGTCTTCTCAGCTATTCTCAGGCAGGCTTGAAGCTCCTCATGAGAATTACGTTGTTTTCACTTCCTTCCTTGGTGGAATGCAATCAGTTGCAAAGCGACAGCGAGAGAAAAGTATCGATGAAGGTGAAAGAGTAAGAGATGAGTTCAAATGTGAATCACCGGATGCTTGTGGCAGCGGCAGTAGCAGTAGCGGTGGCAGTGTGGATGGAAGCGCACCGAAGGGTGCAGCTGACAGTAGTCGAAACGTAGTTTCTTGGTCGGATAGCAAACTTGCCAGGACGGTACATCTGGAGCTAATGCAGCTGCTGGGACGCTCCCCCGATGTGGCCGCTGCTGCGAAACTTCCGCAGTACCTTCCAGATATTGCGTCTCGGCTGCACAGTGGAGTAATTTCACCACAGCCTTATGTGAATCGAGAGCAGTCAGCAAAGTCTGTATCTGGTTTGAGTGTCCGGCAACCAGTTTTACTGGGTATCAAGCGGTGGGAGAAAGGTATTCCTCAATTCGAATTGTGAGTACATGTATGTATGTATTTGTTTGTTGCTAGTATCTGTCTGTAGATGCAGCATCACCTCACATCCTCCCGTCATTGTCCTGTGCTTGATTGATTGCAGAGGTTATCAAAAGAAAATTCGGAGTATTCTTGATCTGGCAAAGAATCAAACATTTTCGGAGCGAAACCGGTGCACATTGGTGGGTAATTATGTTACTGGCGTATCAATTCATGACTGTATTAGCAACACTCAGCAGATCCTGAAGCACAATCGTGTCACTTAATTGGTCAGTGTGCTATTGTATACACTACCGGTATACTATACACTAAAAATATATATTTTGCTTGTAACCGACTGCACTGACAGACTCGGTCACTGCTGCCGACTGCACCTGGTGCACTCCCTCCCTCAATGATGCTCTGCTGCCGTTCTAATAATTTGACCGCACACCAGCAGTCTCGCGAACCCACTGAGCTTGAAATTTTGAACACATTATTTGATTCAACCAGTGAAGTGAGTGAACTACCGGTATCATCCACACACTAAATAGTGCTTTTATAACAAATAGAACGATAAAACGATCGCTATTCTTATTTCGACTGTGTTCATATTGCAATTGGCGATTCTAAATATCTTTTCTCTTGGCGTGCTAGCAAATTATTTACTATAATACAGTTTGATTTTTGGAATTTGTTCTCAGACTATATTTGTCATGAATGTTGTTAAAGAATTAAAACAAATTACTGAAAAAGAAATTGATGTTGGTATTTTTGGTGGTATAACTGGTGGCTCATGGCATGAAAAGTATAAAGATAGCGGGTGGGTATTTATCGGTGGTTTAAGCTCTGAACTTTCAGAAGGGGATGTAATTTGTGTTATGTCACAATTTGGTGAGATTGAAGACATTAATTTAGCACGTGATAAGGCATCAAACAAATCTTTAGGATATGCTTTTCTAAAATATGAAGATCAGCGTTCTACGATTTTGGCAGTTGATAATTTAAATGGAGTTACGTTGTTAAAGAAAACTCTTAGGGTGAGTACAATATAGCGTTCTGGTGACATTAACTGCTCACTGCTCTGCTGTAACATTTGGTTTGTTGTTGTAATACTAATACTTCTGTCCTGTTGAATGGGATTAATTAATACTATGAACGTATTGATGTTAACTTGTTATGTGATGTGTTATATTATATTGTAGGTGGATCATGTCGAAAATTATCGCTTACCTAAAGAGATTCGTGAAAAAGAAGAGGAAAAATTAGAAGCGAATATATATGGAAATAGCGCTGGTTCTGGTACTGGGCGAGTGGAAATCTCTGCTGGTCATGCTTATACGCAACAAAGAGAGGATGGTTTGGTGGAGATGAATGGATTTGATGTTAACAAAGGTGTGAATGTGTGGAGTACTAGAGGTGTCGTGTCTAGCACGAGGATCGAGGACTCTACAATACCTTTGAATGCAGCAGGCGCTGTCCCTGCCTCTTCCTCTGCCTCTGCAACTGCTGAAGTTGCCTATGAAGATGTGAGAAAACGCTCGCATAAACACAACAAGAGCCATAAGCACCATAAGCACCACAAACACCACAGATCCTCTCGTGATCGCAGCAAGGATCGAGAGCGAGACCGAGAGCGAGGCAGAGACAGGAAGCGGAGTGATCGGGATGAAGGGCATCACCACAAGCAAAGAGATGATGGCAGGAATGATGGCCACAGCAAGAGCAGGAATTCTCGGGAGAGAGATGACGACAGGGGCTGGAGTCGAGACAGGCATGGTGGCAGGGACCGAGAGAGGGATGACGACAGGGGCTGGAGTCGAGACAGGCATGGTGGCAGGGACCGAGAGAGGGATGACGACAGTCGCAGACAGAGAAGTAGAAGTCGCAGTCGAAGTCACAGCAAAGTTTTCTCCGTCCGTGCGCTGGACAACCCAACTCCTGCTTATGCTCCTCCCATTGCACCATCTGGACCTCCTGTATCTGCTAATCTGGCCAATACGGACTCTGTGTTCCCTAGCTGGATGGGTCGAAACGCTCCTGTGTCTGATACTGGCAGACAACCTTTCAGAGATCGCCAAGAGGAGAAAGATCAGATACGAGCTCCTAAGAAGCCGTTTGAATTGACTGGCATGGGAGGGCAGTCACGTTTGCGCTGATTGCGCCGTAAGCTGATGTGTTGAGGTATTTTTTATGTAAACAATTTATTGTTATCAATAGTTTTCACCGTGCATGTGTGTCCATACACTTTTGTCCCTGTGTGGGGGTGATAATTGCAGAACTGAAAACCTCCGATGGGCTGGCAATTTTGTACCAATTTACTTGAATTTAGACTCTAAATTTGTACTGGTTTCCCGGGACAACTTTCGTTTCTCGGTGTTGAGGCAAATCCAAAAAGATCGGTGCCAATTGCAACAATTCATTAATTTGTCTCGCCCAACTTATTATTGAATTTAATAGTGGATATTAAGCTTTCATTAATTGCTCATTAGCTTTGCATTGCATTTTAAGACGGCTCAGATGTATACAGGGTATACCGAGCAGCCGGCAACTTCCGCTGTGTTTCAAGCAAATCTGAATAAATATACGAAGATGAAAAAAGCACTGCCTGCAGGTGCCGTACGGCAGCGTATGACTAAGGATGGCTGCAACGCTACGGAGATTGATAATTTTTTTGCTGCTGAACAACCTGCAGCGTCGCCACCTGATGCCTTTGCTCACCTGGGTCAACAAGCACCACCACACTCGTACGTACAACAACAGCAGCCTTTAGTATATAGTGGAAACCCTACAGTACCACTACCACAGCAGCATCCGAGCGCCTATGCGCATCAATCTCAGCAGGGATATGTGGCCCCAATCGCCGCTCCGGCTCCCGCTCCCGCTCCGGCACCTGTTGCTTACTATCACACCCAGGTGATGCCTCCAGCACCAACACCAACTCCAGCTTCAACCACAGCTGCTCCTGTAGTGGACGAAAGACTTAAGAGCGCAATGGAGAAACTGACACTCTCGAAAACATTCTTAGAAGAAAACCCTACTAATGTGCGTGAATGGACACCTGTGAGCGTGCAGGCATGGGTAGCAGAAGTGTTTGCGGGATGCGCTGATCTGCCACTATACATGGCTGGTTTAATTATGCGGCTCGTCGCAAGACAGGCGCAAAGATGATTTCTGTTCTCATTGATCCTAGCCCCGAGATGAAAAGTCCCGCAAACTGGACAGGTGAAGTAGGTTTTGTTCTTGGTGGCAACTTGTATGTGGATTTGTCTGGCGCTTTGAGCGACGATAATCCTACAGGAAATCTAGACGCCTTGATGGATGACTTGATCTCCAAAATTATTAGTGTCTGCGGATCTACTTTAAACGATCGCTTTGGTGATATGTCGGCTCCTGTTGCTCCAGCTGCGACGGTATCTGCTGGGGATGCCGTTGCATCAGCAGGTGGAAGCGGAGGTGACATGTTGCCGCTTAAGTCACTCAGTATTAGTCAAGTGACCACGCTTTTAAATGGGATAGGTTATTCCAAGTACAGTGCTGCAATGGCAGAAGAAGAAATTGATGGCTCTGCGCTGTATGCCGTAGAATCGGCAGACGATCTGAAGGAGCTCGGTGTCAAGATGGCCCTTAAGGCCCGCAGTTTATACGACAAATTGCAAGATTTTAAGGCTGTGGGTGTATCGGTGGATCTGGTCGCGGGGCCTTCTGCTGCTGCTGCTGCTCCTCCTGATGCAGCTGTATCTCAACCTGCGCCTTTGTCTGCCCCTGCGCCTTCGTCCGCATCTGCGTCAGGCCCTTCAGCCCATCCGGATTATCCGTTTCCAAAGACGGAGCTTCAATTACATGGTCAGTTTACCTCAACCATGTTGGACCATTTCCCAGTTTTGAAAGACATGCACACTGTGTTTAAGTTCCCGTTCGCACACGAAGGTGACACTAGCGATTTCAACGACCCTTCAAAAAATATGCAGATTCCCAAAGCATCGTTTGTGCATGCAGTGCACGGTCTATTCGCTGATGGCAAGGCATACGAAGAAATTAAGGGTACGAATAACTACGGGTTGTTAGCGAAGGGCCCGTGTCATTCACTGAACAAAAAACACTTCATTTTTGCCACTTCCTTTGCAGCATATGAACAACGGGATGCGACCGTACTGGTGTTCGGTGGCATTTCGCGTCGCTGGTTTGGACTAGCGGTGGAGACTAGTGGTTCAAATAGTTTGAGTATTACTCTTGACAACTACGGTACATGTATGACCGTCAAACATAATGATGAGCCAGTTGTAGTGTCTCTTGCGACATGGCATGATGTTGCTGTTCACGTTGATATGCGCAATTTGCTCATCGAAGTGCTGTTTGATGACTTGGTGTGTGACCCAGTGAGATTGGGCGGGTCATTCGCTGACTATGATATATCGAATGTTCCTGATTACGATGACAACACGATTTGTTTTACTGACTTCTCATGTGCTGAAACTTTCGCCGGTTATATGAAAAATTGGAGATTGTACTCCATTGCCGATGAGGCTGCTGAGGAGGAAGCTGAAGTAGAAGTTGATCAGTTTGCTGGTTGCAAGCCAGACAAGGACCCAGATGACCTGTATGAGAAAAACCAGGTGTGTATTGAAAATGATATGGGTGCTTCCAGCATGACGAAAATGTTCCATTTTCCTTTTAAAGGTACAAAAGAATGTGATGTGACAGGAGAGGAAATGAAGCTACCTGCAGAAATAGTTGTTGATAAAGATACTGGCTTGCCTCTAAAAGCGGACTATTACGGTGATTACCAAGCAGTGGTATCCGTCAGAGAATTAAATAAGAGACACTATGTGTTTGCCACGTCTTTTGCTGTTCATCCCAAGGAAGGCTGGGATGATTACTTGGGTGTTGGTGGTTACGGCTTTCGCTGGTTTGCCCTTAAAATCTCATCCGAAAACCTATATATAACTTTCAACAATGGCCGATTGCAATTTCCTGTCACCCACAATGGAACAAACGTGACTATTAACAGTAATGTCTGGTATGATGTGGCGGTTCAAGTTGATGCTGCGCATGCTGTTGCAATGGTATCAATGAATGGCAACACCCTTGACAATATATCAATCACCGATGAAGTAGCAAAGAAAGTAGAGGAAATTGGTGACTTCAATGACAATGACATGATGTTGGTGAACCCCTCAAATGGTGGCATGTTTCGTGGATTAATTCGCAATTGGCGCATGTATTCAAAGAAATTGTAAAATATTCGTTATATTAATTATTATCGTAGTGGTATTTGTTATAACCTAATTAAGAGTGTATGTTTTTTGTTTGTAATACAGCTGTTGAGCTGAATATTGTTTACCTGTAGCCTTGTGTACCTGCTGCTGGTGTACCAGCAGGTGTACCAGCAGGTGTACCAGCAGGTGTACCATGGTGTACCTGCTGCTGGTCACTGTACAAGTACCCCAGGTACCGGCTGTGGTAAAGAACAAATACACTGCTTCTTTTATAATTATCGTAAGTCAAAATAACTGTAAAAGTAACGATTTCTGCTGCATACTGATAAAATCAAAAAATGAAAAATTGCCCGCCTTCTCACAACCATTGAACCACTATTGATACATCAGGTACATCATTGGTTCACCACATCTGGTGCACCTTGGTACAGTACCCTGCTGGACTCCTTATATCTGTTAGCTATTTAATTAAATAATTTTCATTTCCCATTGAAATCATATCATTGGACGAAGTGAAGAAGTGAAAGCTGAAGCAGACAACTAGCTGACTCACTTTGATTGTAACTCTAGGGCAACGTTATCAGCAGTGTACCAGGTGTACTGCTCATTATATTTTGTTGATATATAAAATAACAATCAAGATGAGCTCAAATATCCTAAAGAAGCATCTGTCATACTCTGATCGATCACAACAAGCTGTTGTTGTGACTAAAAAGCGAGTTCGACAATTACAAAAACAGAACCATAGTGCCATCGTAAGTCGTCGTGTTAGTGCTGAAGTGACAGAACACCAAAAGAGCTATCTTGAGCTAGCAACTGATGAGATTCAAGAGCAGAAGGATTTATTTAATAAGAAGGTTACAGAATATGGCACAGCTAAACCACGAAAGTCTTCGTCTAGTAGGAAAGCGATCAAATCGCATAAAAAGAATAGCAAGCATGTTCACAACATACTGAAACTTTACAAGAAACGGTAGTTGTTGTTGTTGTTTATAATTTTTATTGTTTGGTGTTATCTGCTGTTCAGAAAGCAACTTTAATATCATTTGAGTGCTTGGATTCGTATCTCCATATCCAGCTTACATGCCTTCACATGGTACCGGTACCGCACACAAGCAGGTATAGGACGTTTATTCATGGGGAAAAGGTGCAACTTCATCCCCGTGCGTGTTGCCAAAAGCCCGTGATATTGAAAACCAACTACTATATTAGGTACTGGCAGCGACACCAGCATCGACCGCTCCACTCCTCTCCCGACGTCTGCCAGCATACCGGTATTCCAAACTTTAACATAATCAATCACCTACTGTACTCCAAGCCAAGCCAAGCCAAGCCGAGTTCCTCCTTTACTTCTCTCATTACACAACAGCGTCGCTCTAGTATCTCTTCCCAAAACACCTTCATCATCGTATCGCATCGCATTGCCCCGATTCGAACACTATTTATGAGGCGTGTCCACCAAGCTTTTCCAGTAAGGTGATCGCATCAGCCCGTTTATTCTCCTTAGCCAGATCAAGAGGGGTCTTGCCAGCATTTGTTTTTGCATTCACATCCGCACCGGCATCTTTCAGTACCTGGATGCATTTCGGATGACCACCCAAGGCAGCACTGTGCATTGGCGTGACACCAGTCTTAGTCGCCTTATGGATATCTGCTTTGTATTCCTTCACCAAAGCCGTCAATGCCTCTAGTTTGCCAAGATTGGCGGCAATATAAAGCGGGGGTGCACCATCAGTGCGCGAACGGTTCACATCGGCACCGAGCTTCACAAGTGTTCTATGAAAGTAAGAGCAACAGGAGAAAGCACAACGGACAGATTAGTGCCAGTACAAGCAGAAACAATTCACAAAGCCAAACAAAACTTACTTGATCGCTTCTACAGAGTCGTTGAGCGCTGCGACAAACAGAGGTGAGCCACCGTCCTTACGAGGACATTCAACATCCACCTTCATATCATTTACCAGACACTCAACAGCCTTGATCTTGCCATTATGCGCCGCAATGCTAATAGGAGCATCGCCAGAATTAGATGTGATTTTTGGATCTGCACCAAGATCGTAAAGCTTCTTTAAACAAGCTGAGTGACCATTCGCAGCAGCGATAAACAGAGGTGTTAGTCCCGAGTTCTGTGCCATGTTAAGATCAGCTCCCATCTTGTGAAGCTCGCCGACTGCTTCCGAGTGCCCTTTCTGAGCTGCAGCATAAAGCGGCGTACAGCCGGAATCGTCTTTGTCATTCACGCCACAACCAGCATCCTTCAACATTTTCAATGTGCCAGCCTTTTGCCCATTGCTGGCGGCAATGAAAAGAGCTGAAGCGCCATCTTTACGCCCCTTCTTTACGTCGGCCCCCAGGGCAATTAGCGCCTCTAAGGCTCCATTCTTGCCATTGTGAGCAGCTATGCCAATCGGCCGATCACCACTCTTGGTTTCGGAGTCAAGCAGTCCACCAAACTTGTGTAGAAGCTTCACACAAGACATCTTGTCATAACAAGCAGCGATAAAAAGCGGGGTCATGTTCTTCTCATCAGCCGCAAGCACATCAGCTTTCAGATCCTTCAGGGCTTTAATACAATCGTCGTGACCATTCTTTGCAGCTATATAGACAGATGTTTGCTTGTTCGTCGCTCGAGCGTTCACATCGCAACCAACAGAAGCAAGGTACTTGATCATTTCCACGCGACCCTTTTGGGCAGCAACATAGAGTGGAGTGCCACCATCTTTGCGGGGTTTGCTCATGTCGGCACCAAGCTCCTTTAGCACTTTGACACACGGCAAGTAGTCATTAAACACAGCAATTCCGACTGCACAGTCGCCACTGTTGGAAGGGGTGTCCAGCTCAGCACCCAACTCCTTTAACACGCGAACAACTTTGTCGTAGCCCTTCGATGCCGCGATGAACACCGGTGTGTTCCCACTAGTGTTGGGTTTTTTCACAGACACGCCAAGTTTGGCCAGGACCTTGATAGTCTCCGGCTGGTTGTTAGCCGCCGCGATATAAATGGGTGTAGCCTTGTCAGACCCGCGTGCCAAGTCCTTATCCGCACCCAGATCCACCAGCAGATTGATAGCTTTAAGCTTCCCATTGTGTGATGCGATGCCGATTGGATAGTCACTACTCTTAGACTGACAATCAAGAGATGCTCCAAGATCATGAAGCACCTTAAGAGCATCAATAGATTCGTAGCAAGCGGCAATAAAAAGTGGAGTCAGACCTTTTTCATCGGCTGTACTGATGTCAGCACCAAGTTCCTTCAGTGCACGAATCACAGCGCCATGATTATTCCTCGCTGCCACATACACCGGGGTACCACCTTCTTCAGCCTTGCGGGGACGGTTCACATCTCCACCAACAGAAGCAAGGTACTTGATCATTTCCACGCGACCCTTTTGGGCAGCAACATAGAGTGGAGTGCCTCCATCTTTGCGCGTCTGGTTGATGTCTGCACCAAGCTCCTTCAGCACTTTCACCGCCGCCATATGATCATTGAATGTTGCGATGCCCATCGGACAATCCCCACCCTTAGAAGGAGTATTTAGATCCGCACCGAGCTCATGCAGCACTCGAATCACACCATCAAACCCTTTCGCTGCGGCGATATATACCGGAGTGTTCCCGCTGCCGTTACGTTTATTGATAGAAACGCCTTCTTTATGAAGTTTGCGAATCTTATCAATGTCTTTGGCCACGGCCGCCAGGTACACGGGTGGGTCCTCATCCATATCGTCATCGTCAACTTCAGGCTTCGCTTCCACTTTAGGCTTCGCAGCAGCAGCTGGTGCTGGTTTGACTGCGGGTTTGACTGCCGCAGCTGCCGCCTTTGATGGGCTTGCTGCTGGAGACGCGGCGAGCACTTCCCCACCTTCACCAATCAGTCCGCCTGGAACGCCTTCCTTTTTATAGACCTGAATCTTCTCAAATAGGTTTCTAGCCTTCATCGCAAGTTTTATACCCAAGTCCTTCAATTCATCTGAAGATTCAATCGTTGCTAGCGTTGCTCCATCAATCTCATCCTCAGCAAATGCAGCAGAATATTTAGAGTAGCCGGTCTCATTAAGTAAAGTTGTGACCTGATCACAAGTGAGCGATGTTAGCGGGATTGTGCTTGCGCCAGAAGGAGGGGCAGGAGAGCCCACAGATGGCTTCGCTTCTAACGCAGCAGCAGCCACATCATCACCTCCAAAGCGATCCGTTAGTGTGCTACCGCAAATGCTTACAATCTTTGACTGCAGGTCATCAACAAGCGAATCCAAATTGCCAGTGGCATCATCACCCAAAGCGCCCGACAAATCGATGTAAAGATTTCCACCAAGAACGAAACCTACTTCACCTGTCCAGTTCGAAGCATTCTTCATCTCGGGGCTAGGATCAATGAGAACAGAAATCATCTTTGCGCCTGTCTTGCGACGAGCCGCATAATTAAACTCAAGCTGACAGTTGTCCTCTGCATTATCACCACCAACTTTATCCATGTATCGCTCAGTGATGAACACCACGATGCACTGGGCAGTTTCAATACCGGCGATCATCTTCTTCTTGACATTGCCTTCCATCTTCTCCTCATCGAACCAAGTCTTGATGCCGCGTTCCTTCAGCTTCGCATTAACACGACTGACTTTCTTATGCGTAGATCCATCCACGCCCCAGTCTAAAAAGTAGCAGCATAATCAATACACGTTAAGATGCTCGTCGGAACAGCTGATAAACAGCTCTAAAACATAACAGCACAAGACAAGATATCACTAGAATGCAGTCTCACCGTGGGTCAAAAATGCATCAGTCATCGCACCGTAGCACTCATTAAGCTGATCTTTTGTCATTTTCCCATTCTGTGAATATTCTTTCCATAAGTGAGGTGAATATAAATCACCAAACATTTCTCGACATTCTCCTTTGTCTATGCTATCCCCAGCGATGACACTGCCAGAGCCTCCCATAGTCTTTCAACAAAACACTAGAAACAACTGTCAAATTAAAAATTATATAGTTTATATTAGGGCATCAATGTTTTGCAATACTCAGAAAACAGTAAATCGGATGTGAAGCTTTTAATTATATTCCCCGGTCGCATAAATTTGATGTAGCAGTTACTTTCACTGGCAGCTGAAACCGCCTTCGGGCGAAAATCAAAAAAAAACTTAAAAGCGCGACCCTCCACTCGGGAGCCCCTTCCACACGAAAGAACAAATGTTACCCCTTAGTAGTCCGACCTCAGGCGATCTATCATTGGGAAACTGTCAAATTGACCTGATCTCAGATCAACTCAGACTGACTCGCTAGCAGGAGACTGTGCCAGCCCTGCCACAGTACTAAGGCGTTAATAATGCACAATGCTACAGTGAAAAATTACTGCAGTAAAAACCTGATTTGACCTGCTGCTGAACGGTTGCATCATTGATTGATTCAGCAGGCCATCTGATGTTGCACGTGGACTTCTGCAGGAACAAAGTTAATTGATAGTCATTACTCATTACTTAGTGAATTAGACAATTACAGTAGTAACTATCAACTATCAATAACTGAATCATTGCACCGATTTGTTACCAAACTATTAGAATAACTTATAAGAATAGTGATTATTAATTGTGATTAGTGAAAACACTCAAAACAGTGATGGGTTGTTCTTGCTCTGCTGTTATCGCAACAAAATATGAAGCTGATGTTCGTTGGGAACATTTGCGCAAACCAGATCAGTTAGATAAATATAGCTTGGAAACAGATGCATATACTCAGATGTGGCTCAACCTGCTAGTTAATGTCACTGCCAAATCAGGTGCAATAGATGTCAGTGCCAAAGATGTTACGAATGTTGATGAAAAACGACTCTTACCATTAACGCCAGCACCAATTGGTACATCTGGATTATTCTTGCGATTTACTGACGATGATGAAGATCTAGGTGCAATGGATGGATACCAGACTCAAGAAGGATTTGCTGGAATGTTAACTGCCGCTTTATTTGTTGATTCACAAGGTTTACCATTACAAAAATGTAAGCAAACATTCTTTCCTACAGTACAAATCGCACTTAACAGTGTTAAAGATGTTTTTCATGATTTATTTGATGCTCTTCCTGTAAAATGGGAGGAATTTGAGTCTGATGAAGTGTTCTCTTTGCTAGCGTTCAATGGTATTGGCATGCATTATTTATGTGGCATGCCATCAGCACCAACTACATTTCATGACGCTGTTCCGAATGCTGTGTGTCAGATTGATCTTGATTTTATGGTGAATTTCGCTACTCGTGATCCTTATGAGAAATATGGATGCATTTGCTATTTCTCAGCTGACAAAACCCCTCTTGCTATTTGGTGGTCTGCACAGAAAAGACTTGTATTTCCTAATGATAGAGATTGGTCCCATGTCAAATTTGTTTTTAGATGTACTATCTGTACTGCTGTGACAGCTAAAGACCACCTGATCAATCTCCATTGGCAAGTCAGCAACACCTTGGTGCTGGCTTCCCGACAATGCTTTGATAGATTTCATCCGCTCAGACGACTGAGCAAGCCACATACGTATCGTGCTGTAAAGGTAAGATTTTAAAATAAAGTGTTATCAATAATTCTATGATTCAATTACTTACAACTATTAATAAAACTTAATATTGTTCCGTACGTGTAGGTGAACTGGAACGCCAAGAATACTCTACTACCTGTAAATGGGTTGGCTTTCAGAACCTTCGCCTTAGCTGCATCTGATTTCCATGCCACTTACTCTGCCTGTGTGCAAACTCTGAAGTTTAGCACATTTGCAGATGATATCAAGGCTAAAAATCTTCCGCCAGAAATTGCCAAGGACTTGCCTTACAAGGTTGATGGCGAGCAATTATGGGCAGTGATTCGCCGGTATATTAGTGCCTATATTGGCGTATTTTACAGAAGTGATGAGGAAGTCATAAATGACCTTGCTATACGCCAATTCTATGCGCATTATGAGTCACCTGCGGCGTGGATTGATTATGGCATGCCCCCTTTATCTCTCAACAGCCTTGTTGACTTGCTCACTCATTCTGTGTTCTGGATTACTGGTGGTCATGAATTCCTAGGAGGTTTGATGCAGTACGTACTCCATCCTGCGGGACTCATGGGACGCATCCCTCGCGACAAATCTGAAGGAGACACGGACTCCTTCTACATGATTGCTGCATTATTTGGGACCACAGGTAAGACTGACCAAATTAAAAGCGACCTATGTACTACTGTTGCTGCGCTGTGAATAATGCTGTGTGTATCCTCCTGGTTGCTTGTAGTCATGAAAGTGCCTATGCTCATGGATGACTGGACTCACATTCACATTCACAGTGAGCTCTCTGCGGACCAAACCAAACAGCTGACAGCGGTTTTAGCCGAGTTTCAAACCGACTTGAAGACCTTGAGTGCCGACATTGATGAGCGAAACAAGACACGCCGGAAACCTTTTGAAAGTTTTAATCCCAAATTCTTGGAATCTTCAATTAGCGTATAGATGCTTACAACAAGCATTACGTCTGTGTCTGTGTCTGTGTCTGTGTCTGCGTGCGTGTCTGCTCTATATGGCTACGTTTGACGATTGAGATGTTTGACGTTTGCATGACCAGAATGGAAAAAACTCATGATTGCTATCATCAATAAGAAAATTATGTATATATTTCAGTCAGTCGGTTAAGTTTCTGTTTCTGCTTCTTTTATGTACGGCTCTATGCTCGCGGCTCTATGCTCGCGGCTCTATGCTCGCGCACTTGCATTGATCACAGATCCTCTGTTGCTGATGAGCTGCCCTCACTTCCAGCCCCTGTTCCTGTTCCCATTCCTGCTGTGGTAAGCTTGTCCAAAAGAGTATCCCGAAGCAGCCCTAACTGTTCAGCTTCATACTTCTTGGAGTTGGCCTCCCACTGATATGGTCGCCACCAATAATTCAGCGCCATATGCTTTGCACCTACACATGGACACGCATTAGCAACAGAAAAATAACAATAGTTCCATAAACATAACAACCACAACCACAGCGAGTTCAACACCATTTACACTATTGTCGCTCACGCACCTGTTGATGTGACCTGGTGGAACCATCCTGCCGGTATAAACAGTCTGTCTCCAGGATGCTTCAACTCCACCTGATAATATTGAATATTGTTGGTATCTAAATAATGCAGCACTTCGTCAGGGCGAAGTGAGCTGAAGTGAGAATTGATGGTGTCGGACGAAAATAATGAAGGAGGAACCACATTGACGAAGTTTTCATCCAACACTTCATTTCTACGAAGTTCCCATGGAAGGAATATGTTCCCAGAGGCTCTAAAACTCATACCATTCTCCGCTACAGCATAAGTAGGATAAGCAGTTTTCAATAATGCAGCATGTTCTGGGGAAACTAGCAAGAATTGTTTCTGCCCAGTCACTAGAGTATACAGGTTATCGTGAGGATCTGAATGCAGGCGAGACTTGGTTACGACAGGGGCAGCTGTGGATGATGCGTCAGGCTCGTTGCGACCCATCCAGATATTCACATCTGCCATGTTGCCCCACACATCAAATTCCACCGCTGCCTCCTTCTCATTCTCTGTCTCTGTCTCTGCCTCTTGGTGAAGCTCAGCAGTGGTTTTATACAGCAATCCAGGACGAACAGCATCTAATTCTTTAGAAAAAAGATGCACTGGTGAGTTGTACAAGTCATCCACAGCAGGCGCGGTAGCATTGAGCTCAGCCTCATACGCCTCCATGCCTGCCGCCACACCTTCCACTGACAAGTGATCTTCATATATTAGCTTCTCCTTGTGTAATTTCTTGGCTTTTTCGCGGGCAATCACGTATTGCATAAACATTGGTTGTTGATCGAAGTATGCACCAACATAACGCTCATTACGCAGGCGGTAATATCGCTTACGATCTTCACGGATCTGTGTATTCACATAATAATTGTACTTGCGTACATCAACCTTCATCTGACCAGACATAGGATTCATGCGCTCTTCAGGGCGTTTGGAAGCGAGCGTTGAAGTCACACTGCTGCTGCTGTCTTTAGAATCCTTGTTCTTCTTCCGTTTATGTTCAATTGCTTCTTTAGGACAGTATACTTTTTCTAGATAGTCGCGATAATTCACAAAACCGCGATTCGTTGATAGACCATAGCCCAGCGGCTGCCTTTGCGCTTGCGCTTGCCCTTGCTGCTGGTGTTTAAGAGCATATTCAACTTGTACTTCCGTCGCATCATCTGCTTTGTACAGTAATATGTCACAATCACCTAAACTTTTCCACAGCTCCAGTTCCGCTTCTGTCGCCAACGCAGCAGCTAGCACTACTGGAGCACGGGCGCGAATATAAGCATTAAATTCTTCGTAGCTGATAGCATGGTCCAGGTGTTCTACAACAAGCGGTTCAGGAAAAGAAGTTACTCCTGCCTGTACTCCGACATGTGCTACTGCATTGTAAGCATCCAGAGAAGCGGCGATAGGGGTATCACCTTCACACTCAGACAAGATAGATAATTGTGCAGATGTAAGCGCCTTCTCATCGTTCGCCCTGATAGCTTCGATTTCAGGTTTCAATTGCTGATACAGATACATAACGCCAAAATCAACAGGATATTGACTCAAACTAAGCAATACTTCCTGCATCGCATCAAAAAATCTTTCAGTAAGGCAATACGCACGAATCAAATGACGCCGTGCAAAATAAGCTTCTTCCTCGGGTATAGCATGATCTTCGGGTTTATGTTCTTTCTGTTTAGGATGACCTTCTAATTGGTATTGGATAGGGGATCCTGATGCTGCCCCAAACACGGCAGATTCTGTGATCAAGTCAAACACATAAATGTAAAACACCAAACATGAACATTGTGATACAAATCGGAAGGTGTTGGCTTGCAAATGTACTCACCTAGATGGGTTATAGCCGTTTCAGGGTCACTCAAAAAGGGCTCCAGGCTCCAGTAACCCAAGCGATACGCGAAACTGTGATGCTGAGGACTGATCTGATTCAGAACTTCTAAATGTCTTACCACATCGCGATGACGTCTCAGACCTTTCTGTACATGTCTGACTGCTAACCATGACAATCCTTCATGAATTGTTGATCGAATTTGACGCGGTAGTGTTTGATCTTGTAGTACTAGCTCACACTCATATTCAGCATTTTCATCATGAGTGAAATTTCTTCGATTCTTTGGATCTAAAGGAGAAGTTTTAGGAGTTACCAAAAACTGTTGACAGATAGATTCAGAATCTGCATTACGTTCACCATTGATAGAATAGCTAAGGGATAGTAAAAGCAATTGTTGGAGTATTGCAGCAAACATTTTGGTTAACGATTGTCAGTTGTCACTTCAGGGCGCACTGGTGTCAGTAACAGTATCAGTATCAGTGTTCTTGGTGCCAAGGTAATTTATGTACTTCCTTTCAAAGAGCATTTAATACCTGAACTATTGCCTCTTCTTCTTACAATAGATACCTTATAATATTATGTTGGCGAGGACCGCAGCTGTTCAATGTTAGACCTGGTTGACGCGCGTTGCCGCGTCACGGTATCTTTTGGCTCGCCGGATATTTGGATTATTTGCTTTAGACTGACACAGTCGCTGCTGTATCAAACCGTCGGTATACTGTGACCATATTATACTGGACATGCCTACATATAACAGCAGCAAAAACTTTCAAAATTGCTTTTGTTCTTTCAGTTTTGAATTTAAGCAAACACAAAAAGTTGTTCATCATTTTTGGCAGCCGCATTTTTAGCAAGTTAGGGTCAATGACAGCAAATTAAACAATTATTGGGCTACAGCTGTACCACTTTTGCTCCAACAACAATGATCGTTAGATGCTACTTGTGCCTTTTTGTTTCTTAAGCTCAAACCAATATTTATTGCTCGAATTGACACTTTAATACCTTTCACCGAAGCTGATAGGTTGCTTTGGTGCATTGGTTGCGGGCGGTGTCGATTTGTGTATGACATCTGTGTGTGCTGATTATTCTGTTGATGTAGACCAGGTAAGAAACCATTTAAGCATGTTTCTTGTGTTGAAGTCATCTATAAATAATTTTTTATTTTTTTGTTGTTTGTTTATCAATCAATAGGCTATCAAGTTATGTAAGATTATCTCTGGTGAGCTTGATAAATTGATGACTTCTAAAGCAAAAACTGGCTCCACAGCCGCCAGTAGCGGTCCATCTGGCGCTATGTCCACTTCAAGCAGTACTAGCTCTCTTGACTGGAATGCCATCAGCCATATGATGAATCAAGATCAACCCTTGATTAACCACGACAAAGGGGACGCTACCTCAATCGAACGGAGCAGGAAAATTTTCACCAGTTTAACCCAAATGAAATCTGAGAGGTCTGGTGCCAAAATGTCGGCGGCAAGCAGCGTGCATATGAGCAAATATCATGTGAGTTGGTGTGTCTCTTGCATTTCTTCAATTTTCATTTTGTTCGCCTCTTCGGTGGCAGTATCAATGTTGGTGTTGATGTCGGTCGTGGTCGCGGTCGCGGTCGCGTTATTGTTCAAGATTTGTTCTTCACTTATTCTAATCTCTGCTATTACTATATTGTTGGCTTGGCCCATAGATATCTGTACCTGATGAATACGGTAATTACACTGCTGCTAGCGGTAGCGGAAGTGCCAGTAATAGTGGCAGTAGCAGCGGGAGTGGCAATGGCGGGGCAGCAAAGAATTTACCGTACAATCGCCCACTGACTGTGAACAGTTCACAACTGGCCAGAAAGTCTGCCAACTACGTTCCTCCACAAGCGACGATGCATCATGCGTCTGCCTCCTTGGCGGCTGCAGCGGCAGTAAACGCCACGTCCTCTGACAGTGCTTCTGCTTCTGCTGTGGGCCTGACAGTACCGGCACAGAAACCTACTACTGCTAAAGTAGGCGTAAACGGCCGCGCGACTGGTGCTAAAGGTGGCAGCGCTATCACCGGGAACGATTTGTTGTTTGGTGTGTCGCAGACTGCACTTTTGCGCAATGCCGCTGGAGGCAAAGGTCACGTAATGAATTTGAATGTGAAGCCTGCTGATGCTGCGGAGGGTGGGGGTGGCCCGTCTGCTGGTGGCGGCAAAGGTGCTAGTAATAGTAGCGGGAGCGGTGGTACCGGCGGTGGAAAGAGTAAAGGCGGTGCATTGGCCGATGCTGGCGCGAGCAACAACTCTGGTAAAGGCTCTGGGGCTGGCAAGGGCGCCAGTTCATCGAAAGAGAAGAACAAGGACAAAGGGAAAGACAAAGACAAAGAGAGAGAGAAGGACAAGGATGGTGCCAGCTCTAAGATTAAAAGTGGAAGTGGAAGTGGAAGTGGAGACTCGTCAGGTGCCGTGCGAAGCAAGAAGGAGAAGGATGGGGCTGAAGGTGTTGGTGGGCCTGCTGGCTCCAGCGGATCTGTGAGTGGTGGTCCAAATGGCTCTGCTGCTGTCAAGAGTAACCGTAATGGCTCCGGTAAAGGCAAGGCGGAGACCAATGCTGGATCGAGCAAAAATAAATCTGCCTCCGTGTCCACCTCGGCCTCGACCAGTGCAGCTGCAGCAGCTGCTGCTGCGCTTGCTGCTGCGGTTGCTGATGTCGACGCGGATAAAGGTGGCGCTGTAGACAATGGTAGCGTTCTAAAAGGCAAGCGTGGTCGCCCCAAGAAAGGTGACACACCAAGTCCTGTTGGTTCTGTCGGATCTGAGACTGGTGAGGGAGGCTCAACGCCCACTGATGGTACTGGTGTCGTGCCCAAGAGAGCTTACAAGGCCAGAGCTAAGACTGGTGTCCCTCCCAGTGGCAGCACTGCTAATGGTGCGCCTGCCGCCGGGGCTGCTGGTGCCGCTGCGAAGGCGGCAGGCCAAGAGATGATGACAGTCTCAATGAAAACTGTTTCTGTGCAGACGGCAAACAACACCTCCGTACTAGTTACGGTACCTGTGTTGTCATTTCCGACAGGAGAAGGAGGGGAACCCGCTCTAGCGCCTGTTGAGCTGCCACCTCCGCCTAAAGCGCCACCAGTGGTTGATCCAGCTGTCGCTGCTGCCGCGGCATTGCCTGATATTCCCACAATCACTCGATTTATTTCCCCACTGGACGGCAGCGTAATTATTACGACAAGTAGCGGCGGCAAGAAACGAAAGGTGGAGGGCTCACCCCCGAAACTGACTTTTTGCAATGTTCAAGGTTGCTATATTCCAGCTCCTCCTACTCCTCCTTCAGGTGAATCTGCAGATGGTATTAGCGGCCAAGACGTGGAGGAAGGGGTCGGAGTCGGAGTCGGTGTAGGTGTTGGTGTAGGTGTAGGCCTTGACACTGTCGTGGACGCGGAGACGATCGTACTACCACCGAGTGTGTTGGTAGCTGCTGCTGCTGCTGATGCTGATGCTGATGCTGATGCTGCTGCTGATGCCAATCCCAGTGCCGACGCAGGCAGCGACAGCGGGGTGTCTCTGCTAGCTAGCGCTGTCGCTGCTGAGAAGGCTATCGTGGCTAACGATGACAGCATCTCTGCTCCGGCGGGAATCAGCGCAAGCGTAGACGTGGGCGTTGAAGTGGGAGCAGAGAGGATGGAGGTCGAGGAGGAGGTGGCGGCACCTGCAGCATCAGTGGCGGATGTGTGACCCTGCCACTGCGACCTAACCACACGCCTTCATTATTTGTAAATATTGCCCAAAGTGGCTGCGCGAAGTAACAAACTGCGTAAAAATTATCCAATAATATCAAAATTATCATGCATGGCCTTGTCTATATCGTGTGGAGGGGGAGGGAGGGATTTGAACTCATAATATCAATAATCTTTTGAATTGTCTGTTCTATTAATAATGAGAAGTGTGTAGTGGACAATATCTGTGTCACTTCTAAAGGTTGGAATGAGCATTGTGGCTGCTGATATGATTATGACTCCAAACTGTGTGAAAATCAATAATTTGAATATAATTAAAAATAGTACAGCAAAACCTACAGACCCAAACCATTGACGACGACGATATTGACGACAACGAATGTTCTACGCCTCGGCAGAGGCAGCTTCAGGGGCCTCATCTGCGCTTTGAGTAAGCTTGGGGTAAGTAGCGAAATACTCAGCGAACAGGTTTCTGGTAGGGTCCGTAGGACGTACACCAGTGGAACGACCTTCAGACACCAAGTTCTCAAGAATCTCAGGCACCTTAGCAATGGGCACTCGGATCTGATCCATCGAGTCTCTGTCTCTGATCGTCACGCTCTGGTCCTGTAGAGTATCAAAATCAACAGTTATTCCATAAGGAATACCGATTTCGTCCGCACGAGCATAGCGACGTCCCACAGTGCCACTAGTAGAGTCAACTTTCACCACAAGGCCCTTGAAAGCGAGTGCAGCACGGATATCCTCGACAACAGGGTCAAAGTCCGCATTGTTAATCAAGCGGAATATGCCAACTTTGATTGGTGCAATAGAAGGCTTGAAATGCATAACACAGCGAGCTTCATCCGCGGCACGCTGGGAGAACGAATGCTCAAATACAGCAGTAAGGACTCTGCCCATACCGAATGAAGGTTCAACCACAGTAGGAGTGTACTTGACTTCAGTGACCGTCTTCTTTTCAGTCTTGAACGAGACACAGTTAGAGTTCAACGTATACTCCGTGTTAGGTAGAACCGCAGAGCCATTGGCATCAAGGTCGGCACGGAAAGCAACCAGATCATCGCCTTCCAATGCCTCCACAGCGGCGATAACATCCTTCTGTGTCTTCTTGAACAAAGGTCCAAGGATCTTTTTGTTAGGTTCGGCGACAGTCTTATCGATCACAGTTGGGGCAGCAAGACGCTGGGACGCCTGCATTGATGTTCCAGTCTTCTTCGCGTGCAGCGAGAGATCGTAGCAGGCGCGATCAGAGTGGCCGACAGTCTCGGTCCATCCAGAGCTGAGCAAAATCTCCATGTCCCAGCAATCAGTAGCGTAGTGCGCCATCTCAGTGCGCATGTGCTGGCGGAAGCGCATCCGCGCCGGGTCTACACCCACACTTGTCAGGAAGGACTGTGTCCGCGCCATGAAATACCCGATTGTCTGGTTGTCAATAATTCCAGAGGCTACCGCGTCACCCACAGTGGTCTTCATCGTCTCACCAGTGCTCAGCTGTGCCTCAGCAGTGAACAGACAGAGTTCCATCGAGGCCACGTTTCTGAAGCGAATATGGTTCTTCTTCTCATCTGGATGAACAAAATGTTCGATCTCAGCGACACAGAACTCACGCACTCGCAACAAACCTCCGCGAGGAGAAATTTCATTACGGAAACTCGTCGCAATCGTGGCGGCTGCAAAAGGCATCCTGCTCTGGTTGTAGTCCAGCAGACGGCGGAAGTTGCAGAACAGACCCTGCGCTGCCTCCGGGCGGAGAAATCCCACGCTGGTTCCCTCCGGGCCGATCGTTGTCTTGAACATAAGGTTGAATGGAAAAGGCTTCGTGAGTTCGGATGGTTCCGCACCTTTCTCCTTCACAAGAGAAGGAGAGCGAACGTTGTATTTCTGAAGCATCTCGTGCAGCTGATCAACATCGAAAGAGTCTGCCTGGCGCTGCACAATGCGGTGGGCCTCCTGCTCCTCCTTAGGCATCTTGGGATTAGCCGCAATGAGCGCATCGATCGCGCCCTCCAGAAGCACATCTGCACGAAAGCATTCACGAGTCTTTTCGTCTCTTACCATGAAGTCAGTGAAGCGTTCCACGTGGCCAGAGGTCTCAAGAACGTTTGAGGGGGTGAGGTTGGAGCACTCCATCTCCAACATGTTCTCTTCGATAACAAAATGTTGACGCCATTTCGCAAGCACGTTAGCCTTCAGTGCACATCCTGGAGGCCCGTAATCAAAGAAACCAGCAGGTCCATTATGTATTTCGAAACTAGGAACAAGATACATCTTTCTGAGAAGAAGCTCATCAAAAGCCTTCTTGTTGAAAGAGGCAGCAGCGTTTTTAGCCATTTTGAATATTTTCTACAAGTTGGTGGGAGGGTATTGGCAACAGTGGGATATTTTTAAAATCAAACAAAAAGTTAGGCAATAATCTAACACAATAATCACCAATATATTAATAAAACCTACTACAACATGAGTTTGATTAATCTCCAATCATCGTATCACTTTCTTTACTAGGTTTAGCACTACCAGAACCGCACAGTCTGCTGTCAGTCAAAGTTGGTCCTGATATTTCTGGTGGTCTGCTGGTGGTGCGCGAGTGGTGTTCGCGGCCGGGTGGACACAAGAAGAAGGTGTCATACCACTGCTGTGTCGTCAAACTCTTGGGAATAAATCACTGCTGAACTCAACAAAACAGCTACAGTTTTATACACACCGCAGTGATTTTTTCACAGTAGCACTACTGCATTCTTCTTTTTCAGTTTGAACTTCCTAGTGGACTTCCAGTCTAGCGGTGCCAGGGCAGCAGCCAGCCGAACTCGTTGGAGAGCGACATAATCATTGCAATTGCCAGGCTTGACCGGTTAATGTTATGGCGCATAAACCGCCATAACCTGCATACATTATGAAGCCATTATAGGTAATAAAGAATTCAATCATTAAAAACTACTTTCTTCAGAACAACATCAATATTTTCCTCGCTTCTAAAGTAGATTTCATCATCTGAAGTCTGTCATTCAATCAGCGTTGAGCTTTGTGTCTAAACAACATTTGAACTAGTATAAGCAATATACTATTGAGATGGAAGTTAATGTTTGAAGTTATTCAAGGAAATAAAGATATCTATCCGAAACAGTTTTAGTTTAATTTGTCTATTATGTACGGTTCTGGAGGTTCGTTCACCAGTGGCGGTAAGTTGAGGTTCATAATTGTTTGAAAAATATCATCATTAAAATTTCACATGTACAGTATTTGCATGTTAATAACGCTAAGTGTTCTTACTTTCTCATTTACTAATGCTAATGGTCTATAGGAGGGGCACTTTCGCGTCAGCTATCGCAGAGTCTGGCCCCGAAGAGTAATGCCGCCTACATGGATAAGGTTTTCCAGTAAGAATCGCCTCGCATCCACTGTAACATTTTCCATGAGCTCTTATCTCATCTATACTCTGCAGGAATCGCAAAGTTCATGAAAATGGCTGGCTAGAAATGCTTCAACCAGGCAAGCGATGGGAACAGCGCTATTTTGTTTTTGAAAACGAAGTGATCAAATATTCGACATCGGAAGATGCTAGGGATGAGTTCTGGACTGTCATTCAAATCAGAGACATTGTCAGCTTTAGAGTTGAGGTAAGGATGATTCTGCGTGTGGTGCGGTGCGGTGCGGTGTGGTATATGTTTTGTGGACATGTGCTAACTAGCTCTATCTGTTGCTTCGTATTCGTATTTTTCATTCCTTTGCTTCAATGCTTCTTTGCTTTCAACTTTCAACTTGACAGACTTCCTCCCCAGGCGTCACATCTGGGCTGGTGGTGCTGACGAGAGAGAGTGGCCTGGAGAAAAAGCTCACGATACGCGCTTCTTCTCAGGATGAATTCAATAAATGGCAATTTGCTTTGCATAAAACAGTAGCTGTGCTGTTCCCAAAACTGTTAGAAAGTCGCAAATCCAGGCTATTGGAGTTGGAGCTACAAGAGGGATCTACCAGCGCGTCTGCGTACCCCGCGCTTGGGGTCGGTATCCCGGGTTCCGCTGGTGCTGGTGTTGGTCCGAGCCCTGGTACCAATGCTGGTGGATTGGGCTCGGCTGCGAGCAGTTACTCCAGCACCTCGATTCCGCTGCCAATCTCCGCGCGCGGTGGATCTCATGGCGACAGCTCGCTCATGGGAATGAATAGCGGGAGCATGGGCGCAGGTATGGGCATGGGCATGAGTGTAGGTGGCGGGGGTGGGGGCGCTTTGTACAGCCAACCTCCGCCCACCTCCCACTCTTATTTAGGTGGAAGTGGCAGTTTTGGTGGTGCGGTGATAGAGCGTTCTCGAAGCACAAACTCGGAGCGCGCCAGCATCCGGATGAGTAACCTTCTGATGGGTGGCAGTCTGGCTCTGGACGAGGATATCGTCGCAGGAACAGGAACAGGAACAGGGGTGGGAACAGGGGCGGGAGCTGTACCCGTGAGGAGTGGGGGTGGGATTGGTGCTGGGTTCGCCAATATGAATGCGGTTCCTGTCGAATCACCCCCAAGCGGTGGTAGTGCTGGAAGAGCCGGGGGTCTTAGCGGATTGATGCTGAACACCCGCATTGAAGGTGGTGGTGAACTGGCATCCATGAACACTATGGATCATGTTAGCAGGTCACTTCAATACACCACTCGTAGGTTCAGAGCCCCAGGAGCAGGACCAATTGGAGGTACTTTCTCTCAGCCAGACTCTGGCGATAGTGGTACCAAGACCCACGGGATGAACTCTGCCACTGGGGTTGAGGCTGTAGGGGGTGCAGACGGTAGCTCTCATACCAAGAAATTTAGTTTCGAACCCACCGAAGAAGGGATCAGAACACTTGGCCGTGTGGAGGGTCTCGGTGGTATTGATCCGGACCCTGAGTCGCTCCCTGTAGGCTCTCACAGAAGTGACTCTGAGCGCTCGTTCGAACAGTCTCGAATGAATAGCCTGGAACATTCTGCAGCCAGTTCCTTTGCAGGTATTCCGATCGCTGGTCAAGGTGTAGGGCTCGGTGCCGTCGCCGGTACCGGCTCACTCTCTCGGCCGTCGGCACTCACGGCAGCGATGAATGTGCAGTCAGGGTCCATGCCCAAGCAGCAACCACTGTCGCAAGCGCAGCCGCACCACTACCCAGCTGGGGCGATGGCAATACCTGTAGCTGCTGCTATGCCTGCTCGCTCGCGCATGCGCTCGGACAGCTCAGACTCCGGTCGCAACAGCATGCATAACAACCCATTCAAAGACACCGGCCCGATTTCTGCCGACGACCTATTGTTAGATTATGTTGAGGACGACCTGGAAGCTTCGATGGAGTCACTCGACCTGGACCAGTCCCAAGGCGATGAGCATAGGCTGGGACACGGACAGGGGCAGGGACAGGGGCTGGGTGAAGGCGGTATCGGTGGTGGTAGTGGTGGTGCTCTGCGCGCAGCTGGCGATGATGAGCTCTTCGATTTTGATGAGGCGTCATCTCACAGTGTCGGGGCCTTGATGGGCCAGCGCCCCGCCCCTGCTGCTGTGCCTCGTGTTCAGCCCTTGGGAGGGCTATCACTGGCGTTCGGGGCTGCTGCGCGAACAGATGAGGCACCTGTGACTGGAGGTGGGGGTACTTCGGGTCTGTCGGGCCTCAGCGCGGCGTTGGGGGCAGCGAGTGTTGGTCCGGGTGTCGGTGTCGGTGTCGGTGTGGGCTCCGGGTCCGTTGATGCCTCTGTGCATGCCTTTGGGAATTCTGGTGGTGTGAGCGGTGGGAGTGGTGCGGGTGGTGGAGGTGGCCAAGCCATCCCAACCAGCTTGGGGAGACTCTCCGGCAGCGTGCACAAGGGCGCTGGCACTGGCTCGGGACTTATGAACAGCCTCGGCAAAATGAACCTTTACATGGGGGTACCTAACGCCACCGCATTGCAATGGAAAGTTGGAGCATGTTCACTGCGTGGGAAACGCAGCGCGAATGAAGATCGTTATGTCGTGATTACAGACTTCCGCGAGGAAGTGTCTGCTGTGCCGGACAGCAGTAGTGCTTCTTGGATACAGCGAACAAAGCACATGAGAGCGCAAGATTTGCCTGAGAAGATACCCTGTGGTGTGAATATGAGCGCTGGGGGGCATGCGCGGAGCTGTAGCTCTGATTCGGTGGGCGATGATGGCGATATTAGTGGCACGCCCACACGTGCCGCACGGTATATTCATCACAACAACAGCAGTGGCAGTGGCAGCAACAGTGGTGGTGGTGGCAGCAACAGTGTTGGTGGTGGTGGTGGTGGCGGAAGCACTGCAGGGGGTGCTGCGGCGGTGGATCGGGAAGCTTTTTTTGCAGTTTACGACGGCCACTGTGGCGACACTGCATCTATCCACTGTGCTAATCATTTGCATCTTGCCATTGCTAGGTAAGCTCATGCTCACAACTGTCACGGTCACTGTCACTGTCACTGTCACTGCTGTCACGGTAACTGTTGCCCCTGTCACTGACGCTACTGGTAATTGTTGCTGATGTTGAATGATTTTCCATGCATTGTAGGCATGCTGATTTTAGATCAAATCTGAATGTTGCACTGAGCGAGACTTGCGCCGCGTTTGATGAAGAAGTGGTTCAACACTCTGTTTCCGTGAACAAATCACCCGGCACAACTGCACTAGGGGTTTTCATTATCGGTTCAAAACTTACTCTGTTCAATATTGGTGATTGCCATGCGTTACTATGCAAAGGCTCTCTCTGCATGGATTTAACTCAAGGTCACAAGCCTGGGAAGAAGGAGGAGCGGGACCGAATTGAGGCAGGTGGTGGTTGGGTCACGGAGGAGAAGTGAGTACTTATGACTATATGTGTACAGTATTTCTGTTCATGGAGATCCACCACCAGAGTTGCTTATACTGTCCGTCCTGTTTATGTGTCTGTCGCTTCTGTTTCTTGTTTCTTGTTTCTTGCTCCTTGCTCCTTGTTTCTGCAGAGAACTATACCTGGCCCGTCTCCACCAGATGGATTTGTTAGACCCTGTGATTCAGAAAGCAGTTGCGAATATGAACTTCGTTACGATAAATAGGGTGTGTGGCGAAATGTCCATAGCGCGTTCTATTGGGGACTCAGACTACAAAGTGATCCCACTGGGGGAACCCTTACCAGATTGGCAATTTGTCTGGCCACCAGGACATTCACAGGTGATTGAACAGCCACTGATTATCCCAGAGCCAGAGGTTCTATCGCTCGAAATCACGACTGAAGATACTCTTTTAATTCTTGGTTCTGATGGTCTTTGGGACGTAATCCCTACTGATTTGGCATGTAAACGTGTGAACGATTTGTTACTCGCGAATCAATTAAGTTTGGATGAGATCGCTGAAGATCTGGCGCAGCTAGCAATCAGACTTGGTAGTGAGGATAACGTGACTGTAGTTATCGTGCTGTTTGAACACGACAATGTTCTGAGTGGTTACCACTAGCTACTGTACACTACTGTACCAACAGCAATAATAACAATAATAATAATAATAATAATATTGATAGTAATTGCTTACCTCCCGCTCGCTCGTTCGCTCGAGCTGTTGCGTTTATTTTCTTGTACATATTTATAAAGGAAGGTCTGGAATGGTAATGGCAATAGAATTGTTAACATGGATTCCCGTGTGCTGGCTGCTACTGCTGTGATTATTGATAGTACCGGTAGTAGGGGCTCCGCTAGGCATCATTCCGACTTGACTACACTCACTGTGAATACTGCTGATTTTTGAGGCGAACCCTCCTCATACTATAAATAAAGATCTTTGTGAAGTTAAGGTGTGGTTTAAGGTTAAGGGCAAGGGCAAGGGTAGAGTTAGGCAGGGGAGAGCAGCTGCTGCTGTGACTCAACACTCTGCAGACACACTATACAGACACACACTTCAGCAGACACACACTGCGGTAAACTCCTGTCACAAAACTATCAATACCGCCCACGTGAGGTGGGATTTAAGAGCCCTGCTGTTCGGCGGCTTAAGCGTCAAGTAAGGTTACCGCTTGCGCTTCCCCAGGTTCCCGGTCATAGCACCAGATGAAGAGGACGAGGACGCAGCAGGCCCTTCATCAGCTCCGGGGCTAGTCCAATCGCTACCAACGCTCACCATGGACACATCGCTCGCCCTTGGTGACCTGGCACCAGCACCGCCATTGGCACTGACACTTGCACTTGCACTGGCGGTGGCGGTGGAAGAGCTGGACACTTTCCCTACTGCGACTGCAGATTTGCCAACGGATATTCCACCAGCTGAGCTGAGCTTAACAAGCTTCGCTTTCTGAGCTTCAAGCAACTCGGACTGCTCCTTAGCACTCTCGCTGCGGTAAAGTCGATCCGAACGGTGTAACGAATTAAGTCCTAGACCTGTACTCGCCGAAGAGGAAGATGATGAAGATGATGACGAGGAGGAGTCCGCAGCAGATGATTGCTTGCGGCGATCCAGTAGTTCTAGCAACTGGCCCACGCGCTTCAAATCGCTCATACCTATCCATAAGACAGCAACAGAACACGAATGAATCGCCAAATAGGGTTGCGACAGTACAGTACAGTACAGTACAGTACAGTACAGTACAGTACAGTACAGTACAGTACGGAGGACACTCACCTAGAGAGAGCACATGCTGTTTCTTGTGCATTTTAGGGGCATTCTCATCTTCATCAGCCTCAGTTCCATCTGCTTCTTCTTCGTCTTCATCGTCCAGGCTCATCGTATGAGGCATCTGAGAGCCCTTATGCGTGCTGGAAACCTGTACCTTCCTGTCCTTAACTAGAAACGCGAAATCGAAAAAGTTTTCCACTGACTGCACTGCATCTTTGGTGTCAACCTGTCACGCGCAAACACACGCACGAACATAGACACCCATATAGAGACAGACAATTAGAACGCTTATAGCATATCATAGCATGGAGCATTGCTTCGACAAGGAAGCCTAGCTTACCAGCAGAGAGAACAGATCAGGGCCTTCCTCTGAGTAGCGCGACGCAGCCTGCACCTTCGCGCGTAACGCCCGGATGCGGCCGGCCGTAGCTTCGGTAAGTTCTCCTGTGGCCACATGAGCAAGAGAACGTGCAGGAGGAAACACGGTAGCAGAATACGAGAAGGCCGAAATCAAACCGCAAAGAGTCGATAAAGGGCCACAGGAAAGCAATGACAGAGAGCGAGGAGACGAAGAAATAAGCACACACAAACATACAAACAAACAAACAAACAAACAAACAAACAAACAAACAAACAAACAAACAAACAAACCGACGTATACAAACACACACAAACCTTCTTCATTCAACTCCACTGTCTGTTGCAATTCCAACGGCTTGCATGCCGGACCTAGGTCTTCCAATACCCGCCGGGCCTGTCTCTTAGCTCCACGCACCTGCACTTCCTTGTCAATGTTGCTGCTAAAGGATTGGAAAACTGGTGGGGAAAGAAACAATGGTAGAGCATTCCTACCCAGGCTAGACCAGCAGACCATTGATCGCCCGGCTTGGATGGAAGAGTCCGAGAACTTCGCTCGCATGCCCTGGACAAACGAATCTAAGTCATATTTGGCCTGATTCTGAGATATTTTGTTACTATCAGCCGATATTTTCTTTGACAGCGTTTTCAACACTTCCGCATCCTGCAACTGCTCACGTGTGTGACTGACAGAGTCGAACAATTGATTCATTTGCGAGCGATAAACTTCAAACCCATGCGCATCTATGTCTCCGCTTTCATTTGCTTCTAACCCAATGACGTCGATTTCACGTTCTAACTGTCTTTGTTCTTGGCGAAGGAGACGACGTCGAGCAATCTCATCGCGTTTGGCCCGTTCTTCCGCACTCAAGGTAGCCATGTTTCAAAATAGAAATAGAAAGGGGAAAATATGTTGTATTTAATAAATCATTCAGACATATATTGCGTACCGTATTATGATGTTAACTAAGGTGCATTGATTTTCACTCATCTCAATTCTTTGCATTTCTTCGGTCGTGCGGTCCAGGCGGTGTTGACTCTTGTCATAGTCTCGCGGGCCGAAGGTGTGAGAAAGAAACTGACTGATGTATAATTAGACTCGCACTGGTGAAATCAAACCTAATTTCCCTCGCTTTCACTGCTTTCCAGTGTAAATTGTGCCATAAGATTCAAAATTCAAAAATTCAAAAAAAGAAAATTTCCAGGTAACATTTAACCGGTTAACGTTAATTATTCAGATAATAGACTGTTGTCAGCATATTAAGTCACAGACACACCAGTTTGAATATTATATGAACTATTAATTGCATTAATAGTGGGACTGGTGTGGGGCATTAACGTTACTATTGATAAAAATAATCTTTACTTTTTAAACAACTCATGACGAGTCAGCTTCAATTCTGCCACCATTTGTTTTGATTTTTCTAATTACTAATCACAGAGCATACATCACTTGCTTGATATATCGTAACAAAACTCCTCTTTAATCCTATATCCCTCTCAACTTTTTTCTAATATAGCTGCTCCCAAAAGTCTCCTCATAAATAGTTAGTGCAGCGCGGAGGTCTGCGGTCGGAACAAAGTACGCCATATCCCCACCAAGAAAACTCTCAATTAGACCAGCCTGTAAGGCGCCAACTGCCTGCCCTCTCCCTTTCCCTTTCCCTTTCCCTGTGAGCAAAGGAAATCTGCGTTCATCTGCACAGCACCGACAAGTGTTACGGAGGCATAAGACAGCGATCAATGGTCCCGGAGAATGGAACAGCTGCAGCAACTGAAGTGGTGCCAGCGGGTCGGAAGGCACCCCGTTAGGTCCGGCGGCACTAGTGTAAGCAGCTGCGGATAGTTTCATCAAGGCAGATCTGCTTTTATACGATATATAAAAGATCGTCATTGTAACCGGCAGTGGTCCCGCGGCCGGCTTGCCATCTTCTTTATCCCTCAGGGAGCGTAGGGCTTGCCGGAGAACAGTCTCAAACGCAGCCTTCCTATTGTTCGTCACAGCCAACTTCCCCTTACCATGCCGGGCCGCCTCACTTTTGGTCCAGAACTGAGGGTCCACCCCCACATGAGTGGCCGACATGAGTTGGACAAGCGCGAATGCCGTACACCCTCTTTTCTGACGAGACTCGGCTTGCTCTCCCGCTCTCTTAGCCCCTGCACAGTCCTCCGCGTCAGCTGCTAGCTCAGACAGCAGTAGGGCTACCCCACTGAGCTTCTTTGTGGGGTCGGACCAGCCATCGCTTGGGTTACGTTCCCACAGCATCTCCTTCAAGTTGATGCCAGCCTTGACTAGGTAGCGAACACAGGGAGTGGCACGTTTCTTAATCGCAAGCTCGTCAATGTTGCGCCCATGACTGCTCTGCTGGTCCATGTTAGCCCCTAGCTCATGTAACACTCGCAGCGCCCCAACCTGATTCCTGCGCGCCGCCATACAAACGGGGGTACAACCGATGTCTACATCGCGTGTCCATGCATCAATATCTACACCCCAGCTGTGAAGGGTGCGTACCATCTCGATATCGCCTCTGATGATTGCCAGCTCCATCGCACTGTGACTGGTGTCGCAGCTTCGAATTGATAGATCGGCACCCACTTCATTTAGTGTCCGCAACAGTGTCATGTTGCCGGCCTGAACGGCTAAACACACTGCATTGCGCTGCCCTTCGTCAAGGGAGATCTGGTTCACATCCACGCCCAGCTTGTGCAAGTAGTGGATGGTCTCAACCGCTCGAGGAGCATTTTCACTCACTGCCAAGTAATATGCACCTCTATATGTACTGTCCCTCTTGCGGTAGTCAACCCCCAAGCCGACCAGCAACTCGAGAATAGATGGATGACCTGCCTTCGCAGCATGTAAAAACGGATGTTGTCCGTTGATATCAGGGAGGTTCAGGTCTGCACCCAGCTCAGCTAGAGCGCTAATAACATTAGCGTGTCCTAAGTAGGCAGCCACACATGCGGCAGATCGTCCGTCAACAGCACGACTGTTCACTTTAGCTCCAAGCTCTACCAGCAACCGTACGATGTCTGCGTGGCCCTCTCGAGCCGCAACATGCAACGAAGTCCACTTTTCCTCAGTCAGAACATCATTGACACTCGGTCCTTCTTTATTCGACAGTAGCCTGCGCACAGCATTCTGGTTTCCTTTGCAGACAGCATCATGCAAACTTTTCCCTCTCTCCATAATCACTTCCGGTCGTGCTTCTGCTGCGGTCTTAGTGTCAACGTCTTCTGTAACCAAAGCGCACCCAACACAAACAACACCAGATAAATATTGAAAATTGGACTCCTTTTTAACAACGCACTGTTGGCCTGTGAATTCCAGGAATTTTATGGAATTATTTGCGTCACTTCAAAGCATCAAATTCGCATGGACCAAAATCGCGCCCCAAAAGCACCTCATTGGGGCATTTTTCGAAGAGCTCCGGGGATCTCAGACTGGAGTCAAAACTCGAGTCCACCACCTTATGAGTTGTTTCACCACAGTTACGCACACCTTCGATTCGTAATTTTTCACTTCTGGTCTAATAAAATTTTGTAATTTTGAAACCAGGACACCTGGGACAACAGCACCAAATTACATTGCTGCCACTCTGACAGGAACGATGGAACGTCATTATTTTACCAACATACTGTGTATACCAGGTATACTGTATACATATACAGGACAGTAGAGTGTATGCGAAATTTGAAAAAAACGTAAATTTGCTCACCATTTGCTCACCATCAACGAAAAGTTGATGGTGAGCAAATTTACGTTTTACGTTTTGCGAAATATTTCGCAAAACGCAAAATACCAAACGTAAATTTGCTCACCATCAATTTATGTATAACCCTACTAAATATACAAGGTTTTGGAACATTTTCCGGTTCAAAGTAATAAGGGGCGTAATGTAAAATAACTTGCACCGAATACATTTTCGGATAAGGAGAAGATGTCAAAGCGGCGTAAGACAGCGGCGGAATATTCGCTTATTAAGAGGTCACTCGCCATGACAATTAATGAATTTGATGACTTGAAGAGAATTGAAAGATGCCAAACCGTACTTGCGCTGATGATGCTTGACCCCAAGGATCATGGAGATAAGGAGCAGATGTTTTTGATGTTGTTGCTACTTCAGTACGAATGGTCTCGAATTGCTTATGAGCCGGACGATCTGACCATGTACAAGAGCCCCAGGCGGAAGCATATTGGCTTCGACGACTATAACAACATGGAAGTGCGGAGAGACTTTCGATTGCCAGGGCGGAATGAAATACAACGGCTCTTTCATTCGTTGAGAATTCCACATACGGTGACCATTGAGAACGGATCAAAGTTCTCCGGCGAGGAAATATTCTTGTATTCGATTCGGCGACTTGTCTTCCCCAACACCATCGAGCAGTTGACGAAGGAGTTCGGAGGAGATACAACTGTTTGGTCGCGAGCGTTCAAGTGGTTTAACATTCACATGACGGAACATTTCGAGTCCAAGATTGTTAGCGCTGTACATACCTGGAGAGGGCAGTTTCGGACATTTCGTGAAGCAATTAAGAAGAAATTCCTTTCAATTGATCCTGCGAGGACGGAGTTTTTGCGCGGTGTGACGATGTCTACAATTGGGTTCATTGATTGCACTACTTTTGCAACTTGTAAAGTCGGCAATGGACCTATCCAGAGGGGGCAGGGATCACAGCGCCGCTCCAGGCGAGTTCAACAATCCTTCTATAGCGGTCACAAGAGTATCGATGGTGTCAAGTCTCAGTTTGTTACTTTCCCCAATGGAATGATTGGAGATGGTACCACTGTGGTTTCTGTCAGAACGCATGATCTCTCTGTTTGCACGATCAGTGACCTGGACGCGAGATTGGCTGAACTGCAAGACGACGATGAATGCCCGTTTACTGTGTACGGCGACAGTGCTTATCAGGTTGCTGTGCTTCAATACATTCTTGCTATGATGCAAGGAGGTGGAGAGGTGGCGGTAATCGTGAACGACATCATGAACCGACTGCGCGAATCCGTGGAGCACGTCAACACCATCCTGAAAACTACATTCGCATGGACGACGTTCAACAAGGGCCTAAGAGTCATGGTCATGGATATCCGCGGCATTCTGATGACCACGATGATTCTCACCAACTGCTACACGTGCATCACAGGTAACCAAGTATCTGCTTACTTCGATTGCAGACCGCCATCCTTGGAAGAGTATATGGTATAATATGTACATCTTGTATATTAAAGTACGCAAAATATTTTCATTAATAGTAAATGTTATATATAACATGAGCAAGACATATATTTAAAACATGCCTCCGTCAACGTTGTGCGAGCCCCCTCTACTCCCACCACCACTGTCATAGCTGCCACCATAGCCACCACCATGGTCACCACCATAGCCACCACCACCAGCGTTATGGCGCATCTCCCATTGCTTTTCCTGTAGAGCAAGCTTTCTCTCATCCAAGGCCATTTGTCTTTCCGCCAGCTCCAACTCCTTCTGCTGCTTATTCTTGGAGTTCTCCATGAATACTTGCAACAAAGTCTCCATTGCCTGCGGCTTGACCTCTATCTGCTTCGGCGCCGACACCTTGTGCCCTCCCTTACCACCCTTCTTGCCCTTCTTATCCTTCTTCCCCTTCTTCAGCTGCTTTATCATGGCTTTGTTCTTCCTCTTCAGGTCACGCTCAAGCTGCATCTGCTTCTTCGTGGACTCTGGAGTGACACCGACACCTACCATCAGGGGATGCATATCGCTGCTGCTATCGCCCTCTCCCAAATCTTTGGACAGCAGAGAGCCGTGTCCAAAGTGTTCTTGCGGCTGCGTATCGCCATCCTCATCGGCAACAAACTCATGGCCACCATCCAGTCTTCTGGCCGTCGGTAAAACCTCTACTTCGCCTTCGCTCTCGCTCTCGTCTTCAATATCGCTCTCGCTCTCGCGGTCGCTGCCTCCAGACTCCATATCGCTGTCTGAGCTGTCATCCTCATCATACTTGGAATTTCTGACGCTTGCCATTCTCGACAATAAGGTGTTCTCAACACTAAACATGCCAGCCTTCTTGAAGTTATCCTTCGTCTTGGCGATTCTATCAACAGCTTCCTTGTCATCGATTTCCTTCTGCATAGCTTTGCATTCCTTCAGTACCTCATATTCTGAACCATACTGTGGCAAAGAAGATGAGTTCGCAGCAGGAGTAAGTCTGCTTTTACAATGCTTCATGACTGCCCAGAACTGGGCTTGGATAGCTCCCGACTTGGGGAATTGGAACTGCGCAAACAAAGGGTGCTTCTGCAATTCCACGTGAACTTGATTGAATACATCCGTGACATTATTCTTAGTTGCGATATGCGCATTCAACTTACGGACCTGAACAACTAGCGCGTGCTTCAGCCCCCACCCATTCTGTGCCTCCTTAGACCACGGAATCGTCTTAGTAGGACCCATAATAATTAGAAATAACCTTTATGATAATTGTACACAAAATGCTGCAATATTTTTGTGTTACTTGACTTGCTAATTCATTTTATTATCGTACTTTCATAACATGTACATATGCGTTGATCTTGCGTTGTTCTAGCGTTGATGGTGAGCAAAAAACTTCGCATACAGAAAATCCCATTTTTGCAAGTTGCGTTGATGGTGAGCAAATTTACGTTTTTTCGGTGATTTTTTTCGCATACACTCTAGTACAGTACAGCTGGTGGTAAAATTAAAAAAATAAAAATATTATCACACCGACCTCTAAGTTAGTGTAGTATGGCGTCAGGAGAAACTGCTGGGAAATATTGGCGACCCAAAGGGGATCGAAATGAAGGTGACTCGTTTATGACATTCTCATCACAACATAAACATCTCAGTTTTGCACAGCAACGTTCCCAACTTCCAATATGGCAGCATCGCAAGGATTTGCTTTATGCTATTGAACACTTTTCTGTGATTATTTTGGTTGGAGAAACAGGCACAGGCAAATCGACCCAAATTCCTCAAATCCTGAAATCGTTTGGATGGACTTCGAATGGAAAAAGGATTCTATGCACTCAGCCGCGCCGCATTGCAGCAATGTCATTGGCTACGCGTGTAGCTGAGGAGATGCAATCGCTTGTTGGTACTGATGTTGGTTATCACGTCCGATTTGATGCCAAATATTCCAACGATACGTGTATTTTGTACGTTACCGATGGTATACTTTTGCGGGAAACTCTTAGTGATCCGATGTTGCTCCGCTATAGCGTGATAGTGGTAGATGATGCCCATGAGCGTTCTCTGAATTCTGATATCTTACTTGGTCTTTTAAAAAAGGTGCTGCGCAAACGCCCTGCACTTCGAATTGTGGTCACATCTGCCACTCTTCAGGCGAATGTTCTGAAGACTTTCTTCGAGAGCAACTTGACCCCGTCTCCCGATGGCGAGGTGCAGGGACGGGACACAGCATGTATTTTGTCAATCCAGGGCCGGCAACACCCAGTTGACATCCAGTATGTCATCGCACCGGTGTTCAACTTCATGGAATCAGCTGTCGATACTGCGATACGTATCCACAGCAGTGAGACTGGGAAGGGAGACATACTGGTGTTTATGCCAGGAAGTGAGGAATGTGACGGCTGTATGCGGCTGCTTGAGGAGAAATATTCTGGAGCTGATCTAGTAGCTCTGTCGCTTTATTCAACTTTACCGCATCACGTCCAAAGCCGTGTGTTCGATGTTAGTGCGGCTCACAGAGGTATACGTAGGGTGATTTTTGCTACTAATATCGCTGAAAGCAGCGTCACTATCCCTGGTGTCGGGTTTGTGGTGGACTCGGCACTGGTCAAGTTAAAATATTTCGACGTCAGTAGTGGGATCGATTCGTTGATTACTTGCCCCAGTAGCAGAGCTTCTGCCAAGCAAAGGGCAGGGCGGGCAGGTAGAACTCAACCCGGGAAATGTTTTAGATTGGTCACAGAAGCAGATTTTTTCGCTGTACGTCCACCCTCACTTGAGTCGCATGAGTCACATGGCTCTGGTACAGCTAAAGGAGAGTGGGTGCCTATAAGTACCCCTCCAGAAATGCAAAGAGTGGACATATCTATGGCTGTGCTACAGTTAAAAGCAATTGGTGTCGATAATGTGCTCCATTTCGACTTTATTTCCCCGCCTACACCAGCACAACTGATTTTTGCACTAGAGCTGCTCTATTCCCTAGGAGCATTAGATCTCAGCACTGGAAACCTCACTTTGTGTGGCCGCAACATGGCTGAAATTGGTCTTGAACCAAAACTGTCGAAATGTCTTCTTGCGGCTCATTATGAATATGGCTGTGGGGAGCAGATGTTAGACGTTTTGTGTATGTGCGCCGTGGATTACCCATTTCTGCAGCTTCATCACGGGCGCAGCGCTGCCTCCAAGCTTCAGATTCAAGAAGCTGTAAATGAGTTTGTATCACTGGATGGTGATCACATCACACTGATGGGTATATTTAAGCGGTATAAGGAAGTACTGAGCAGCAGTGGCAAAAGAGGAGGCGGTGGCGCGGCGTCGGAATGGTGCCAGTCGAACTCACTGCAGCCGCGAGTAATGCAACGGGCTGCTGAAATTCGCGAGCAGTTGCGCAGTGTACTGAGAGGAATTGTAAAGAAAAATTTGAAGGATGCGCCGCTTAACGACGGTGCTGGTGCTGGTGCTGCTGCTACTGTTGAATCCACTGCAGACCAATTTTACCGGCGTGATGTCCCTTTTGACTGCAGCTGTGGCGACGATACTGTGGCAGTGCGAAAATGTCTTCTGTCGGGATACTTCGCCAGTGTAGCTAAGCTTAACAGCAGCGGAACGTACACCAGTCTCCGCAGTACTATCAGCAGCGGTGGTCGGGGCAGCAGCGGTGATATAACCTGCTTGGCTCCCCATTCTCAGTCCGTTTTTGCATCGTATGGCAGACCACCAGAATGGGTGATGTATAACGAAGTGACTTATACGACTGGTAGCTTCACTCGCAACAGCAGTGGTGCCAGTGGAAGCACCAGAGAATGTGGTGGCAACAGCAGTGGGTTGACGGCGTATATGCGCGATATGAGTCGAATCGATCCTAAATGGATTGTGGAGGTGGCCCAGCACTACTACAACTACACGATTTGATCTATTGCCACTATAGGAAACCTCTGTGCAAACTTCTGCGACTGTGACTGTTTCTGTTTCTGTGGCTGTGACTGTGGCTGCACACACTGTTGCTGTAATCACTGTAGCTGGTCATGATTGTTACCGTACCTCACTCAATTATTCAATTCTCATTGCGACTGGTCGACTGTAAATACACACTTTCCACCCACAGTAACTACGTATGTGCTAGAGTATAGAGTACCTGCTGCTGGTGTACCTGGTGTACCTGCTGGTGTGTCTGCTGGTGTATGAATGCAGCAGTACATTAACGTCACCGTAAATAAAACTTGAAATACATTATGCACAAGCAACCAAACAGCAGAGCAGCAAAAAACAATCCATCCCCAGCGGAATCACAACACACTTCTTTGCACTTCTGCTCACTTCATTTCCTCCTTCGCAGTGTGCCTTTCAGTCCACTCGTCTGGCTGCTGGCAACAGAAGAAGCACTGGCACTACCGAGTGAATTAATCGACTGCGTATCATTGTCTTCATCATCGAAACGCACTGAAGAATTTGAAGGCTTGTGCTTCGGGTGGTGATTCACCTGGATGATTTTACGGGGCTTCGTAGCAGGAGGTGGCTTCAAAGCACCACCACCGCCTCTTCTTCCAGGTGCATTCCCCGCAGATTTAGACAAGTGGCGCTGTGGGACAGGGCTGAAAGCCGCTGGCTCTGGTACTTCTTCAACTTCTTCAACCACCAATGGTTCCGGCTCCGGCTCTGGGTCCGGCTCTGGGTCCGTCCCCCCGGCTTCCTCTTTCATTGCCAGTGCTGCTGCACTGATGAAGGCATTCGAAATCTTGGTTGTCTTCTGCATATAACCTGAGCCCTTCTCTAGCTGCCTGCTCAGAACCGACTTCGGCGTTTCCAACGTTTTTTCTTCCTGATCTGTCTCATCCACCTTGACAGCCAATTTTTCCTTCTTTGGTCTCTTCTTAATAACGAACTTTTTAGGTGGTTTGTATCCAGTGGTGCGCGAAGCTCCTGGAATCGGATTAGAAGCTGCGGTAAGTTTTTTCGCTCTGGAAGCTTGGACACCACCAGATAACCCAGCAGGGGCGGTGACGTTGGCGATACCAGGGAGTGAACCAAGAGACTTGCTGGCCATCGACAACGACAGATTGAGCACTGCTGAGCCATCCAGACTGTCGAATGAGCTTCCACGGCTGACTTTACCTGGTTTACCATCGAGATCAATCAGCAGTCGATTCATACTGCCGCTACGCTCTAATAGTTTGTTATGCCGCAAGGTATCCCGCAGCATCCGCTGCTGCTCCTGGTGCTTCACCAACTCCTCGTTTACGATGTCTTCCAGTTTGCTACTCACTTCCTCCACAGGCGCCCTTTTGCGAAGATTAGAGCGGATGATATCCATTTCCATACCCGAGAAACCCCCAGATCCTGCAGCATTCCCAGAGAGTGACGACTTCAAAGTTTGTAAATCCATTCGTTCCAGAAGCGACTGCATGTGACGTGCAGCATCAATCTTCAACCGGTAATAATTGCAAACATATTTCGACAGCTCCAGGCGAGGCAACAACTCTTTCCCCCGTCTCTCCATACGAACGGATTGCTCTTCCATCTGCACTGAAGCTTTCTCATCAGCCTTGGCGTCAGCTTTGAGTTGTGCAATCGTATCGAGATATTCACGTTTTGCTCGACGTTCTTCCGGTGAAAGCATTAAAGAACTCATCCAGGACTGACGTGTTCCCTCTAGCTCGGCCGCAGCAGCAGCACTCGCCACACTGCGTTTGGCAGCATTGGTCGCCTTGATTGCAATCGCTTGTGACTCTGTAACTAGGGAGGTACCCTCAGACTCCGTCGTAATAACGCGACACAAACGTCGACACATAGCTTGGAAGTACCACTTTGTTAAGTGGGCAAGAATGTTTATGGATGTCAGAATCTTGAATTCAGAGCTTTCCCTGTAAATTTTGTTCGTCCACAATCGCCTCGCAAATGCTTCTGCTCGAGCCTCTGCAGAATTCGTTTCTGTCAGCCTCATACGGACAACATCAAAGAACTGTCGTTCTGAAGTCAGAAGATTGTCCCCTTCTGCCACATCTTCGCGTTCTAGCAATGCTATCTCACGTGCCAAATTACCCTGGACGTTTGAATTACTGGTGACCACGCTGAAATGTGACTCGCTAGCGCTGGTAATAATCTTCTGGTGTGTCGCATTCGGGTCTGCTTTACTGCGAACACCTTTTCTACGCACTTTCCGACGTCTTCTACTCGCACCACCTTCCGAGCTATCAGCCGATACAGCACGGCTACCAGCTGTGCTGCGTGCACTGGTCATGCCCTGCCTTCCAGTCATACGCGATGAGCCTGGGATCCCACTAGGAGCACGAGACATCGTACCAAGGCCTCCGCTTGAATTCAGGTTTTTGGTCGGGAGCGGAGGAAGTTTGAATTTGTCTTCCCCTTCACCTTCTGCGGCATCATCATCAGAGTCACTGCCAGGCTCTTCTAAACCTAAACTCGTATAAAAAGAGTCTTCACCTTCACTTGCAGACGAGAAATCATCCGATTCGCACTCTTCATTAGGATCCAGTATTCGACCTTCATCCTCGTATCGATCAATCGAGTCTTGTACCCACGAATAACTAAACAAATGCTGGTGAATAATTTTTCGAACTACAAGACCAAGGCAAGTAGAAATATTAGTGGTACTTGATTCTAAACCAGTAAAACCCACCACAAAATTCCTCGGCATAGCTGGGTTTTTTTCCTCATCATCTCCGGCTGGTCTAAATTCATCTTCAAAATCCTCTTTTGGTGCCATTGCAGAGTGGAGATATAGCGGCAGGGTCGACATGGAGGTTTTCCCACCGATCCAACGTGACCAACCACCCCAAACAAAACGCAATCGAAGGCCTACGATTGTGCTAGCATCGTAGAGATACTCAACACCTTGCACGAAATCATCTTGTGGGACATGAATCTCGTGGATTTGCATCGCAGCACCATTCCATTTGCCACGTTTTCTAGAATTTATTTCTTTGGCAGTATCAGCAGACCACACAACTTGCCAACCAACAATACCGACACCTTCCTGCATATTCAGCCGCAGACTCGAGAGCTTGTACCCAGCAGGCACCCATGTGCCCATACCGTGTTCGTCTTCAGGGATATACGGATCCGCGAAGCGCTTTCCATCCAGTCGACTCATCGAGTTAGGCAAAGATTTAGGTGCACGAACATCCATAAATTCTTGCTGACCACGTTGTTCAAAGCTCTCAGATAACACACGCTGCTCAGTCGTCAGGCGAAGACTCACAGCTGATTTGTAACTTTTCAGAAAACGCTTGAAAGACAACGTTTGCTTGGCATCTGCGACAGTAAACGCCACAAAACGGCGATTGTAGGAGCCAACCACATGCTGCAGACCCAAGCGCCGTAAAGCGATAAAGCGCTTGCAAACCTGATCCAAATCAGTCTGCAGGCGAATAATCGGAAAGCCGATGCTCTTTGCTCGTAACTCGGCACTGTCATGATGTGCAATATGAAATCGAAGTGCATAAAACACTTTAAACAGGACATTCAGCCGAAACAGCTTCGTTGCTTTATCAGACAAAATATTAAATATTTTTGTTTCTTGAACGCACATCTGCCAACGTAGGAACGTCGCACCGAATTCTGAAGACGCAGTTGCAAGCTTTACGGAGCTTACATAAACCACATCTTTAATCCCTCTAGATGCAAGAAGCTTAGAATACCCCGGGAGCAATTCACAACAACGCTTCACAGTAGGAATCAAACCAGGTGTGACATTCATTTGTTCCCGTTCCACAAGTTTTAACCAACGATTAAAAATTACCCACATTGTTCGTAGACGTCGGTAACGCGGAATTTTCTTGTCGATAGCAATCAACCTTTTGCAAATCCTGATATAATTAGAAAGTTTCTTCCGGTTATACATCATCAATGATAATCTCTCAGACAAAGGTCCACGTAAGGCACGAAAATATTTTTTCGTTTCAGCTTTAAGCATCTGTAACTGTACATCCCGATTAACTTTTGCAAGAACAGTAACCAAATTATCTGCAGCATGAATTTTGAATTCTGAAACATACTTCAATTCGTTTTGAACCGCACCAGCTGTGATATCTTCTTCCGCTTTTAAAATACCAACCAGCATCGAACTCTCTCTTTTCTTTCCTTCCATAGCCAAAGCTGTAGCATCGTCTGCAACCTCCACAATTTTACGAGAATCTTCCAATAATTTCTGAGATAACTTACACATATCTTCTGCTTGTGCTACGATCTGAAGTCTGTCCTCTTTGTCCCACTCAAGTATCTCTTTCTTATTAATACTACGGCGAATGCCTTCAAGTTCGCGCTTAGCACGGCTTTTGGGGCGAGCGGTTTTCGGAGTCGAACTGCGACTTTTATGGCCGCTATGCCCGTGACCATGCCCGTGACCATGGCTGCTGTGTCCATGACCGTGCCCGTGACCATGGCTGCTGTGGCCGTGTCCATGCCCGTGGCTACTGTGCCCGTGACCATGGCTGCTGTGGCCGTGGCCATGGCTGCTGTGGCCGTGACCATGGCTACTGTGCCCGTGTCCATGGCCGTGTCCATGGCTGTGTCCATGGTTGCTGTGCCCGTGACCATGACCGTGACCATGGCTGCTGTGCCCGTGTCCATGCTCATGGCTGCTGTGGCCGTGGCCATGTCCGTGGCCATGCCCACTTGTGTGGCTGTGCGGCTGAGAGTATACCTGCGCATGACTTGGACTCGTGTCCGGTGACGCGCGCGGGGATTTGCTCAGGGCGCTCACCAGCCCGCCAGTGGTCACCCTGCTCGGGCGAGTGAAAGACTCCTCTTCCCCACCACCGCCACCAGGAAGCATGCTTAATTGAGAGGGAGACAAAGGCTTGTGATCGTATGAGTGTGCAGTCCCAGGCTTGCTGCCAGGATGGGAGCCAGCAGTTGTTGCGCGGTGGCCGTGGCTAGCGGCAGTGCCAGGCTTGCCCACTGTGGTCGGTCGGCTACTATGTTGGGAATGGTCAGCAGTCCCCGGTTTGCTGCCATGGTGGGAGCCAGCAGTTGTTGCGCGGTGGCCATGGCTAGCTGCAGTGCCAGGCTTGCCCACTGTGGTCGGTCGGCTGCCATGGTGGGAGCCAGCAGTTGTTGCGCGATGCCCGTGGCTAGCTGCAGTGCCAGGCTTGCTGCCACTGCCATCGCGCTCCCCCTCTAGCCCAGTCCCTCCGGTGGTCGGCCTGCTGCCCACACCAACAGAACTCGGTCTACTGCTGTCAGCATACCCTGATCTTCCTGTAGAGGCTCTACTGCTGCGATACCCACCCTCTTCGCCAGTGTGCGGACGACTGCTGTGAGCATAGTCAGTGCCCCCAGAGCTTGGTCTTGAGGAGCGGTCATCTGTCACACCTGTAGTGGGGCGACTATCAGAGCGCCCCGTAAGCGCCGTGCGTCCAGACTGCTCGCCATCATGCTCTGCATCCAGCGCCCCTCCCGTGCCATCCTCAGCAATGCCGCCGGTGTCGCCCGTCAAAATACTCACATCTTGAATACAGGGCATCCCATCAGGACCAACCGCAGCGTGATTATTGTCGATGAACAGAATATCGGTGTTTCCATCAGGGCTGCCTTCCGTATAACCATCGTCATGACCATGCCCATGACCAGGTCGCTGGTGGTGAGAGCGAGTTGATGGAGGCTCTGGAGCAACTAATACATTAGCATTCAACTGCGGGGCGGCCATAGCGCCACCCATCAGCATCGCTGGAGTGATCACATTTTTCTTCTTCTTTGGGGCTCCCCCATACAGCGCAGTCGCAATACGAAGTGCCTCATTCATACCTTTCTTGTGTGGTTGCATCAGCGCATCGACATCAGCATCAGATTCGTCCACAACACCCATCTCCTTCATATCCGAGATAGCAGCTCTTCTTCGTAGCATACGGTGCAGGCGTGAGTTGCGGACCATATTCGAGAGTCTCTCGGCATCCGTTTGGTCGTTCACGTCAACACTCATCGCACTCAGCGCCGCTGCGGTGTCTTCATCACCCCCTGGAGCGCCTGGATCCACATTGTTAACTTTTTTCATCCAGATATAAAGAGCATGGAAAGCCATAAGCTTGCGCTTCATGTTTAACGCGTAGATACTGTCCGTGGCGTTGCGACGGATTCTAGCATTGTCACGTAAGTGGTACAGCGCACGACGTGCAAACTTTTGGAATCTGAACGAATTCTCCAACATCCTCCACTGCTCCGCCATAATAATTCCATCCCTCAGACCCTCCACATCACGCTGAATACCCACATCGCAAAAAGCCAAAAAGTGCAAATCACGGACTCCAAACAAGGTCGAAACTTGGTTTTCGTACACATTTGAAGCCACTTGAGGCAGCTCGATGTTATCGAAGTCTTCTTTATCTTCAAAGTCGCCTTCCACCTCATCCACATCAACCACACCTGCAGCAGATACATCAATGTTCCAATCGAACATCGACAGATAGTGCTCCAGTTCATCTTCCTCTTCTTCCTCTTCAAGAGGAGCTTCAGGGTCGGCTTGCACGGCACCTGCACTCGCACCAGGGCCACCAGCAGCACTCCCAGGCTTCCCTGAATTGGCTCTCTGTAGTCCCCCAGCTGGCCTCTTCACGCTCTCCTGTTTGCGCAGCTTCTCGTACGCCTCCTCCTCCGCCTTCCGCTTCTTACGTTCTTCACGCTCAGCTTTCAACCATAACACGCGCATTTTTTTCTTTCTGTCCATGCGGCTAACAGGAGTTTTGAAGGCCGCGTTTGGAAACATATTTCGGAAAAAACTAGGCGCTTTCAGCTTGGCACGAGCAGTAGCCACCTTCTTGTATACGACATAGGCTCGCCAGATCTGGAATGGAATGTTTTTGCACTTATAGATGTTTTTCTTCATGCGGATCAGACCATCTTTGAACCACGATTTACGCAAGATCTTGTTCTGATGAGCCCATTCGTGCAAGAAACCGATCAGAGAACTAGCCTTTTTCAACAAAACACCTCGATAATGTTTCTGTCCACGCTGTCGGAGCTCTAGAGTGTATCGAGCATGTCTCTTCCAAGCCCGATAGCAGCGCATTTTCCAAATCGTCGGAATCACACGGCCACATAGGAACTTCGCTTTCTCGCGAGCAGTAGCGAGTTTCTGTGAATAGCGTCTCCACACGTAGAAAGGCCAGTAACACTGCCGAAAGAGCATTCGACGCCATTCAGCTTTAACACGGTATTGCCTCCACACCTTAATTTTCCTCCAGCAGTGACGACGCATGGCAACCTGGTGTTGCGATTCACGTGCCCATGCTGAGAAATACAGCGCTTTCACCCGCCCAAATATAATCCTCCATTTGCCTCGGGCGGCACGGAATCGATAACGGCGAAGGTAAGCTCGCACGAAAGCTTGTAGACGCGTCGAACAATAGGATTGTAGCAGTTCGACAACATCACGGTATGAGAAACCGCGCAGACCGCGTCCGAAAGAGACAGCCAATTTGATCACTTCCAGAAGCGAAGGTGGTCCCCACAGTGGAATTCGGGCTTGGCCTTCGTAGCCAATTCTAGCGTTCATTTTCCTCTCACCCGGGGATGGCAACATACTTCCTTGCCTTTTAAGAGCTGGTGATTTAAGGGAAGGTTTGAAGACGGCACTCAATCCCTTGCGGGTGTGCAATGGAAAACAGTCAATACCTAAGAGGTCCACCAAATCAGGAGGGAACTTCACATCATTCGTGCTCTCCACCTCTGCGATCAGCTTGTGACAGTTCTCAATAATCTGGTGCAAACTATCTAAGCGGCCAATCGTGATGATTCCCTTGCTGAACTGAATCTCACGAAGATAACTCTTAAAATCAGCCGTTGCTTTAGCTTTGCGCTGTTCTGCTCGCTCATTCATCTCCACCTTCTTCTTTTTCTCTTCCAAGTGCTCCGCTACCATCGATTCTCGCTGCTTCTCCACCTGTTCAAGTTGCAACGCACGAGCATCTGGTTCTTTTGCAAAAACAACATCTCTCATCTCATCCAGCGTCACCACCAAGTCTTCCAAATGAGGCATTTCGTTCAGAATACGAGTTATATCAGCCTCAATTTTTTCATCATGAGGCTGTCCAGAGGCTTGAGCGTTGCTTAGCAATGCTCGAGCAGCTGCAAGACAGCGAGAGTAGAACAGTTCCTCAAACGAGATATTCAATCCGAAATCTTTAAATAGGGCATACAATCCAGCTAATTCAGTGTGTTTGATCTTCACACGAGTGGAACAAAGCGTGGCTGTCAGTGTAGAAATAGGCAGTGCCTTGTGTTGCACCGTGTAATTTAACCCTGTTTGGGGGTTTTTCTTCAGAATAGCCTTTTGCACATTGGATGCTAAGAATTTCCCTTCGATCACAAGCCAATTGGACAACATTTTGCGGTTGGAATTTCCAAAAACAAAGGCATCCAAATTGTGTAATTGTTCTCGAATAAGCGACACTGGGAGAAATTGATTCAGCTCGGCCACCTTGGCTTCCTGCTCAGATGGCTGCAGATAAGCAGGTGTCGAGTCCAATGACTCATCAATTGTTAAAGAGCCAGAGCCGACAGACATCGAGCTATCCACTTTAGAAAGTCGATAACGCACCTCTGGAGCATCAGAGACAGGGCGGGGAGCGATTTTGTGAGTCTTGGCACCATCAAACGTCTTGACACCAGACACGACTGCTTTTCTTTCCGCAGGTGGTAGCGAGTTGTAGGTACTGCCTTCCTTCGCGACTCTGCGTTCTTTTTCTTGTAATGATTCGCTACCAAATGGAGCCCACAAGGGATTGTTGATATCCCTCAGCATTTCCTTCTCCGCCTCGTCAAGTCCAGACAATGATAGCTCTTTCCGCAATTGCGTCTTACTTGTTCCCAGAGGTTTTGCTTTCCTCGGGTTATCAGCACCAGACGCAGGATGGATAAAGGGTCGATGAGTTTTGCTGAAATCCGCAGAATGCTTCAAAAGCTTCTCCTCCAGCTCTTTCACCAGGTCAATATTCATCGCATTCGCATTGTCAACAACCTCAGTAACAACGGAATTCTCAACTGGTGCACCACTCGGTTGTTCAATCATTGACTCATTGCTAATGATGAACGGAAATTGAACCGTGGCACCAGGGATTTTGATACGGTCACTCTTACTCGTAGGTCCACCTTTTTTCAACACTGGCTTCTTCAAGGGAGACCCGTTTGGAGAATTTAGGTTCAAGCTACTGTCGTTCATTGTGCCAAATGGAGTTTAAAGCATCAAGACAAGCAAACAACTTCCAAAAGGAATGTCGCAGTTGCCTTTCAACGCAACGAGCAGCTGAAACGGCTTTCAACTATATTAAATGTGAAATGTTTATACATAGAACAGACCCTTGTAATTATTCATATTATGATATGGAAGTTTGAATAATACTATCAAACTGCGGCTCCATTTCCACAAAAGCTTCGCAAACGTCTTTCTTGGTGAAACGCTCTTTTCAACGCCCGAGATTTGTTCGTGAAAAACACGCTCACTGGTATTGGATGGAAATTATACTGTTCAATACCAAAGTTTCACTTTCCGGCAGTGTTCTAACGACTGCTCCACCCCAGCAGCACATTTTCAAAAACTCCACTTGACCTACTGCTGCAGACTGTGGACATCTGGACATCAAGGACATGGCGTGTTAAAAACAGCACCATGGAGCACAGGAACATCTTAACTCGGCACACCCAGATAAAATAAATTTGATAATGATGGCGATTTCTGGCAAAGCGAAAGCGATCGCGTAATGCAATTTTTTGTGTTTCAATGAGAATCAGATCAGTGCTGTCGCAGTCAAACCGACTGGCCCAGCCCCAGCTCCATGCTTTAAGGGCGTGGCGTAGAGGCAGCCGTGGTGTCCCTTCAGTTGTACACGCTGGGCCTAGTTCTGGCATCTCCAAGGCATTTTGCACTTCAATCTGTCGAAAGGAAGCTTCTGAAACTGCTGACGTCAGCGGGAACATTCACGGTAGTTCATTTAAATCTTTGATCGTGGAAGTACCTTCGTCCAGGGACCATTACCGAAAAGCGCTTCTATCAGTCTCACATATACGTCCAAACGAAAACGTCAAGAATATCCGCAACAAGACGAAACTCTATGGTAATCATTTCATTTGACCAGTGATGCTCACTCACTCTGTCTATCTATCAATACAGTATCTGTGGTAATGTCTGTCTGACAGTGATGTCTGTCTGCTGTTTATCTGACTCTCTGTTCCACTCATATTTCTGCTAATGGTATACAGTTATTGCATGGATCGATGCCCTGCTAAAGGCTCTGTCCATTCCACTCACTCGAATTACTAAATCTTACCGCAAAGCTCTGAAGGGTATGCACCCGTTTGAAAGAAAAGTCACTGAGCTCACTCTGGTGGCCAGGGTGAAGGCGGGAAAACCTGGTATTGAGGTGAGCAGTCCGTGTTTGCCCCGTGTCTGCTTGTGGATGTGCTCTGACCAAAATATTTCCGCGGTTGTGGTTGCGGCTGCGGCTGTTACTGTCTCTGCTTTTGCTGTACCCGCCCAAACCACAGGACATTCTCGCACACTGCCGAGCAGTGATTACGGCCACTGCAGCTGTGGGACAACGATACATCGCTCTGTGCAAGCTTCCAGACGCATCATCCACCGTCCTCACCGATCTGCGTGTGTGCGCTGAGGCAGAAATTCGCCATCTCTACACGTTAGATGCGTTTCTTTTACCAGTGGTGAGGGCAAATAAATCGCTGCGAGGGAAAGACAGAACTCAAACCAAAGCTCCAACCAAGGGAGGGAAAAGCTTGAACAGCAAAGGTGAGGCGGTATCAATTGGTGACCCGTCGCTTAGATTCCTAGAGCGCCACATGGGTTGGTCTGAATTCGTGGGATCAAACTCATTTCGTTCAGTCTCCGCCGTTCCCGACGGCGGTGGTAGCAGTAGCAGCAGCAGCAGCAGCACTAGCCGTGGTGCCTCTACCTCTGTCGATGCTGCTGTCGCTTCCGCTTCACCAGTGCGATGCATGGCGGATATTGTGGCCCTGCACAAAGAGCTAAGGCGGCTACCAGTGCTGTCTCTCACACTTCCCTCAGTAATACTAGTTGGGGCACCAAACGTTGGTAAAAGTAGCATTGTCAGAGCTATTTCCTCCGGTGCACCAGAGGTCAATAATTACCCGTTCACCACGCGGGGGGTGAGCGTTGGCCATATTGGTCTCGATACTGTGGCAGCAGCAGCAGCTTCTGCTGTGGAAGATGCAAAATTGACTGTGTCTGTAGCAAGCATTGACAGCGGCCTGGGCCAAGGCCATCACCCCCATCCCGACCTCGATCTCGGCCGTATTCAGGTCATGGACACTCCGGGGCTGCTGGACCGTCCTTTGGCACTACATAACGAAATTGAGCACCTAACTTACGCGACGATAGCGTTTTTTCCCCGTGCGCTGGTTGTGTTTGTCCTCGATCCGAGTGCGACGGCTGGTGAGCACACCTCGTCCTTGCGTAACCAGCTTAATATACGAG
>JACKZZ010010334.1_pt1 | contig 78882 bp, 78 predicted proteins | sample 8027871 | NCBI WGS metagenome assembly JACKZZ01 (sample SAMN15724774, study PRJNA655200) | protist metagenome | isolation source: fluorescence activated cell sorting (FACS) single amplified genomes of... | place: USA: West Boothbay Harbor, Gulf of Maine | collected 2000-07-19
CAAGTCCTGGGTTGAAGAGTATGTTAGATAGTTTATGATGTTATTTTTTACAATTATATTAGGTGTTATGGTCGTTATCTTAGGATATACGACCTTTAACCTTTTACGGAAAAATGAAAGAGCAGACGATATTATAATATCTCAGCAAGAATTTATCAATAAAGTAGACGAACAAGTTACATTCTCAGAAAAAAGATTAGAGCAAATAGATGTAAAAGGTACGTTTAAAAGTGATGATGAAATAGGTTGGTTTTTTAATGAAATAAAGGTTTTACAAACAGGTTTATCTCAATTTAGGACTAATTCCAATAAAAAATGATTCAAAAAAGAAAAAGAAGAAAAAAAAGTAAAAATTATTTTACCCAAGAAACGGAAGATTACATAGTAAAATATAATAATTTAGACCCAATAGAAGATTCGGCCCAAAGAAGCAAAATATATGAAACCCATGTACATTATGCTTTTTTTAAACTTACCCAAAACATTATTCATACTTTCAAGTTCTACCATACTGAAGTTTCTAATTTAGAACATCTCCAACATGAAATAATAACCTTTTTATTATCAAAAATACATTTATTTGACCCAACAAGAGGGGCAAAGGCTTATTCTTATTTTGGTACTATAGTTAAACGTTGGTTAATATTATATAATACTAAAAACTACACCAAAAAAATTAAAAAAGTAGGAGTAGAAGTATTAACTGGAGAAAATTCTACTCATGTTTACACACAAGGAGAAGAAAAAATAAAAAGTGATTTAGATAAGTATGTAGATATTTTTGTTGACCATGTATCAGAAAATATATTTGAATTGTTTCCTAAAAAAAATGATGCCCAAATCGCAGATGCTATTTTAGAATTATTTCGCAAAAGAGAAGATTTAGAAGTATTTAATAAAAAGGCATTATACATTTACATCCGTGAAATGGTTGATGTTAAAACTCCTAAAATAACAAAAATTGCTGATAAACTTTACAGTATATTTAAAGAGCAATATATTTTTTATCTAGAAAATGGTTACGCTAGATTCTAAATCCTTCTTATATCCATATTTATAATAAAACATTATGGGATCATTAGATAATATTGTATTCAAGAAAAAAAAGTTTTCGGATATTTTAAGTGAAATCTACGATAATCAAAAGAAAAAAGAAACCCAAATATCAGGTTTAATTTCAGAATTAAAACCACTTATAAATGATATAGGTGATGCTACTTTAATTGTTCCACTTATTAAAGAATATATGGAAATTGGCGTTCGTAACGATGAACAATTAATTAAAATGGCCACTATAGTACAGCGTGCGCTTAACAATAGTAGCGGTGAAGAATCCATGGGTATAACGGAAGAAGAAAAAAATCAACTAATGGAAGAATTAGATAAATTAAATACTAATTTCGAAGAGAAAAAAGATGGCAAATAAATATGGTTTTTCTAGTGTTAATAGACAAGTAAATTTTCAAGATTCTAAGGGATCACAAGTATCTTCACAAATAGAAGAAATTAATCAAAAGTTTATTTATGCTAGAGTTGTAGATATTATTTTAAATGAAAACCACCCTAAATTTGAAGAATTAGGAGGATGGTCTTCTATAGGTACTATTTTTTATTTAGATATTGAAGTTAGTGACAACAACCTTAATAATTCTTTAATTGCAAAACCTTTACTTTCTAATTCAAAAAATTACCCACTAGTAAATGAATTTATTTTATTATTTAAACTCCCTAATAATCAAATCTTCTTTAATGAAAGTAATGATACTAGTTATTTTTATTTAAATCCTATATCAATTTGGAATAACCCTCACCTAAATGCATACCCAAATGTAGAACTATCATCTACTACTCAACCATCTGAAGAAAAAAGCTACCAAGCAATAGAACAGGGACAGACAAGAAAATCTTCTAGTGAAACAATAAACTATAGTTATAATTCCCCTTTAGTAGGAGGTACTTTTGTTGAAAGATCAAACATTCATCCTTTATTAGCATTTGCTGGAGATATAATTACAGAAGGTAGATGGGGTAATAGTATTAGATTTGGAAGTACAGCAAAATCAGATAGTACCCTTTATGGAAATAATTGGTCTAATACTGGGGAAAATGGTAATCCTATTACAATAATTAGAAATGGGCAACCTGAAGATACGAGTGAAGAAGGGTATTTACCTATTGTAGAAGATATAAATAAAGATTTATCTTCAATTTATTTAACCTCTAACCAAGAAATCCCATTAAAAACAACAATTACAAATAACCCATCAATAAGAGATAACTCACTAGAATCACTAGGCTCTTACCAGGGGAGCCAAGTAATGTTAAATTCTAGTAGATTAGTTTTTAATGCTAACTCAACGGGTAGTATGTTATTAAATTCTGAAGGTGCAATTTCATTAACTTCTGTTTATACAGTAGGTATATATTCTCAAGAAGGTGATATTTCTTTACAATCTGGTAGAGGTACAATAAGATTAGGAGATTACAATGCAAACCAATCAATAATTTTAGGTGATAATTTTATGTTCGATTTTCAAGATCTTTTAAAAAAACTAAGAAACTTATGCCAATTACTTGTAGGAGAACCTGAACTGGTTCTAAGCACTGGAGCCGCAGGTTCTGTTAAAACCACCATAAATTTAATGTTAGATAATATTGATAGTTATACTTCTAAAATTGTAAAATCTATCTAAAATGTCAGAAAAAGCACTACTTGCGTTAGCAGCAAAAAAATTACTTACAGAAGCTGGTAAAAAATTACTAGGAGTTGTAGTAGATTATAAAGCAATAAAAGATAGAATAACTTTTTTAGTTAATAAATTTGATGGTGAAGATTTAACTGCTTTAGCAACAGTTGCAGCAGCAGGAGCAGCAGCAGGAGCAACAGCAGCAGCTATAAGTAAAATTGATGAAGAAGATCAACCTAAAACAGCTAAGGAAAGACTAAAAGAGAAATCAGAATCACTTAAAGATACCAAAGAGGGTTTAATTGATAAGGCTAAAGAAGAAATAAAAGTTTTAAAAGCAAAATTAAAAAGCGAAATACCAGTTATAGAAAATTTTAGAATTACTGGTAGAGTAATTAATAGTATAACGGGTAGAGTAGAAAGTGGGGTTAAAGTACAACTTGGGGTTAGCACAGGTGAATCAGTTGGGGGTAGTACTGCAGATATTACTGGAGAAAGTATAGAATTAGACAATCCTACTAATGTACCAATAGAATTAGTTGTTCCTATTCCTAGCCTTGAATTTGAGTATGAAATTTTTACCCCTATACCAGACCAGAATATTACAACAGATATAGATGGTAGTTTTACAATTTTTCTAAGACTTCCTATAATCCCAAAAAATTTTAAAACCCCACTTAGGTTAGGATTAATGTATTCTAAACCTGGTTTTTTACCTTTGAATGTTCCTATAATAAATGGAGACCAAACCATAAAAACAAACCTACCAGTTTCTAGTTTAATTGAAACTAAGAAAGCAGCAAAAAATATAGCTAAAGAGTTTAATGATACCGTTGATCTAGCTCAAGACTTAGTAACAAATATACTTGCAAACCCTGAGTTATTAGCTTTATATTTTGCAAAGCTTGGAGTTGATGCCATGGTATCTATTATTAAAACTAAAACTATTCCTATGGCTGTAGGGATATTAATAGCTTTTGGTATTTCAAAATTAACAGAATCAAATTTAAAAACATGCCCTACTCGTGGGGAATTAGAAGAACTTATTAGAAAAAGAAATAGTTTAGTAAGACAACTTAATCAAATATATTCTAAAATAAAGTTAAATGTTGCATTAGCTGCTGCCTTTAAGGCATTATCCATAGTTTTAAGAGGAGTAAGATTAGCAAATGATGCTTTACCTTTACCACAAGCAATAGGTACTCCTCCTGCTAAAGATTTTGGTGGGTTAATTTTTGCACAACCTTATAGTACGACAGGTAAATTACAAGCTATTTCTAATGAATTAGAAAAATTAGAAAAAAGTTCTGATAAATTAAGTAAAGCAACTTTAATTGCATTAGTATTTCTAATTGCTGCGGCAGCAACCGTAATAATTTTATTACAAGGTATAGATAAATTACTACAAGAATGTTTCCAAGAAACTGCTGAAGAACCTAATGGTGATAACAATTTAGAATTAACTGCTTTTAATCAAGAATTATTAGATTTAACTGAAGCACAAGCAGAAGATGGAAATCCTGTAATAAATAATACAAATGGTTTTACATTTAGTGTTGAAACCGATAATAAAAACCCAGTTGGAACCTTAAAACGTAGATTTGCTGTAGCTAAAGATTCTAGAGGAACTACAGTATTAAAAGGAGAACCTTCATTTAGCTCATCAGATCAAATATTAATCGATGAACTTGTATTTTATATACAACAAAATAATTTAAAAGCTAGCTAGTTTAATATTTATAATAAATCAATATAACATGAAATTAAGTCAATTAAAAACTATTGTAAAAGAGGCCGTAAAGGAGGCTATACAAGAGGAGATGAAAGACATCCTTATTGAAGCTGTACGTGCTCCTAAATCTGTAGTCTACGAAAATAGTATGGGTATACCTAATACAAATATAGGAACACCGGGTCCAATGAATCCTGTAGTACAACAAAAAATGCCTGATGATAAAAGAATGGCAATGAAGGAAAATATCCAAAATGTGTTAGGATCAATGATGCCTGGGGCAAATGGAACATTATCAGCTACAACAGCAAATGTACCATTACAAATGGGAAGTGGAGATACAACATCAACAAATGGTAGTTTACCACAAGGAAATGTAAGCATGGACCAAATTATGGGTTTAATGAGTAGTAAAGGATAACAGTTATGGCATTTGGAGCAAGAAGAGTATATCCTAATGATTTACGACCTAGAGTTGCTATTGGTGTTAATTTACCATTTAGTGCACCTGGGGTGTTCCAACCTAACTATCAAACTAAAGATGCTATTAGAAATAATTTAATTAATTATTTTTTAACAAACCCTGGAGAAAGAATAGAAAACCCACTTTTTGGTGCTGGTTTAAGAAGATATATTTTTACTCAAATAGAAACTGGAAATTTTGATTTTATAAAAGAAGACATTCAGACTAAATTAAATGATAATTTTCCAAATATAGAAGTTTTAGATGTAGAAGTTTTAAAAACTGTTAATGAAAATACAATACAAATAAATATAACTTACAGTATTCCTAATACAGGTATAAATGATACTTTAGAATTAAATTTTAGATAATGGCATTACTAAATAAAGACATATCTTATATTAATAAGGACTTTAATGATATTAGAGCCCAACTTATTAATTTTTCACAAACCTATTTTCCTAATACTTATACTGATTTTAGTCCTGCATCTCCGGGTATGATGTTTATAGAACAAGCATCTTATGTTAGTGATGTTTTATCATTTTATTTAGATAATCAAATACAAGAAACATATTTACAATATGCTAGACAATTTGATAATTTATATGATCTAGCATATATGTTTAGTTATAAACCTAAAGCAACAGGTTTAGCATCAGTAAATTTAGATTTTTATCAACAAGTTCCATCTAAAGTGGTGGGTTCTCAAACATTACCTGATTTTGATTATTCTTTAATAGTAGGATCAAATACTATTTCAAACACACAAACAGGTACTAGTTTTATAATAGAAAATGCTGTAGATTTTTCAGTCTCATCTTCAAGTGATCCAACTGAAATATCAATATCTCAAGTAGCAGGTGGAGAACCTACCTACTATTTATTAAAGAAAACAAGACAAGCATCATCTGGTACGATTTCAACTCAAACTTTTACTTTGGGTGCCTACCAACAATTTCCAACTTTATTAATAAATTCTAGCAATATCGGTGGTATTCTTGATATATTTGATTCTGATGGTAATCAATATTATGAAGTAGATTATTTAGGTCAAGATTTAGTATATGATAGTATTAAAAATACAAATACTAATGACCCAAATAACTACCAGGATGGAGATGCACCTTACATTTTAAGAACAAAATCAACAAATAATAGATTTGTTACAAGATATTTAAACGAAACAACATTACAAATTCAATTTGGTTCGGGTAATGCCTTACAAATTGATGAACAAATAGTTCCTAATCCTGACAATGTAGGAATTGGGTTACCATTTGGTCAAAGTAAATTAACAACAGCTTATTCACCTACAAATTTTGTATTTACAAATACTTATGGAACAGCTCCAAGTAATACAACTTTAACAGTTAGATATCTAACAGGTGGTGGAACAAGAGACAATGTTGATGCTAATCAAGTAACCCAATTAAATACCGGTAATACTTTATTTAAAAATTCAAATATAAGCAATACAACTACAGCACAATTTATATTTAATTCTTTAGCTGTAAATAACCCTATTGCCGCTAGTGGTGGTGGGGATGGTGATACTATAGAAGAAATAAGACAAAATTCTTTATCAAATTATAATACACAACAAAGGAATGTTACTGCTGATGATTATTTAATTAGAGCTTTAAGTATGCCATCTAAATTTGGTGATTTATCTAAGGCATACACAACAAAACCAAGCGTAAAAGATCCTGATGCAATTTTAGATTTATATGTATTAGCTTACAATTTAGATGGTAATTTAATAACAACATCAGATGCAATAAAAAGCAATTTAATTACTTATTTAAACCAATCAAGAATGATAGGTGATACGGTTAATATAAAAGATGCTTTTATTATTAATATTGGTATAGATTTTGAAATAATTACATTACCTAATTTTAATAATAGTGAAGTATTAACTAGATGTATAACAGCATTACAAACATATTTTGCAATTAGTAAATGGCAAATCAATCAACCTATTATATTAAGAGAAATAACTGTATTACTAGATAATATTCCTGGTGTACAAACTGTACAAAATGTAAGTATTACAAATAAAGCAGGTACAAATAGTGGATACTCACAATTTGCTTATGATATAAGTGGAGCAACTCAAAGTGGTATAATTTACCCTTCTCTAGACCCAAGTATATTTGAAATAAAATTCCCAAACACAGATATTAAAGGTAGGGTAGTTTCATTAGGAACAGGAACATTTAACGCTAGCGGAGGAGTATCATCCAATGGTTATTAAAAAATAAATTATGGCAGTATATAAAATTTTTCCTTTACAAGACTCTACAATGTATTCATTTTACCCCACTATGAATACTGGGATAGATCCTATTATTGAAGTAGGTAATCTTAATGTAAATATAAACCCATTACCTCAAGTATTTAGATATTTAATTGAATTTGACCAAACTGAAATAGAAAATGTAATAGATAATAAAATAGGAGGAACTCAATTCTCTAGTAGTTTAAGATGTTTTATAGCTAATGCCCAAGGTGTTATTTTTAACACTGAATTAGAAATATATCCTGTATCTGGATCATGGAATAATGGATCAGGTACTTATTTAGATTCACCATTTACAACTAATGGTTGTAGTTGGAAAAATCAAACGTTTGAAGGAGGTCAAGAATGGGCTACTTCTAATTTTCAACCCTATGTAACAGCATCTTTCTCAGGAAGTGCTACTGCCGGAGGTGGAACTTGGTATACGGGTTCATCTGATCCAAATAATACTAATTTATACATTACACAATCCTTTACTTTAAGATCACAAAAAGATCTTAATGCACCCGTTACTGACATAGTTAAAGTTTGGTATTCTAGTTCTAAATCAATAGGTGGATATACAAGTATTCAAAATGATGGGTTTTTAGTAAAATGGGAAGATGCTATAGAATTTAGTACAACAGATGCTATCCAACCTATTATGCAATTCTACTCAGTAGATACTAATACAATATATCCCCCTACATTAGAAATAAAATGGGATGATTCTTCTTTTGAAACAGGAAGTTTACCCCCAATACAAACAACAGATTTATATGTAGCCTTAGATAGTAATCCTGGTGTATTTTATGAAGAAAGTGTAAATAGATTTAGGTTAAATATTAGACCTGATTTCCCTGTTAGAACCTTTTCAACGGCATCTATAGATACAAAAAATCATTATTTAAATAGTAGTTCAATGTATTCAGTTAAAGACTTAGATACTAATGAAACCCTAATAGATTTTGATCCTGAGTTTACAAAAATAAGCTGTGATAGTCAAAGTAATTACTTTGATATTTATATGAATGGGTTACAACCAGAAAGGTATTATAAAATTTTAATTCAAACCACTATTAGTGGAAGTACAATAATAAAAGATGATAATTATTATTTTAAAGTTGTTAATAGATAATGGCAGAAGAAAGACTAGATCTTAGAAAAGAAGTTTTTAACAAAGCTGAATATATTAAAACCATTAATACCCGTTTTAATCAATTTGGTACTACAACTATAACCGAAGACTTACAAGCTCAACCAACTGTTGAAGAATTCTTTAGATTATACAATTCTCTTTTTTATGATATTCAAGCATTGGGTGAAACTAATTCACACCAATATTTAGTTAGAACTAGTGGTGAATATATTAATTTTGATGAAATAAGTAATGAAGTAAGGGCACTTCAAGCAGAAATTGCTCAATTAAGAAGTGATTTACTTACGGCTCAAATGAATAATATAAGAGCATCAGTGGCGTCTTCTGAAGATGAACAAACAAATGAAGCGTTAGCAGTATTTGAAAGAGAACTTCAAGCAGCTAATGAAAATATTATAGTAACCAACACAGTATTATCACAAGATACTCAAACCTCACAAAATACTCCATCTTCAAATGGAAGTACTAGTGGAGGTGGTGGGGGAGGATATTAAATTTAATTTATGAATAAAAATGTAACAATACAACAATTAGATCCTAACACATTTGAATATCAAACATATTCAGATTCGGATTCTCAATTAATAGTACAGTCCCAATTAGATACCGTTTTTTCTAAAGATACTGATTACATTGAATATTATGCTTATGATCAAAATCAAAATCTAATATATCCTGGATCTACAATACCTTTATTAGACTATGATATAAGAGATGGAGATGTACTTCTAAACCCACAAAAGGATTTAGAAAATTCTGGTTTTGATATAGGTGTATATAATATTTTATATGCTTTTTACAGAAAAAGACTATCATCAAATATATCAGAAAAATATTTTATTGCAGATATTTCTTCTGATAGAACTGAAATTAGGTTAGATAGTAATATTATATCAAATGATTTAATAATATCTTCAAGTAATGAATTTATACAGTACAGAGAGGCAACTGAATATTTTGTTGATTTTTATTTAAATTTTGGTAATAATCAAACAGTAATAGCTAATAATATAAAATTAGAAACAGACGAAGGAATTGATCCTACTGTTTTAATAAAGTTATATGAACCTTTACCATCTAATTTTAGTGTAAAGGATGAATTGTGGGTAGTAGAAGAACTATCAGACCCACAAGCATACGAATTAAATTTTCCTTTTGAACCTATTATAGAAGATGATTTTACTTACATAGCTGGTCCAAATTATAACCTTAATGTAATACAAGAAACATCAACTGGTGGTGAAGCATTTTCATTTAATACTTTATTACAATCAGATGTAACAAGTTCAATTAACCAAATCCAAAATCTTTTAAATCAAAAAGAAATTGATATTAATGTTAATTATGAAAATTATGCAAATTTTGTTCATTTTAGTTCTGCTAAAATACGTTTAGAAAATTTCTATTATAAAGTAGGTTTAATAGAATCCGCTAGTAATCAATTGGTAGACAATAATATTACAACCCCAACATCTCAAACATTTGCCTACAGTTCAAGTAAAGCATTATTAACAGGTCAAATTGATACTATTATAAAAAATTTTGATGGGTACGAATCCTTTCTATATTTTAATAGTGGATCACAATACTCATACCCAAAATTAACTGCAGCACCCCCCTACAAACTTGCTTCTACAGGAAGTACAGAAGTTTTAACTTGGATTGGTAACGCAACAGTTGGAGATACTTATTATGGTGGACAAGCATTATCTGCTTCAAATTATGATCAAGACAATAGAAATTGGTTATACTGGTCTATTCCAGAATATTTAAGAGATGACCCTGCAAACGAAGGATATGAATTGTTTGTTGATATGGTTGCCCAATATTATGATAATGTTTGGGTTTATACTAAAGATATTTCAAATAAATTTGATGCCGATAACCGTTTAGGATATGGTATTGCTAAAGACCTAGTAGCGGATGCTATTAAGGATTTTGGTGTTAAATTATATGCTAGTAATTTCAATACAAACGATTTATTTACAGCATTTTTAGGGATAACTCCTTCAGGAAGTGCATTCCCTTTTCCAAATATAACTGGTAGTTTACCCGTAGAATCTGGGTTTGAGTACGTGGATACTCAAATATCGGCATCGAATGATATAGTGCCATTAAACAATGTTCAAAAGCAAGTATATAAACGAATATACCACAATATACCATATTTACTCAAAACTAAGGGTACAATAGCTGGTATAAGAGCATTAATTACATCTTATGGAATACCAGATACAATTTTACGAATCAGTGAATTTGGAGGTAAAGATAGAAATGAATCTCAAGATTACGATTTAAAACAAGATGTATTTAATTACGAGTTTAATACTGGAGTTAATGCTACAAATTTTGTATCATCTTCTTTAGAAGCAAACCCATTATTCCCAGTTCAAAAGGGTACTAATAAAGCTCGAACTATACAATTAAGATTTAAACCATCTGATATCCCTCTACCTACAAATAATGTTGCTAGTAGTAATATTAGATATTCACAATCTATATTTTCAACAAATGAATTAGGAGGCAACCTAGTAATAGAATATACAGGTTCAGGTTTAATAAGTGGTTCCTATTCAGGGTCAATACCCTCCCCATATGACACTTATGGTACATTAAAATGGGTACCTACTAGCGAAGATAACCCCAATTTAAGTGCTAGTATATATTTACCTTTCTTTAATGGAGACTGGTGGTCGGTTCAAATGAATGTTAATGGTTCTAACCCCACTGCTAGTTTATATACCGCTAATGAAATAGATGGTAAGATAGGATTTAATGGGTCTAGTAGTGTTGGAGGTTTTGATGATACAGCTTATTATGCTGCTACTACAGGATTTTTAAATAAAGATACGAACGTTGTTTTTGATGATGGTACTATATATACTCCTTTTTCTGGGTCATTCCAAGAACTAAGATACTATGTAAATGAAATTAGCCAAAGTAAATTTCTTGATTATGTTGTAAATCCATATTCAAATGAAGGAAATAATATTAATTCGACACCAGATGAACAGTTCTTTAGAGCTGCTTTAGGTACTCAATTAGATACGGGTAGTACAACTTCAATACACCCCAGAGTAACAGGATCAGCAGTACAAATTACACAATCATTTGATAGTGGTGAAAGCTCCTTTTATACAAGTAGTGCAGATTGGTTAGTTAATAGAGAAGATATATTCCAAGACCAAGTACCAGCAGGTATAAAAAATAGAATAACAGATAAAATACATAAAGAAAATTTAATTTTAGCTGAAGCACCTTATGGTTTTCAAACCCCAACTTCATCTACTGCTACAATTTCAAGCACTACAAGTTCTGTTTTATCTCCTATGGAGTCTATACAACAGCAATCGTTTGTAAGTCAAAGCTATACTCCAAATGTTAATTATCTTGAAGTAGCATTTTCACCATCAAACCAAATAAATGATGATATTAATGCTCAACTAGGATATTTTAATTTAGGAGAATATATTGGAGATCCAAGATTTGTATCTTCACCATTAGATTCATACCCAGACTTAGATAGATTAAGAGATGCATATTTTGAAAAATACATTAAAGGATATGATGTAGTTGATTTTATTAGGTTAATAAAATTCTTTGATAACTCATTATTTAAAATGATTAAAGATTTTACTCCTGCTAGAACAAGTTTAGCTTCTGGTGTAGTAGTAAAACAGCATTTATTAGAAAGAAATAGATTAAGACCAGCACAAGTAACTTCATCTCAACACTTTTATGAAGGTTTAGTAGTAAATTTACCTAAAGATTACAGTTCAGGATCATCAGATTTCCCACAATATTCAACTGAAGGATCTGCATTATATAAATTTAGTGGTGGACCAGGTGGTTCATTTAACAGATATAATGGGTTACAGACATCACCTTCTGGTTCTAACGGTTTAGGACCTGACAATAGATTTAACTTAACACAAAGTTGGACAGAATCATTTGATTATGGTTCAATAGATAGATCAATAATTAATTCTACTTTCTTTAATCAAAGTAGTTCACAATATATTAGTGCCTCTTATAAAGGTATTAGAGAAGGTGTTATTCATAGTGACCAATCAGAATTTTACAATGGTGTATTTTCAGGTTCTTTTATAGAAGTAACTAATGGAGATTTAAATCCGGGTTGTGAACCTTATTTAAATGTAGCAGATACTCCATTTGTTTATCAACCAATATTTTTTTCAACAACAAACGCAGGAACTGTAGTAAAAGATGAATTTTTAAATCAAGGAAATGTTCCTCGTGCCGGAGAAGCATGGATCGCATCTGAACAAATAGCTTTGGGGGGTACAGCAAGAGGAAGTAATCAACAAGTTTTTGCTATAAAATTAAATGCACTTGATGTAAATGGGATATATGCACTTGAATATCTTGTAGATCTTGAAGATTTAAGATTTATATTCCCCGATGCAAATATTCCTTATAATGCAGTAGCAACTAAATATATAATAACAGGAAGAACAACTTATGCAGACCATGTTTTATTTGTTATATCACAAGCTTCTGGAGTAGGTGGTAATAATTTTATACAAACAGTAGATAGTACAATTTATTATCCTATAACTAGTTCTACTGCAGGTGGGTCATCAAATTGGTCATTAGAAGCTAAAACTAGCTTTAGCACAGAGGGTTCTATTAATAGTGGGTCAAGTGATAATATTCAACAAAATACTTTAGCAAATGTTAATAGTGGTGATCAATCTCAAAATGTATTTTTTTGGGATGGAGAAGTACGAGATGCTTTAGGTTTTTTTAATACGGGATCATCAACCATAAATACAAGTGAAATTTTAGGAGAGCCAACAGTTATAGGACCAATCCCACAATCAAACTACTTCTTAAATGCAGCATATACAACCCCCTATACCTCTAATATACCATGGAGTATAACAGCATCTATTGTTTATAGTTCATCATTGGCAGCAGTGGGTGGGTATTCAACCGATACAGGTATTTATCATTCTGGTTCCTTTTACCAAGGAGCAGGTTTAACAGATCAAAGTTTTACTTTAGGTAGTGGAGTTAGTAGAAACCTTACAACATTATATAGACCAGCACCAATTGCAACAGAAGATTTAGGTAATATCGCTTTTAATCTTGATAATAATGATAACTCATTTAACAACCTTCTCCCCGGTAATTCAGGTTCAGGCTTACCAATTAATGATTTTGGTGGTCACACTAAAATAAAAGTAGCAGGTACTGCTTCATTAGATTTTTACTTTCCATCTTTAACTTTAGCAGGAACAACTCAATATCCTACTTTACCACCATTAAATACAAGCCCAGGTAGTCAACAATATTTATCTGGAAGTGGTTTTCCACTTGCTAATCCTAGTGGAATTGCAAGTACTGATTTTACAGCAAATTTTTTAAATCAGGATGGTGCTTTATTTGGTACACCCAGTTTTAGTTTTACAGATAATATTTTAGGTGATATTGTTAATGAAGACTTTTGGGGACAGTCCGAAACTAAAAATGGTGGTATATTAATTGATTTTAATGGGATTAAAGATGCAAATGAAGAAGATGGTAGTACAACATTAAGTGTATATTCAACAGGATTTTTTATAGAAACTTTAAAAATTAATGGTGGTCCTTCTTCTAATTTTACAGCAAGTGCTTATTTTACATATTTTGAAAACGATGCAGACCCAGAACAAGAACCAGCAGGTTTTGACAATGATGCAGCTATAAAACTATTTGAACTAACATCTTCAGGTGGGGTAGTAGATCAAAACAACACTGAACTAGATCAGGATGTATATGGAGAAATATTTAATGGGGAAGATTTTCTTGGGAACGGTGAAATTGTTAATTTAGACCATTTCGGTATAATTTATTTTACAATTAAAAACGATAGTTTTACTAATGATTTAGTTTATACTTTTAACCTACAATTAAGTGCACAAGTAGGTTTTATAGACCCTGCAGGAAATGAAACTTATGTGGGAAGTGGTAATGGTTGGGAAGACTATTTACCAATAGTAGAGGGTAGTGTTAGTGGTGTTGATGATAACCAATTTCAAGCTGCAACTATATCAAAAAACATTTCAGATTATTACCCACAAGCAGTTGTAGATGTTTATTTAAAAAGAACAGGATCACAAGGTGATAATATTATAACGTCATCACTTTTTAGCGAAGGTGGTGGATATTCTGGTTCATATATACCAGGTCTTCCAATGGTTTTCCCTGATCCAAGTATTCTAGGTATTTATAACAATGTTCTTTCTGGATTTGATACATCATCTACACAAAACCAAATAGGTGATATGTACTATGTAGAATACTCAATGAGTGAATTTAAACCAGGGGTTATTAGTGGTTTACCAGTCAATTCAGTAGTTAGTACCTTTGGAACTGAAAATGGGACGGATGTAACTAAGATATTTATAGAGCAAACGTATGCTGGAGGAGATCCTAATTTTAATGCAACAGGTAGTTTACGTCTTACACAAGGTAACACTTCAGACACCAGTACATTAGGTACTTTCCCTCCAACTTCAACATTATCCTGGAATTTAGATGAAAATGCAGATGGAACAACACGAGTTGAACTTAAAGGTGAATTTACTGGAGATTTTTTCCATAATGATAGATTTGGGTTTAGTATAAGAAATAGAAAAGTAGGTGCTGGTTCACAATTATTTATTAATGAGATAACAGCAAGTATCGTCCCTGGACAATCTATTTGGTCCCCTATTCCACCACCATTAGGTTATAATAACTATAGACAGGCACAAGATGTAAATTTGATCGTTTCTTCATATTATCCTGGATCTTTACCTTTTGATTTAGCTTTAGATTGTCAACCTTTATTAAATAATTATAATTTGCAAAGACAAAATCCATTTATAATGGATGTAGATTATACAAATATATCAGGTCCTATAATTCCAATAAATCAAAACCAAATTCTAGCAAATACAGCAAGAAGAGCATCAACCCCAGATTCTAACTATACATCTTTAAGATCAATTAACCCACGATATAATGGTTCAAAATCTACCAGTCAACAACTAAATGTTTGGAACATAGGAGACACAGGTACATTTGGTCAAAACCCTACAATAGAATTAAGAGATGCTTATTTTGGATATTTCAATGATTTAGATGATCCATACCCAAACATTAATGGTTTAACTAGAGTTAACTTAAGTTATTTAGTTGATGAACAAGGTAATGCTTTACCACCATCAATAGAACCCATAACTATAGATACTTTTAATGCTGTTTTCCCAAATACAACATTAGGTAAAATAGCTGTAAGAGATATTAATAGTAAATATCAAGATTTAGGTTCTCCAACCCCTATTAGTCGTACAATGGAGTATGTAACACCTATATGTTACTCGCAAAATTCTGGAAATAATTATTCAAATATCATTCCATTATCGGGTTCAGGGAACATTTCAAGATATGATAATGGTGATGCTGATAGTGTTACATTTGCACAATTTTCAGCTGCGGGTACATCATCTGTTGATACAAGTGAAGTAAGATCACAAGTAAGTTACTTCTTAGACCCTTCAGAAGATATTTCTCAACCTTTAAATGCCGATGAATTACCTTACAATATAATATTTCAACAGGGAGTTAATAAAGGAGCTACTAGCTACCCAGTTACAGACCCACCTTCAGCACCTTGGTTTTCAGGAACCGGAGCAGATTTAAATAATCAACAGTTAATATCATTACAAACCTCTTTAGTTACTTCATTTGTAAGTAATTCATACAACACTGATAAAGAATTACAAATCCATCTTCAAATGTTTTATGGTAATATAGGCAATAATGGAACTAGAGTACCATATAATTTAGAATATATTAATTGTAAAGTATACACAGAAACAGGTCAAGTTTATTTAATAACAAATGTAGACCAATATGGATGGTTTACTTATATTAACCCACTAGGAGGTGATGATACTCTTGGTCCTGCTTATAAACCAAACCAAAATAGATTTACAACATCTAGAATCGCAGTCCCACCTAATGGTATAAAGTTTGCTGCAGATTATGCCATGTATGAAACTCTATGGAATTTAGGTTTAACAAGAGAAAGAGCTCCTAAAGATGGAGGAGGTATTTTAGCATTAGAATGGATAATCTCTGCCAATTCAGGACCACAATCTATTACCGGGGGTAATGAAATTAAATGGAAGATAAATGGTGAAATTAAATATAGAGCAGGAGGATATCAACAAGGATATTTCTTTCCACTAGGATATGGAGGAGCATATACCCCAACTAAAATACAAGGTGCAGGGGTTCAAGACCATTTATTAGCAGAAGCAAATAAAGCAAATGCCCCATTCTGGGTATTTTCAGGATCAAGTGGAATAGACTATTCATTTATAGAAATGGAATCTCCAAACTTTAATGAAGCATATGGTACAGGATTTATTCAAGGTGATTTACCTTATGAACCAGGCCCATCACAATATTTTCCAGATAATATAGAACCAAAAACAACATCTTTTGACCCTATTGTTGATGCTTTAGAATTTCAAGAAGGTGATGAAATCAGATTTGGTAATAATGAAAACTTTACATATAGAATTTTAGAAGTATTTACCCCTGGAGAAAATAATGGAAAAGTAAAACTTAGATTAAACAAACTAGTAGATACCTCAATAAATAAAGATTTCTTTTTAGTAAGAAGAAGAATTGTAAATCCTAATTCACTTTACTTGGATACACCATTTCCCTATGGTACATTATCAAGTGGAAGTATTAGCCAAACAATATTATCTACTGGATCACAAGCCCTATCAGGTTCATTTACAGGAACCGTAGATGAAAATGGTTTATATACAGGTTCAGTAAGCGATTTGGAATTAGCAACAACACCAGGTATTTTATTCCCGGATTTTCCAACAGAATATTTGATACAAAGCGCCTCATCTATAGTAAATGATTTAATTTCAAAAGGAATAATAGATTCTTAATAAGAATACATATTTATAACATATAACAATATTATATTAAAAACACAAAATGGGATACTTAAATAATGCAGTGATAACAGTTGATGCTATCTTAACTACTAAAGGAAGGGAGTTATTAGCAAGAAACGATGGTTCTTTTCAAATTACACAATTTGCTTTAGGGGATGACGAAATAGATTATACACTATATAACCCTAACCACCCATCAGGGTCAGCTTATTATGGTGAAGCACTTGATAATATGCCATTACTTGAAGCATTTCCAAGCGAACTTCAAATAATGAAGTATAAATTAACTACTTTACCTAGAGGTACTTCTAAATTACCGGTATTAGATTTAGGTTATGCAGCAATCACTTTAAGACAAGGAGCTCAATTATCAATTACCCCACAAACATTAAATTATTTGGGTAATGAACAAACATTTGAAACATCAGGATATAGTGCAACTATAGGAGATGTAAGAGTATTAAGCACCTTTGCGGCACAAGGTATTCAAACTGAGGCTGCTATATCTGCAAACGCAAATGCTAAACAAACTATAGGAACTAGTGTTGCAAAAACAGTAACTGGAACTCAAATAAATGTGACAGCAACAACCGTGAACACATTATTTGGTTCTAATGCTCAATTAAGAACAACATTAACAGTAACAGGGTTAGATAGTGGTGCACGTATAACAATACCAGTAACAGTAACAAGACAAACCTTAACCGCAACAACATAATAATATGGCTTTTAAAAGATTAGATCCAGAAGATTTCGTAGTAAGTTCTGATTCAGTAACTTCAACAGTATGGAGCAATAATTCTCCATCATTAAATACCTTTTTTACATCTTCAACACAAACTGAGGGATCATCAGGTCCTTATTATTTAAGTGTTTATCAAACAGCATCTGCTCTTGATACAGCAGCTGTTCAATTTCAAATTGCTTATGCTAATAGAAATGGTGGAGGTGGTGTTAATTTTGATGCATCTGTACCTTTTGTATCACCCACAACTACTATTTATGGACAATATAGAACCTTAATATTAGAAGATGAAAACGCTAACTTTGTATGGGGTGAATCTTCTACGGGTAGTGCAGATAATGGTTTTTATGTTATAAGTGTTGAAAGAGCAAGATATAAACAATCCCTCCTCCCAGGAACACTTAATTTAACTTTATCTAGTAGTAACGCAAGTGCAATCGCAACCCAAATACAGTTAACTGATAATTCTGGTATGGTAACATTACCAACTTATTATGGTACACAAAGAATTTATCAATTAATTAGTGGTTCAAATGGTGTAGCTTATGATGCTGCTACTGGAGGAACAGGTTTTACAGCAAACAATGGATCATATGGTTGGTTTTGCCCCGATATTTCTACTATATTATTAAACGAAGCAGCTTTAGATGATAATACTGCATTGGGTGGTGGTATAAATTTAGCAACTAATAATACCGCGAATTCATTTGGAAATAACCCAGCTAAACTATATGATGTTATATCAGGTTCATTAGGGGATGATGATGGTAATAAATTCCTTTTAAACTCACAGGAAACAATTACTTCTGACTATGTATTTGTTAGAGCAAGAAACAGTGAATTTAATTATACAGAAAACCCATCATTTATATCAGGTTCAACTGGTGAAGTAATTTATCCTTACTTTATTAATAATCCACAAACATTTCCTACCACAGTAGGAATGTATAATGATTCAAATGATTTAATTGCTGTAGCTAAATTATCAAAGCCTATACAGAAAGATTTTACAAAAGAAGCTCTTGTTAGAGTTAAACTAGATTTCTAAAATGAATGAGCGCTTACAAACAATTCAATACACAGGACTTAATAGTATCACCTTTTGAAGTAAATAAATCATTTTCTTTTTTAGATAGTGAATTTCCAGACAATAGCATTAATTGGTATAACATTTCAGATGGTACTATAGAAGACAATTTCTTAAATAATAAAACCTTAGTAGGAAACCCAGGTGAAGAAGAATATACTGTTTTATTAGCCAATTCAATTAAACAGCTATACTACACTAACTACATTTCAGGTAGTGCCGGGTTTACTCAGGATGCAATAACATCTAGTATTTTACTAGGTGCTAATAGAGATGGAGATACACGTATTGGTGGTGTTCAACAATCTAATTTTTATAATTACGAACAAACCACACTTTTTCCTGGTAAAATATACCCACCATCTACTTTTGCTATAATAAGTATACCTTCAAAATTATTTGGAGATTACATCCAACCAAATTCCTTTGAACTTTCTTCAATAGGTGGTAACACATCATTCTCAGATGAAGGTACTTATAGAGATGACGGGAATGGGCGTATAATCCGTGATGGGGTTATTTATGGTAATATTATATATCAACACGGTATTATAATTCTTAGAAAAGAAGAAGATCTTTACGTTGTAATGAATGATGGGAATGTAACTGCTTCTTTCTCTAGTTCATATAAATTATTTGAAACACAATATCAATGTACAATTAATGAAAACGAATTTAATTATACATTAAATCCCAGTGCTATAACAGGTAGCCAAATACCTACAATATTTTCAGGAAGTAGTATAGAATGGGAAAACACATCATCTATTGGTTCTCCTTTAGGGTTTGTAACAAGTTCATTTTTTGAACCCTATATTACAACTGTAGGGTTATATGATGAAAATCATCAACTATTAGCTGTAGGTAAATTAGCACAACCACTACAATCGTCCCCTACTACGGATACAACTATTTTAGTAAATATAGACAGATAAATTTTAATTAAAACTAAAAACATGAGCTGGACTTATAAGACACATGAAATAGGGGATATTACTCAATTTCCAAACAATACTTTTGGTTTTGTCTATATGACAACACACAAACCAACAGGAAAATCTTATATTGGAAAAAAAGTATTATTTCATAATCAAAAGAAAAAATTAGGTAAAAAAGAACTAGCCGCCCTAACTGGGGTGGTTGGTAGAAGACCTTCATATAAACTAGTAGTTAAAGAATCAGATTGGATGACATATTATGGTTCTCAAACTGATATAAAAAAATTATTAGTTGAAGGGAAAAAAGATGAATTTGAGCGTACCATTTTAAAATGTGTAGAGACTAAAAAACAACTTACCTATTTTGAAATTAAATATCAAATGTTATATCAAGTTCTAGAAAAACCAGATGAATTTTTTAATGATAATATTCTAGGTAAATTCTTTACTAAAGATTTAGCTGATATAGTATTTGAAGATCTCGTGGTTGAGCGAAAATAAAGTCGTACATTACCATTTATGGTAAACCAATTATTAGTTACACTAGTAAATTCAGTATTAGGTTCGGGGAAGGCAACTGCCCGAAACAACTATGCTTACCATTGTCCTTTATGTAATCACCACAAACCCAAATTAGAAGTTAATTTAACGGAAAACCGTGAAGGTAAAAATCAATGGCATTGTTGGGCGTGTGATGCTAGAGGTACTACAATATATAATTTATTTAGACAGGTTAAGGCTGCTGCAGACAAATTTGTAGAATTAGGTAGCTTAGTTAAATCTTCAAAATCAATTAAGGAAACCCAAGTCGTATCAACAATTGCATTACCAGATGAATATATTGGCCTAGAAGGCGTTGATAATAGCGATATAATGGCTAGACACGCTACTGCGTACCTAAAAAATAGGCATGTGAGTAAATACGATATTATCAAGTACAACATAGGTTATTGTAAATCAGGTTTATACAAAAATATGATTATAATTCCAACATACGATGCAAATGGTAGATTAAATTACTTTACTGCTCGTTCATTTGAAAAAGAACCATATATTAAATATAGAAATCCATCAGCAAGTAGAGATGTAATACCTAACGAACATTTAATTAACTGGAATGTACCAGTGGTTTTATGTGAAGGATTATTTGATGCTATTGCTATAAAAAGAAACGCAATCCCACTATTAGGGAAAAATATACAGAGTAGCTTAATGAAAAAGATAGTTACATCTGTAGTAGATAAAATTTACATTGCATTAGATAGGGATGCAATCAAACAAGCTTTAAAATTCTGCGAGAGATTAATGGCGGAAGGTAAAGAAGTCTATCTTGTAGATATGCAAGATAAGGACCCGAGTGAAATGGGTTTCGAAAATTTCACTAAACTTATACAAAATACGGTTCCATTAACCTACTATGATTTGATGGAACAGAAATTAGCACTATGATCAAAAAATCATACAAAAGACTATTAGAAATTTCGGATGATTATCAACAAGTTACAATGCCTGATTCAAGGTATTATAGACGAAATGGTAAATATTATCCTTCTATTACGCATGTTTTAAGTACTTACCCAAAAGGTAAATATTTTGAAGATTGGCTTAAAAAAGTAGGACATGCATCTGAACATATTGTTAAAAAAGCAGCTGCAGAAGGCACACAAGTTCACGAAATGATTGAGGATTGGTTAAATGGGAAAGAAATTACATTTTTATACCCTGATGGTAACCCAAAAATGCCTGCACACGTTTGGCAAATGTTCCTTAGATTTGTAGATTTTTGGGAAACATACAACCCCGTGTTAATAGAAGCAGAAGTACACCTATTTTCGGATGAACTACAAGTTGCAGGAACGTGTGATTTAGTATGTGAATTGGAATTTAACGGAAAAACTGAACGTTGGATCATAGATTTCAAAACATCTAACCACTTACAGACAACATATGATTTACAAGGAGCACTATATGCTCAATGTTATGAAGAATGTTATGGTAAAAAGGTAGATAGAGTAGGAGTTCTATGGTTAAAATCAAAATCAAGAGGTGAAGATAAAGCCGGAAAACGCTTAAAAGGTAAAAATTGGGAAGTATATGAGTCACCTCGTACACAAGAACAAAACCTAGAAATTTTTAGCCATGTAAGAGCACTATTTAATATAGAAAACCCTAAACTAACCCCATACACATCAACATTCCAGACAACATCTAAAAGAAAACTTTAAAAGTAATGCACGGGAGGCGTGGCTTCCCGGGCTAGGATTCGTATATTGACCGTGTTGAGCAGTTAAGCACAACAATTAAAACAATTAAGGTTATGATGAGTCCAGAAAGTCTTTACATTGCAGAATTAGAGTATCACAGGTTTGAAGAGATTATGAATACAAAAGAAGTTATCTCAAAAGAGGAGTATGATTTTTGTTTTGCATATGACAAAGATATTAGAGAAGATACCTCTTATATTGGGGATAATGAATATTTAAACCTAAGGGTTTATAGTGAACATGACCACGAAAAACGTGGAGAAGATGATGTAAACAATATGTCTGTAGATAAGTATTGGTTAAATGTGCGGTTCGAGAATGAACTTGGTGATATTAATAGTTTATAAATAAAAGTAATGCGCGGGAGGCGTGGCTTCCCGGGCTATCTTTCGTATATTTACATATAAGTGAGACACGAAGTTTCATTGTTAATTAAAAATAAAGGTTATGTCAAGTTTTAGAAAAACGATTATTGAAAATGGAAATGTTAAGTTTACTGTAGAAGGAATTACTCAGTATAGAAGAGGTGGTGATGATAATGAGTACGGTGATTTTCCAAAGGTGTTTAGAGTTAATGAAGGTGGTGATGCTATTTATGAAGATGAATATACGTTTGGTAGAGGAATGAATATTAAAAAATTAGGTCCTACTTGTATTACATTATATACTTTCGATATGTTAGGTAAGAAATCAGTAGGTAAAATTAATTATAAAGATATTACAATTTTAAAATAAAGGTTATGTATAGTTTAAATTGTAGTTATTTTGATAAGGAGTATGATTCAGTAAATGAATTAGTAAATGATGTAATTAGTTCTGGGATGGATCCAAATTATGAGATTACTTATAATGGATTGGGTACAGGAGAAGAATGTGTTGATTTTATAGTAGAGTAATTAATAAGTAAATAAATAAAGTAATGCACCGGAGGCGTGGTTACCCGGGCTAGAGTTCGTATATTTACCATGTTGATGCAGTTAAGCACAACAACTAAATAACAGACATGGAATACATAGCAACACAAACACAAAGAATAAACGAAGATAAGATCATGGTAGAGATTACTATGAAGGGACAAGTAGTAGCAAGTGGAATATACCACCATGCAGTTAACCAATGTATCGATTGGATCCACAATCCTAAGATGATCTCTCTTAACATGAGACATGAAATCGAATTAGATATCGAACACGGAAGAACAATCGTTTACTAAAAATAAAAATATAAATTTAAAAATAAAGGTTATGAAAAAAATAGTATATTTACACGGTTTAGAAAGCGAACCAGGAGGAACAAAAGTATCTTTCTTGGCAACAAAAGGTGTTGTTTATGCACCTGCTATGGATTACGAAACATTAGACTTAAATGAATTTATCTTTACTTTAGGTATACCTGATTTAATTATAGGCTCTAGTATGGGTGGTTATGTTGCCGATATTATTGGTTCAAGATTAGGAGTTGATGTTTTATTATTTAATCCTGCATTACATAGTAGAGAAATAGATCCTAGATATGAATATTATAGTAATGGTTATAAACGTACAATTGTTTTAGGTACTGAGGATAATGTTATTAATCCCGAAGTAACTAAAAATTTATGGTCTGTACATGGTAATTCTGCTAACTATCATGAAGTTGAAGGTATGGGGCACAGAACGCCACTTGATGTTTTTATCAATATGTATAATAAACATGCTTAATTATGATCAAATTAATAGATCTCCTAAACGAGATAGATATACCTAAAAATAAGTGGGTTACAATACCATCCCCAGAATTAAAAGACTATGATGATGAAATTTTTAAATTAATTTCTACAGCATATGCTCCAATTGGTGGACACCCTAATTATAAATCCCCTAGTAATGTAGTAGGTAGCGAGTCAGACGCAGAATATGAGGCAATAGACTTAGATGATGACCCAGAAATAGATGCTATATCAGTTGTTAAAAATAAACCAGCAGGTAAAAAGTTTGTAGCGACAGGACATGATAATACTAAAGCTTCTAGAAGTAAGGTAGTAAACCATAAAGCAGATAAACTAAAATCAAGTGGTTACTTTATAGAAGTGTCAGGTAAACTAATTGATATACTAACTGCAAAGGGAGTTGAACCAATTGACAATGAAGAAGTAGTACGTAAAGTACTTAAAGGTAAAGATATTGAATGGTTAGGTAATGGTCAATATAAAAGAAAAATAGGTGGAAAGTTATTCACTAAATCATTAATGGGAAAACCGACAGTATGATAAGTTTAGTACAATTATTAAAAGAAGTACAAGGTAGCCCAAAAGCGGTTATTTTAGCAGGAGCACCCGGAGCAGGTAAAGGATACATTTTACGTGGTTTAGACTTAGGAGGTCTAAAAGTAATGAATGTAGATGATATTTATGTTCCTTTATTAAAAAAAGCTAATGTTACATTAGATTTAAAAAATGCTACACCTGAAGAAAGAAGTGAGCAAGCCAAACAAATGGCAGCAGCTAATAAACAATTCAAAGGTGAAATGGAGCAAATAATAACAGGTAAAGATTCATTTATATTAGATGGTACAGCTGCATCATATAATACTACAGTTAAACTGAAAAATGAGTTAGATGAAGCTGGGTATGAGGTATTTATGCTATATGTGTATACTGATTTAGAACGTTCATTAAGCCAAAACCAAGACCGATATGAAAAATCTGGTGGTGAAGATAGAAGTTTAGCACCCGCAATTGTAATGCGTACTTGGAAAGGGGTAACAGATAATTTACCTAAATATGCTGAATTGTTTGGCGATAATTTTGTTGCAGTAGCTAACACATTAGATAATAGAATGCAAGATATAGATAAGATTATAGATAAATATCTTAAACCATTTACACCTCAAGGTACTAAACCTAAAACCCCAGCTCAACAAAAGAAATCAGATGAGCGAAAAGAACAAGATAAAGCAGAAATTCAAGCTATGTTAAGCGATGATTTTATAAAGGGTGTAATTAAACTTACAACTTCTAAAGAAGAGGCACAAATGCGATTAAAACAATTTTTATCTTAATGAATTTAACAAGTTATTTAATAGAAGGATTACTACCAGAACAGGAAAAGAAAAAGGTAGTAGCCGTATATGGTGGTGGTTTTAAACCACCTACTTCTGGTCATTTTGAAGTTGTAAAACAAGCATTAAAGGAAAATCCTGAAATAGATGAATTTATTATTTTAATAGGTGGTAAGCCAAGAAATGGTATTACCCCTGATGAATCTATTTTAATTTGGGATATCTATAAACAATATTTACCCTTTAAAGTTGAAGTAAAATATACATCAGTACCTCCTATAAAAGGTATTTATAACTATGCTAAAGAACACCCAAATGAAGAAGTATTATTTATTATAGGTGCTAGAGAAGGCAACGAAGAAGATTTTAAAGATATAGCATCTAGAACAACTACATTAGATAAATACCCAAACTTAAACTTACGTACTATTGTAACCCAAGGTGGTGTATCAGGTACAGCAGCTAGAAATGCTTCTAAAATATCATTAGAAAAATTTAAACCCTTTGTTCCCTCTGAACTATCAGATGAAGAAGTAGAACAAGTATTTAATATAGTAGCAGATAAAATCCAGGAAAATGATCCTGAAGATAGTAAAGCTGCTCCTTATGGTTCAGGGTATAAAAAATTAAATGAGAATATTACTAAATCTCAATTGGATGCTTTAGAAACATATGCCGATAAATTATTTGCTAAATTAGGTATTGATATTGAGTTTACAAGACATTTTTTAGATAGGGCAAACGATAAACGAAATATAAAACCTATTTCAATCCCCGAATTAATGGGTATGTTTAAGCGTTTACACAAAAAACATGGTAAACCACTATCAAAGGTAGATAATGACTTTGATGCTGTAGTTAAAGATTTTAACAGTAATATTAATATTCCATTTGCTATAAACGTAACGCCTAATGACATTGATTTAGTTGCTAAAACGGTAATGAGAAAGAAAGATTTTAAAACTTCTACCCCTGTTATTTCTCTAAACGAAAATGCATCATATTCTAAAGAAATAAACATTAAAGAAAAAATAACCCAATTAACCCGTCATATGATTGATAAGGGTATGAATATTGAACCCTTACCTTCAATGGAGTTTGTAGATGGGGATTCAGAAAATGCCAAAGACTTTTTTGGTAAAACAGCGTATTATGATCCAAATAGACAACATATTGTTTTATACACGGAAGGTAGACATCCTAAAGATATAGTACGTTCGTATGCACATGAAATGATTCATCACATACAATACTTAGAAGACCGTTTAGGTGATGTATCTGGTACAAATACAACAGAAGATGACCACTTAGATAAAATAGAGCAAGAAGCTAATTTAAGAGGTACAATGACGTTTAGAAATTGGACTGATAGCTTAAATGAAGCAATTGTAGGCGATAAAATCGAATGTGATAATTGTGATTGGAGTTGGGATATAAAAGATGGTGGAGATGATTTATATACTTGTCATAAATGTTGGCACGATAACACCCCAATAAACGAAAAGAAAAATAAAGACCCATTTGGTTTAAATGCGTATGCACGTGAACTAGGTCAATTAAATGAAGGTCGTTACGATAAATCTGCAAATCAATTCTCAAAAATAGCATTTGAAGCATTTAAAGATATTCATGATAGAGGTGATAAGGAAGGCACTTTTGAATTCTCAGTAGGCCCATTTGAAGAAGATATATATTCAGACCAATTTGAATTTGATTTTGAGGGTTATGTTGAAATCACAGATAATGAATATAATGTAGATGGAGGTGCGAATCAAGGATTTGATAAAAAAGGAGATGAAATTACCCCATTATTAAATTTAAATTTTAAAATACCTAAAAATCCTACAACTAACCCTTCTTGGGAAGATATATCCTTTGATATTAAAGATGTTGTAAGACATGAATTAGAACATCTAACCCAAGGTGGTTTAAATCTTAAAGGTGGGGCTTGGGATGAAGATCCTAAATTAAGAAGACCTAGTAAACAAATGGCTGATGACCAACTTATAAGAGATTTAATTGATGCTGATATGTTACCTAAATCTCAATATTATAAATTAGAGAAAGAAGTAGATGCAATGCTTCAAGGTCTGTATTTTAAAGCTAAAAAATCAAAACGTCCCTTTAAAAAGGTTATAAATGATTATTTAGATATTTTTGTTAAACAAAAAACAATATCCCTAAATGATAAAGAAGACATATTAGATCTTTGGAGAAGCAGAGGAAAGGCATTATCTTTACCCATATTCGAAAACCAAAAACAAAATATGGATTATAAAATTTATAGTGATATGGACGGCGTATTAGTTGACTTTGAAAAAGGATACGAAAAGCTAACAGGTATAGATTTAAAAGGAGAATATAGACCTGATGGTGAAAATTTTTGGAAACCCATTGAACAAGCAGGAGTAGGATATTGGGCTGGTTTAGAATGGATGCCAGATGGCAAACAATTATGGAGTTATTTAAAACCATTTAACCCTGTACTACTTTCAGCACCCTCAAGATCTCAATCTTCTAGAATAGGTAAACATGTTTGGGTAAAACATAAAATACCAGGCACAAAATTAATATTACGTTACGCTAAACAAAAACAAGAACTTGCAACACCAGAATCAATATTAATAGATGATAGACAAGTTAATATAGATCAATGGAAAGCTGCAGGTGGAATTGGCATATTACATACTAGTACAGCTAATACAATACAACAATTACAAAAATTAGGTTTATGAGCAAAGAAACAGTTTTAAAAAAAAATTTTCAAAAACGAGATGTAGAACGTCTTAGAAATCTAATGACCGGTAAATATGGTGAAAAAACACGCTCCAGTGTTGGTTTTACTAATAAACAAGAATTTTACAATGAGGGTGATATTTGGGAATCTGATGGTCGTACTTGGACTATTAAAGATGGTATTAAACAAAATATTACTAAATTAGATAAGGCAAAAAAAGAGCACAATATGCCTCTATTTTGCCCTGAATGTTCTAAATTAATGAAACGTGTAGATAAACCTTACTATAACGTTCATAAATATTGTTTAGACTGTCATGCCCGAGCTGAAGATAAATTAAAAACAGAGGGTAAATATGAAGAACATTATAATAAAATAAACAATAAAATTCTTGATAATAGAATAGACGAATTTAAACAATATGTTAAGGGTAAACTATCAGAAAGCAATGATTCATTTGTATCTGAAAATGGTGAAGTAGAAAATTGGGTGGGTAAACTAAATACAGAAAAAGTAGATGAATTTACCACAGATGTAATTAAACATTTAGAAAGTTTAAAAACAAAATAAATACATATATTTATAATAAACCGACTTTTATGAAAGATAATTTTGATGTCCATGAATGGAACCTTAATCGCTATAAAGAAACAATCAATGAGATTGATATAGACGCTTATGCTAATAACAATTTAAATTCTGATGGAGAAAATTCTTCATTTAATATTACCAGAGGAGGAGATGATCCTAAAATGGGAGCAGAATTAGAATCGGATGCTAATGTAGTAGGAGAGGGTTTAAACGATCGCATTTCTAAAATTGACATTAGTTACACAGAACAAGGTAGATTATACAGTGTTAAAATTTATGATGCCAGTGGTAAAAGATTAGGTAAATTACATCTTGATGACACAAATGATTTATTAAAGATGTTAAATATTGAGGATGAACTTCCTCTTAGAGTTGAAGAAGAAACATTAGATAGTATTGTTAAACAACTCCAAGACCAGGGCATAGATGCAAAGTGGGATGATTTTATGGATGTAAGCTAATGGATTTAAACGAAAGAATAAAGACAGCAGTTAACGAAAAACTTTGTAAAAAAGGCAAAGCGTATCGTAAACGTAGAATGGCCGCAGGTGAAAAATCATCTGCTTATTTATCTGGTCGTGCTGTAAAAGTATGTAATGGTACAATGAGTGGTAAGAAAAAGAAAAAAAAATAATAGAACTATAAAATGAAAGAATTAAAAGCATTTAGAAAGTATTTAGCTGAGGGTAAATTATTTGAAGAAAGAAAAGATATTGGTACCCCTGAAGAATTAAAGGTGTATTTGTATTCTAAACAATTAGAAATGGTGGGTGGGGTAGAAGAAGCAGTTGAAAGACCTTCTTTTTATGAAGTTTCAGAGGATGATATTAAACAATGGATTTCTGATGATGCTAGAGAGATAACACCCGTAAGATTTCAATTAACTTACAACGATACCACCTATGATGGTTATGATGAATCTATGTTTGAGAGTGTGTACGAGGAGTTTATTCAATCTACCTACAATAAGTTTTTTAAATAAAATAAAATGAAAAATTTCGATTTAAAAAAATACTTAGCTGAAGGTAAATTAAATGAAGATCTCTTCGGGAAGTATGCTACAAGAAAAGCACCTAGAGATACAACAGATAAAAACAACCCTGATTATGCTTTATATATGGGGAATGATGATCCCGAGTATAGAAGATTTTATATGGCTTTAAAAAGATTAATAGAAAAATCTGCAAAAAATCTAGACCAAAATTTTGAAATTTTAGATTGGATAGAAAGTTTATTAAATAATATTAGACCTGAAAAATAGTGACACAAGACCAACTATCAGAAAGAATCCAAGAATCATTACGTGATTGGTTTAAAAAAGAAGATTGGGTTAGAATCAATACTTCGGGTAATATTTCTGGTAAGTGTGGTACAATGAAAAAAGGTAAAGCTACAACTAGATGTTTACCTAAGAAAAAAGCACAATCATTAACTAAGGCAGAGCGTAAAGCTACGGTTGCTAAAAAAGTTAGAGGAGATAAAAAAGGAAAGCAATTTGTGAAAAACACAAAGAAAGCAGAATATAAAAAGAAATAGTTTATGAAGAAGTCATTATTTTTATTACTAGTATTATTATTAACGGGATGTGCTACTTTTCAAGTAAGCACTTTAAACCACGACACAGTAAATGTAATTGAAAATGAACTTGAACTACGTAATTTACTAAGAACTGATTTCAACTTCCGATATGATTTTGCTCAATATGCTTTAAGACAACCTAGATCCTTTGACTGGGATAATAGAGTATTAGGTAATAGATATAATTTTTATAATCCATATTATAGTAGAACTCAAATGTGGAACGATTGGATATGGGGTTATAATTATTTAATACCTTATAGATGGTCTCCTTTTGGATACGACAGGTGGGGATATAATAACTATTATGGTTGGAATAACTACGGTTGGAACTGGTATAATAATTGGCATTATGGATCATGGTATAACAGAGGACATAATATCCCAGGATATAAAAATAGAGGTAGAAATTCATCACAAATAAATGGTAGAAGAAATAAAACTCAAACCCCTCGTAGAGTAGTTACTACAACTACAAGACCTAAAAATACAACTATTAGATATCAACCCAGAACAAGAATTAATACTTCTAGAACAAGAACTAATACTATTTCTAGACCATCCAGAACAATAAGAATATCTCCTCGCACTTCAACTCGATCTAATAACAATAATACGGTAAGAAGCAATTCTAGGAAAAAAAATTAATATTTATCAATAAAACACATTATAATGGACAACTTTAACTTACAAGGCTACATAGCAAGTGGAAAACTTTACGCTAATAGCAAAACTTTAACTGAGGCTAAAAAACAAGGATACGACGATAGAGAAGACGAATCTTTAGGTGCACGTAAAGGCGCTGAAAAAGGCAAGAAACAATCTATGAAAGCTCGTAGAGATGATTCTTACGGAAAATTTGGTAAACGTGATGCTGAGAAAAAAGGCAAAAACAAAATCAATAAAGAAGGTGTAATTAAAGAAGATATGTCAATAGAAGACGTATATAATGATGCTCAAAAACAGGTAAAAGACATTTATGATATAGATGTACCTATGAATGTAGTAAAACAATGGGCAGATAATTACCAATTTCCATATTCAAGAGAAGTAGACCCTGAAGATGAAGACCAGTATATATTGGTTTATGATTTCGGAACTGAAGAAAGAGGTGATTTCATGGAATGGTTGAAAGATAATAATTTACGTGAAGGTTTATTGGATTTCTTAAAAAAGAAAAAAGAAGCAGCACCTGTAAGAAAGGAAGATCCTAACCCAATTATTGGGGTTGATTACGATGGTAATTATATTCGTAAAGATGGTACTATGGCTGAAGGTGCAGTTACAGAAGATGCCCGTACTGATGCTGAAGAAGAAGGATATAAAGATGGCATGAAAGACGAAAAAGCAGATATGAAGAAAATGAAAGTATCTGAACTTAAAGCTAAAATTAAAGAAGAAATATTAGCTGAATTAACATTATCAGAAGCTGATGAAGAAGTAGACGTTGATATCGATGTTGAAGATGAGGTTGAAGTAGATGCAGAAGCAGATGATATTGAAATCGAAAGAAAAGGAACAACTGCAAAAGTAGAAGTAGGATTATCTCCAGAAGAAGAAATTGTTCAAGATTCTTTAAAAGCTGCAATGGATGCGGCACAAGCATTAGGTAGTGATAAATTAGCAGATCAAATTGGTAACACAATTACTTTCTTTACAAGACAATTTGTAGTAGGAGATAGGACAGACTAATACATGCTTAACGAACGCAAACTAACTGGAAGAGAACTGGATAAACGTATTGAAGCGATTCAAGGTTTGTTGTCCAACAAGCGTACTCTAGTTAAAAAATACGGAAAGGATGCGGAAAAGGTTATGTATGGAATTGCAACAAAACAAGCTAAAGCTAAAGTAGAAGACATGAATAAAGATAAACTCAAAGAATTAATACAACAAAGTTTAGAAGGTAAAAATGAAAAACCTTTACCTAAACCAATAGCTAAGGATCTTAATAAAATGAAAACTAACTTTAGTGATCTAAAGAAAAGACTTAAACTAGAAGACACTGTTGATACTGGTTTTTCTGGTAGAGCAGATTATGGTGAAGAAGATAAAGCTTTAGGTTCAGAAGATGAATTAGAAATGAAAGGTTTAGAAGAAACTCTTAACCCAGAAGTATCTCAAGCAGTAAGTCGTTTTATTAAGGCAATGGCTAAACGATATAATTACAGCGAACAAGATGCTGTATTTGCAATCATGGCTGCCTTAAAACAAAGAAAATTTGATGGTTTAGATGAAAGAGTAGCTAAAATTGATGAAATTTTAGAATATATAGACTTTAAAGACCGATCTAGAGATTTTCAACTTGACTCAATGGCTCAATCTGAATATGGGCAAGATTATAATCAATTAGACATGGAAATGCAATTAGATCTTATTGATAGATTAAATGATATAATGAGTGAAGGAGTATTTGATCAATATGATGCCTTACCTAGTAGAGGTAATTTAGACTTTAATGATGTATTATATCTTAGAGGTGAAGTAGCAGATCTAAAAGATGAAATAGCTCAAATCTATAGAGATATGGAGCAAGAAGCAGAACCAGAAGGTGGACCAGTAGCAGATATGTATGGAGATCTTCTTAATAAGGCGGAAGCAAAATTATATAGAATGCAAAAGCAGCTAGATGACTATGATATGAATGAATCTGTAGTTAATGAAGCTAAAAGTAAGTATACTTTAGATTCAATATCACAAGATGATTATGGTAAAAATTACGATAAACTAGACCCAGAACAGCAAAGATATGTGCGTAGTGAGTTAGAAATAACAAAGGGTTACCCTAAATCCGCGGGTATTAATGAAAAATTATCACCTGAAGATCATGTACAAATTGTTAGATCCATGCTTGTAAAAGCTGAAAAAGATGGGAATGATGACTTAAAAAGAAGAGCTTTAGCGGATATGGAAACCGTTAAGAAAATATATAATATAAACGAAGCAATAGGTGGTAGTCATGTATTTCAATATTTTGCTAATAGAGGATATGTAGTAAAAGACCGTACACCAGACGGATATCCAAAAAAAGAAGGAGTAGAAGGATTTCAAGTTACAGATAGAAAAGATAGTGGTAGAAGAAGTGATAACCCACAAACAGTAATATTTCAATACAACCCATCCACTGACCAATTTACCATTAGTCAAATGAGTGGTTATAAAATAGATCAAAAAGATGCTATTAAAGCAGGAATGAGAGAACAAGGAATGTCATGGGTAGCTGGAATAGATTCCTATATAACTGATGGAAATTATAACCCAGTAAATATTTCAGCTGAAGGTTTAATAGATATAGTTGACCATGTAATGGGTGGTTTAAGCAGAGAAGCTAAGGTACAAAAAGATTTTTATGCTGATAGAGGACAAACATCAGGTACTATAGATGAAAGAATATCATCTGCCATAAAAGAAAAATTAACTAAAAAATCTTCAGTAGGAGATCATATAGATGATTTTAAAGATTCCGATGCTAAACAATTTAAAGGCAAATCAAACGATAAAAAAGTACAAATGGCCGTAGCGTCATTTTTATCTAAACAAGGTAAATCTGTTAAAGAAAACATGGTTGCAGATAAAGATATAGAAAAGGAAATTAAAAAACTTGAAGATGAAAATCCTAAGGGGTTTGCAAAAGAAATCAAAAAATTAAAAGTAAGACAAGCAGCTTTAAAACTATCTAAATAATGACTAAAGCAGAATTAAGACAAAAAATTAAAACACTAGCAGTTACTGTTATGGCTGAAAAAGCTAAAACAGATGATGCTGCTTTAGCATATGACGAATTAGTTAAATTTCCTGCTTTAAAAGATATTATAGTGGATTTAATGACAGATCAATTTGATTCATTTTTAGAATCAGTTGATTGGGTAGCTCCACGTCCTACAACTTTTCGTATAAATTTGTTGAATGGGCAAAATTTCTTACTTATGTTTACAGACAGAAGTTGGATAGCACAAGTACAAGGAAAAAAATATTATCTATTAAACCTCGACGAGGAAGAAAGATGTGCCTTAGCTATTAATCGACTTTTAAGATTAGGACCTGCAGCAGGTGCTGAAATGGAAGATGAAACAACAGATACTACCTCAACGGATGTAGATGTAGATGTAGAGGAAGAAGTACCAGCAGAAGCATAACCACTAAAATATGAGCAATTTAAAAACATACGGGGATTTAAAAAGATCATTAGATTATATACGTACTGCTAAAAAAGATGAAAAAATTGGTAATGCAGTTATAAGTGCCGTAATAGGAAATATCCCAGGAATTGGGCAAGCCAAAACTGTATATGACCTTTTAAAAGTTGGCTTTAAAAAACCCGATACCAAAAAAACAAATAGTTGGTTAGATAAACTGGATGTGGATGACGAAGTAGAAGCAATTGTAGATGATACTGTAGAAGATGGTTTTTTAAGAGATTTAGCTAAACGATTTGAATCTGAACCTGATGATAAACTTTTAGAACCCGATTTTAATATGAATCAAGAAATGGTAGATTATCTTAAAGACAATTATAAAGAAAGAACGGTTACGGGGATAAAAGAACAAAAATCTGTATTCGATAAATTTTTTACAAAATTTGCATATAAATTTGACAAAGGATATCCTGACATGAATAATGATCAGGATGTTTTGTTGTTAGAGTCGCTTATTAGTGAAGCTATAGGTGAAAAATTTAGTTTAGAAGAAGCAAATATGGTTGGACCTTCTACATTATATACTTCTGTTACTGGAACGTGGGAAAAGTATATAGAAAATCCATTATCTAAACATGAAGATGGAAAAACAATTTATACATCAGTAAAATCCTCTCCAGCATGGTTAAAAACTTCATCAAACGATATTGAAAAAACAGATATAATAATAAATGTAAATGATGAATTTACTATTAGCTCTAGATCTACTAAAGATTTGATAAAAAGGGGAAATTCTTATTATGCCCCTGTTAATTATAAAGGAGAAGAATATTATATCCCTTTTTGGGCCATATTAAAACCAACAGGAAAAAATGTTGAAAAATTTAAACCAAATTTAGATTCTAAAAATGACCCATCCATTTATCACCCATTTACTCCGGGTCACCCACAAGAGGCAAATGTTGCAATGTTATTTATTGAAAAAACCTCTCCGGACTGGGAATTTGAATATAAAGGAAAACCATTAAAAGTAACATATTTAGGTGATCCTAATCATTCGGGTGTTGGTTACCCTAAAAATGATTTACAAATTAATACATCCACTTCTCCTGAAGGTTTAAATTCTTCAATGAGGATTAGTTTAAAAGCAGACAATGCTACTTATGTAGAGAATTGGATGACTTCTACTAGAGCGGGGCAAATATTAGGTGGTGAAAAAGTAAAATTGATTGTTTTAGGAGCGTATAATGCCCTATTAAAATCAAACCCTCTAAGGGATGGTAAAGGCTTATTTAAAGGAATTATTCAATCCCCCCAAATTTGTATGTTTATCAAAGATAGACAACAAAATTATGGACCCGAAGCACCCTCCATATTATCAGAACCATTATCTAAAGATGAAGCCTATGAAGCCTATACAGGAGAGGCAAAATTTAATGGTGGTGATGCTTCTGCTAATTACTTTTACAAGGGTAAAAACCCACAAACTACATCAGATTTCCTTCAAGACCTAAAACCATTTAAAAATAACATGGGTGAATTAGGAGATTTATATATTTCTTTAAGAGGATCTAATGAATCAGGTAAATCAAGAAGTAGAGTTTTTTATTGGGATGACATAAAATGGGTTATAAATCCATTATGGGCCGATGTCGCTGGAATAACCAAATCAGAAGATAAAGAAGGTAATATAAAATATAGTTAATATTTATAATAAAACAATATGTGTAACTGCGGATGTAATACTTGTGAAACAAAAGGACCTTTATTAACAGAAGGTAAAGTTAAATCTTTACTATCTGAAGGCCTACAATATCATATAGACAAAAAAATACCATTATTTGAAACAGTATATCGTATTGGCTCAAATAAACATTTAGCTTTAATTAAAGAAGCTAGAAAAATGTATTCACGTAATGTAATCGATTTATGTGAAGAAGATGAAGCATTAATTAAAACACATTTAGGTGAATTTGCTTTATATGAAGGCGAATCTGTACCATTAGATTTACCCATGTTAAATGAAATTGATGAAGATGATGAATACGAAATAGCATCTCGAAATCTATTTGATATGACTTGGGATGAAGTACGTAGACAGAACAATCAAGATATGGTACAAGATGTACATGATGAAGTTTCTAAAAACGATGAAGAAGATTGGGATGATGATGATAATATTTATACACTAAGAGAATCATATGATTACGATGAAGTAGCACAATCCGAATTTGGAATGGATTACGACCAATTAGGTTCAGGTGAAAAAGAATGGGTTCGTGATGAAATAGACAATATGTCTATGAATGAAGCTGTTACTAAAGATTATACAATAATAACATATGGTGGTAAAAGATTATCTGTAAATAATAAAGATATTCCAAGACTTAAATCTGGTAGAGATGTGGTTGGTAAAAGCCTAAAACATGCTGGCCAAGAAGAATGGATTCTTGCTAAAGGCAAATGGAAAATTGAAGAACCATTAAATGAATCAGATTCTAACTACCCAGATTTTGATTTAAATAAAAACATAAGATACCAAGATACATCTATTTCAAGTGGAATGTGGAGATACACAGGCAAAGAACAAGGTGGAAAAGGTGTTTATAGAAATTTAAATAATGGTCAAGTATTAGGATTTGATAGAAGTGATTTTGACATATTTAGAAAAAACCTTAGCAGTCATTTTGATTTTTCAGAATCATTAAAAGAAGATAGAAAATATAATCAAGAAGAATTACTTAGATTAGACTTAATTGCACGTCGTAGATTTGATTGCGATTATAAAAACTGCACTGACGAACAAAAAGCTGAAGTCTTAAAAGATAAAGTTAAAGTGGGTGTCAAGGAAGCTTTACAAGAAGCTAAAAAAGAAATAGACGAAGCTGAATTTAAAGGTAAAGAAGTATCATTAAACAAACCAAAACGTGGTGGACCTAAAGCATATTATGTTTACGTTAAAGACGGAGATAAAGTTAAAAAAGTAACTTTTGGATCCGGTGGTTTAAGAGCTAAAATCAAAAACAAAGAAGCACGTAATGCATTTGCAGCACGTCACAATTGTAAAGATAAAAAAGACAGAACAAAAGCAGGATATTGGTCTTGTAATTTACCAAGATACGCCCCAGCTTTAGGATTAGGTGCTAAAATGAATACTTTTTGGTAATATGAAAATAGATATATTTAATGAAATACATTGGCTAAATTTTAGGAAACTTCCTGAAATAAATCCTCTATCCTTAAATGAACAAACTAAAAAATATAACCAATACATAAGCGAACTTACATACCAACGTAATGTATATTTACATTGGTTAGAAGGACATAAAAAAGGAGATAAAAAGAAAACTCTTCAAAATGTAGGTTTTTTATTACAAGAAGACTTATTTGATTTAGAACAAGAAAACGGAAGTAAAATTTTTATAACAGCCTATGCCTAATTTACCAATTTCAGGATTACCCATAGCTACACCTTTACAAGGAGGTGAATTGTTTGCTGTAGTACAAGATGGGGTAACAAAACAAGTAGAAGATTATTTAATCCAAAACTATATGATCCCAGCAAATCTAACTGTATTTAATGATGCCGCCCCACCTAATGAATTTTACCTCACAGGGTCTAATTTTGATAATGCAGGAGAAGTCAAATTATCATGGACTGGGGGGAATGGAACTTGTAATATATACCTACCTGATTGTACTACTACTAACCAAACTAATAGAAAAATAGGGATCATTTCTGATAGTAGTTTTGCAACAGCAACACGTGCTGAACTCTTTCCATTAAAAAACTCAGGTCAAACTCTAGATGGGGAGGATTCTGTTTCTTATACTATTAATAAAGCATATGAAGGTATTACAGTATGGTCTGATGGAACTGAATGGTTTATAATTCAAGCAAAAGCTTAATGAACCCATACGTAAATAAAGGTAATATAAGAACATTTTCTAAAGATGTAGACCCAATGGAATTGGTATGGCATCAAGATAAAGAAGATAGACATATAGAAGTTATCGATGGTGAAGGGTGGTCAATACAGATGGATAATCAGTTACCTTTGGTATTATCAAAAGGAGATCGTATATTTATAACAGAAGGTCAAGTACACCGAGTACTAAAAGGTACAACAGATTTAAAAATAAAAATAAATTAAAATAAAATGGACAATTTCGATTTAAGAAAATATTTATCTGAAGGTAAGCTATTAAAAGAAGATGCAAATTCAATTGTAAACCTTTTAATGAAAAACCAAAAAGAAGTAGCAGAGAAACTTAATTACACTGAATACTTTCCTTTTGATGAAGTTAGTATAGATGGTGTAGGTGATGCTTCTATTGTACTTAAAGATGAAGCAGGTGGATTGGCTTTTAAACTCCCAGAAGATGTAGATGATAAATTTGTAGGTGATGAGGGTGATAAACCTAGACCTATCACAATAGGTGGAGTAGATTTAATGTATATAGGATACAATATTTAAAGATAAAAATAAAATAAAAATGAAAGAACTATACAGATTTAGACAATTTCTTACAGAAGAAGATTTTAAAAACCCAATTCTAGACAAATATTTAGAACTAAAAAAATCTATAGATTACAAAACAGTTTTTCCTACTGATTTACAAAGTTTTGTGGATTCACTAGATAATACTGAACGTGAGGGGTTAGAAAATGATTTAGCTGAAGGTGTAATTAAAGAAGAACAAATGGGTTCTTATGGAAAATTTTTAAAGGTAGTAAAATCATATGAAGATGAAGAAATATTATCCGATTTTTTAGATTCATACCCTAAGGGACAGGATATTAGTAAAAGTGAATATGAAAGATTTACTGAAAAACATCTTGGTCTATCTGACCCGGAAGATTACCGAGGAGAAAATTGGAAATATATTATGTCTGAAAGTGTAATTAAAGAGGGAGTAGATATAGATCAAATGAAGATTGAAATAGAGGATGTAGCTTCATATTTAGAGGATGTAAATAAAGAAGAAGAAGTAATGAGTAATGTATTAGATAGACATGATTCTGACCCATTTGAAACTATGGGAGAAGTTTATGCTTACTTAGATGGTTTATTACAAAAATATTAAATTAAAATGAAAGAATTATACAGATTTAGACAATTCCTTACAGAAGGTGTAATTGAAGATGAAATTGCTTCAAGGATAAGAAAATTAGGAAAAGAAAATGGTATTGCTAATACCAATATTGAAAAATATATAGATGAACTTTCAGGGTTTTTTGAACCTGATGCTTATAAAAATACTACAGATGCAGAATTACTTGATGATTTGAAATTATATGTAGGTTTAGGTGAAGGTGTAATTAAAGAAGACAACTTAAAAGACTATTGGTCAGAATGGGCAGCTGGGGAAGTTGAAGTAGGAAATGATGGTGTGATTGATGCTGGTGGTGTTGATGCTGATTTTAAAGATGTGCCTGATGACACTATGGATACCTTTAAGAGATATGTTAAAGCAGTAAAAACTTTAAATGCTAGTTCAAAAGAATTAAGAGATGACATTGCTGTGGCAATATCAGGTATATTTTATGATGGTGGGGGATTTGAAGATTATGAGTTTGATGTTCTAACTTCCGATCAATTTGATAAAATAAAATAAAATAAAATAAAATAAAATAAAATAAAATAAAATAAAATGGATAATTTCGATTTAAAAAAATATTTAGCGGAAGGCCGCTTATTTGAAGAAGAAGTGGATTACCACATTGAACTTCTAACCCCAGAAATAGCTTTTGACGTCGAGTCAGGTGAATTAGCAGATTCTCCATATGAATTTGGTACTGAAGATGAAATAGAAGATGGTGAAGTAGATGTTACGACATATACTGATGCAGATGAATTAGATGAATTTGTTTTTGGTCGTAGCTATAATCAAGCTAAATATTTCGAAAAAGAACACCCAGGTTTATTTAAAGTAGTAGTAAAATAAAATAAAATAAAATGGATAATTTCGATTTAAAAAAATATTTAGCTGAAGGTAAGCTATTTGAAGAAGAAAAAGGTATAGACTATCTTAAGAAGGCATTTCAAATATATCTTGAAGGTGGTGATGATTTTAACAAAGAAGTTGGTGAAACAGAAACTGTAAAGTTTGAAAATGATGAATCCCTTATTCCTAAAAAAGAATTTGAAGTTGCTCTTCAATCACTACCTACCACAGTAAAAGTTGATGTATACAATGTTAATTTCAAAAAAGTAGGAGATAATATTATAGGCACATTTAAAATAAATTAAAATGAAAGAACTATCTAGATTCAGACAATACCTTACAGAAGGTGTAATTAAAGAAGAACAAATATCACCTGATCCATTGTATGATATGGGGTATAGTGCTGGAGAAAAAGCAGTAATGGCTCTAAGTACAGAACTTTTCAATCAACCATATTTTGATCAATACGCAGATGGTTTTATTAAAGGCTTTCAAGACAATGTAAGAGCAAGTCAAGACTATGCAGCAAACTCTGTTGCTGAAGGTAAGCTATTAAAAGAAGTAATGGATGAAGAAATGGTGGATTATGTTTCGGCTATGTATGATTCCGATGTAGATCAAGAAGCTGAAGAAGGATTTCAATCTGATGTATGGTCAAAAGCACAATATGCTTCAAATGCATATAATGAATCTTCTATATTTCTAGAATTAATAGACCACTTAAAATCCGTTGGTGGGAAAGATGTAGTAGAAGGAAATCCTGATATTGAATTAGAATTACTTCCTAATGGGGACATTAGATGGAGTGCAAATGTAACACATTATTAAAAATAAAAAAAAATAAAATAAAATAAAAATATATAGACAGATTCATAGCCTGTCGTGATTAAAAATAAACAGATATCTGTGGCGTCTCATTTGGAGACGCCCTTCTTAGTTCGTATATTAACACATAAATAAGGATACAATATGAGTAAAAATGTAGTAATGGTTGGAGCAGGTGTAGCAAATGTAAATGCTGCTACTAAGCTAATTGATAATGGGTTTGATGGTAAAATCACCATTATTGATATGGGTAAAAACCCATACGATAGAAAATATAGTGAGGTAATGGAAGGTTTCCTAGGAGCAGGTGGTTGGTCTGATGGTAAATTAACTTATCATACCTCAATTGGTGGTCAATTATCTAAATATTGTGGTGAAGAAAAAGCAATGGAATTATTTGATCAGGTTATAGCTAATTTTAAACGTTTTCACCCTAAACCAGAAGAGGTACAATGTTCAAATCCTATAGCAGAACCAGAATTTATTAAACCCTATTTTGGATTACGTTTATTCCCAGTATGGCACGTTGGTACTGATTATTTACATGAAATTGGTAAAAATTGGTATGACTTTTTAGTTAAAGGTGGTGTTGAATTTGTCTGGGAAACTAAAGTAACTGATATTGATTTTGATAATCAAATGGTTATGTGTGGAGAATTTGGAAGCAAATATGATGAACTTATTTTTGGGGTAGGTAAATCAGGTATTGATTTTGGTAAAATATTAGCTGAAAAATATGATTTACCAACTGAACCAAAACCAGTACAAATAGGTGTTCGATTTGAAGCACCACAAAAACACTTCCAAAAATTAATTGATGTATCTTATGATTTCAAATTATATAGAAAATATGAAGACAAAGGAGTATCATTACGTTCTTTCTGTACAAACAACAATGCAGCATATGTTGCCGTTGAAGAAACGTATGGAGATCATTCGTACAACGGACACGCTAAAAAAGATGAAGCATTTCGAAATGATATGACCAATTTTGGTATATTAATGGAAGTTCAAGGTATTGATAAACCATTTGATTGGTCTAGAGAATTAGTATCTAAAGTAAATGCTCACGGAACAGGATTATATTACAGTCCTTCTCGTAAACCATCAACAACATCTGAAGGTGTAGATGTAAGTGCACACCAAATAGATTGGATGGGACTACAAACAGTATCTGAACATTTCCAAGGATATTTTGAATATATTTCAGATTTTATTAATGACATGAAAAAAGTGTTCCCAACATTAGAAGATGATTGGGGTATTTATATACCTGAAGTAAAATATCTATCACCTGAGCCACTTGTCGATTATACCAATTTAGCACTCACCAAGTACCCTAACGTACACTTCGTAGGCGATGCTTTATCAGCTAGAGGTATAACGGTAAGTGGTGCACAAGGGACATATGTCGCAGAACATATATTAAAAAATTAGGTTAATCTAAATATATTTCGTATATTTAATATAAATAAATAACATGAAAAATACTAAAACCCCATTTCCTAAAAGTAAAAAATTAGTAAAACCTGAAGATGGTACTATAGCTTATACTTGGGATGGAAAACTACATAATTGGGATGGTCCTGCTCTATTACCTGAAGGTAAGAAAAAACACGCAGAATATCATTTATATGGTATTAAACATACTAAGGATGAGTGGAGTGAAATTAGACAACAAAGAGAGGGCTTACCTTACTATAAAAATCAATCAATGAAAGCATCACTTTCAGATTATAGAAACTAAAATATGAAAATAGGTTTATGTGGTACAATGAGTGTAGGTAAAACTACATTAGTAAATGCTTTAAAAGAATTAGAGCAATTTAAAGGTTATAAATTTGCAACAGAACGCAGTCAACATTTAATGTCATTAGGTATTCCTTTGAATACTGATTCAACATTAAAAGGACAAACAGTATTTTTAGCTGAGCGTTGTGGTGAATTAATGCATGACAGTATAATCACAGACAGAACTATACTTGATGTAATGGCGTTTACAATAAATGCTAAATCCATACCTCATCAAGATAAAGAAGCATTTGAAACTTATGCTAGTGAATTCATTAGAGAATATGATTATATATTTTATATATCTCCTCATGGATTAGAAATTGAAGATAATGGGGTACGTGAAACAGATAAACAATATAGAGATTTAATTGATTTTACAATTACCACATTAATCAAAAGACACGGCCATAAAGCAGGCACAATAGAAAAAATATCAGGTTCAACAGAAGAACGTATTCAACAAATATTGAATGTTACTAAACTTTAACATATTTATAATAAAATACCTTTATAATGAAAAAATCTGAATTAAAAAAATACATTAGAGAAAATATAATCTCTGAATTATCTGAAAACACTGAGGATGAAATTACCAAAACTAAAGAATTAACAACCGCAATTAAAGACCTCGAAACAGCTAAAAAAGAAGCTGGTATAGAAGAAGGTGAAGACAATTGGGCTGACTACACAGACATAGGCCAATTTTATTTAAAAGGATTTGGTAAAGAACATACTTTAGATGATAACCAATTAGAAAAATTAGGTAAAACAATTGTTAAACGAATATATAAAGGTGATATTGGTAAAGCATATGATGCCATTGTAAGACCTCAAATGGATGGTGCTGCTAAAAGATTAGCTGACCGAGGACAATTAAAAAATCCTAGATATACTGACGGTACTTCTATAAAAGAAGTCGAAAATATTGGTTTAGCTGATATTGAGGAGATGGGATATAATGCTGGTGAAGACGCATTTGAAAAAATTAAAGGTAGATTTAAAAACAGGATAGATCACTTAGCATATAGAAAAGGATTCTTTCAAGGATTTACAGATGGTGCTAGTTCCTATGGTTTAAATGAAAACGAAGATGAGGATGTAGTAAAATACAAAGGTGAAGATCACGTAATTACTAGAAGAGATGGTGATAAAATATATCTTAGAAGAAAAGAAGATGCTGTTGTATTAGGTAAAATGCCTGAATTTTGGGTTAAATCTCAAGATATCAATGAAAACGAAGATGCAGAACCAACCAAATCCGATATTAAAAAAACTAAAGGTTTAGCTAAAGCAAAAGAAGAATTAGCACTATTAACTCGTGAGATGAAATCATTAGCTAAAAAATATTCTAAAGCAGAAGGTGCTGATAAAGAAAAATTAGTTAAAATCTTAAAAGATAAAACTAAATTAAAAAAGGAACTAGAAAATATTCTAGATAATAAGAAGATATAATGTCATCTAAAGAAAGGTTTTTATATATTGCTCTAGCATTTTTTGGTGTTTACTATCTAATTAATATGTACTCTTCAAATGAAGAAGAATATATTACTGAGTACAATAATAAGATAGAGGTTTTAAATGATAAAATTAATTCTTTACATAGTATTAATGAGGACTTAACATCAGAAATAGATGTATTAACTACTCAAATAACACTATTAGACCAAGAAATTAGTAAACAAGATAATAAAATAGTTATATTAAAAAAACAAACAAATGAGAAAGTTAATAATGTTGATTCTTATAGGGATGATGAGCTATACCAGTTTTTCACAGAACGTTATAGACAGCACCTCGATTCAATTAAAAAAACCAATAGTTCGATTAGTAATTAAGGATTTAATAATTGGAGACGGTTTTAAAAAAGAATTAGGTTTAATAACAACTAAATATTCTTTATTAGAAAATAAGATAGTATTAAAAGATAGCGTTATTAGTAATCTTAACTTTCAAATTAATAATTTTGATTCTATATTAAATACTAAAGGATCTCAATTAGAATATGCCAAACAATTGAATGATAAGTTAAAGCTTGAAATTAAAAAACAAAAATTAAAAAATAAAATTTTAAGTAGCGCAGGCTTAATAGCAATTGGTGGAGTAATACTTATATTAAAATAACTGCATGCCAGATTTAAAAAAAGTAATACGCCAAGAATATTTAAAATGTGCTCAAGATCCAGTGCATTTTATGCGTAAATACTGTTATATACAGCATCCACAACGGGGTCGCATACAATTTAACCTGTACCCATTTCAAGAAAAGGTATTAACGCTAATGCGCGATAATCCTTATTCTATTATTCTAAAATCTAGACAATTAGGTATATCAACATTATCCGCAGGTTATTCTTTATGGTTAATGATATTCCATAAGGATAAAAATATACTTTGTATTGCAACTAAGCAAGAAACCGCTAAAAATATGGTTACAAAGGTAAAATTCATGTATGAAAATTTACCTTCATGGCTTAAAATAGACGCGGCTGAAAATAATAAATTAACATTACGACTTAATAATGGATCACAAATCAAAGCCACTTCAGCTTCAAGTGATGCCGGTAGATCGGAAGCAGTATCTTTACTATTAATTGATGAGGCCGCTTTTATTGACAATATTGGAGAAATTTGGGCTTCAGCTCAACAAACATTAGCAACAGGTGGTGGTTGTATAGCATTATCTACACCTTATGGTACAGGTAACTGGTTTCACCAAACATGGGTAAGAGCAGAATCTAGTGAAAACCAATTTTTACCTATTAAATTACCTTGGTATGTCCACCCGGAAAGAGATCAAAAATGGAGAGATATACAGGACGAATTATTAGGTGATCCTAGAATGGCGGCACAAGAGTGTGATTGTGATTTTAGTACCTCTGGTGATATTGTTTTTTACCCTGAATATATAGATTTTTATGAAAAAACCTATGTAAAAGATCCTATGGAAAGAAGAGGTGCAGATCAAAACCTATGGGTTTGGGAATCACCTGACTATACAAGAGATTATGTAGTAGTAGCAGATGTTGCTCGTGGCGATGGTAAAGATTATTCAGCGTGTCATGTAATTGATGTATCAAATAATGTACAAGTTGCAGAATACAAGGGTCAATTAGGTACAAAAGAATATGGTCATTTATTAGTGGGGTTAGCTACTGAGTACAATGAGGCTATGTTAGTAATAGAAAATGCAAACATTGGTTGGGCGACAATACAGGTAGCCCTAGATAGAGCATATCCAAATCTTTACTATTCACAAAAGAGTGATTCCCCAAGTGCTAGTTCGTATTTTGACAAATATCAGGACAATTCAAAAATGGTAGCTGGTTTTACAATGTCATCTAGAACACGTCCCATGGTAATAGGTAAATTTCAAGAATATATTAGTGATAAAGGGGTAACAATACAATCAAAAAGGTTAATAGAAGAAATGAAAACCTTTATATGGAGAAATAATAGAGCAGAGGCACAATCTGGGTATAATGATGATTTAGTAATGTCTTTTGGTATTGCTATGTATATTAGAGATACTGCTTTAAGATCAAGACAAAGAGGTTTAGATGGAACTAAAAATTCATTAAGTAATATGTCAGTTAATAGAACACCTTATCAAGGAGGCTATGGAAGTAGTCAACCTGGTAAAAATCCCTATGAACAAAATTTTGGGAATGGTAAGGAAGATATTAGATGGCTTTTTTAGATTATATTTATAATAATAACAACACATTATGGCTGATAGAAGCGTATTTACAAGATTAAAAAGATTATTTTCAACAGATGTTGTAGTAAGAAATGTAGGTGGAAACCAAATTAAAGTAATCGATAGTGGTAAAATTCAATCCACAGGGGAAATTGCTACTAATTCATTATCTGATAGATACAATAGAATTTATTCTACCAGTCCTACTTCATTATATGGTGCACAGTTCAACATGAACTACCAGTACCTTAGACCTCAACTATATTCAGAATATGATTTAATGGATCAGGATGCTATTATTGCTTCTGCCTTAGATGTATTAGCTGATGAATCTACTCTAAAAAATGATATGGGTGAAGTACTTCAAATTAGAAGTGCTAATGAGGATATACAAAAAATATTATATAATTTATTCTATGATGTATTAAACATTGAATTTAATCTTTGGATGTGGGTTAGACAAATGTGTAAGTATGGTGATTTTTTCTTAAAACTAGAAATTGCTGAAAAGTATGGAGTATATAATGTTATACCATATACTGCATATCATATTGAAAGACAAGAAGCATTTGATCCAAAAAACCCTTCTGCTATAAGATATAAGTATGCACCTGATGGAATGGATAATCTAAGTTCTGGTATGTATCCTGTACCTGGAGCTGGAGGTGGAAATTTAGAAAATGAAAATGGTATATTTTTTGACAATTATGAAATGGCTCACTTTAGACTCCTTTCAGATGTTAATTATCTTCCTTATGGTAGAGCTTATATCGAACCTGCTAGAAAATTATACAAACAATATGTTTTAATGGAAGATGCAATGTTAATTCATAGAATTGCACGTGCACCAGAAAAACGAATATTTTACATGAATGTTGGTTCTATTCCTCCAAATGAAATAGAAACATTCATGCAGAAAACAATTTCTCAACTTAAACGTACGCCATTCCAAGACAATAAAACTGGAGAATACAACTTAAAGTACAACCAGATGAATATGTTAGAAGATTTCTACATCCCAGTTCGTGGAAATGATACAACTACAAAAATAGATACTGCCCCTGGATTACAGTATGATGGTATTCAAGATGTAGAATATTTAAGAGGTAAATTATTTGCTGCACTTAAAATTCCAAAAGCATTTTTAGGATACGAAGAAGGAGTTGAAGGTAAAGCTACATTAGCTCAACAAGATATTAGATTTGCACGTACTATTGAACGACTACAAAGAATAATATTATCAGAATTAAATAAAATTGCTTTAGTTCATTTGTATACACAAGGATACACAGATGAAACATTAACTAATTTTACATTAGAAATGGCTAGCCCATCAATAGTATTAGAACAAGAAAAAATTGAATTATTAAAATCTAAAACAGAATTAGCTGGTACTTTATTGGAACAAGGTTTAGTCCCATCTGATTGGATTTATGATCATGTATATCAATTTAGTGAAGATCAATATGATGAATATAGAGATCTAACTAGAGAAGATGCTAAACGTAAATTTAGAATTGCACAAATACAAGCAGAAGGAAATGATCCTGTAGAAACAGGTAAATCATATGGTACACCTCATGATTTAGCTTCATTATATGGTAGTGGAAGAATGTATACTGACCCAGGTGCAGTTCCAAAACCAGAAGAATATGCCGCCGATGATCCTAAATTAGGTAGACCAAAAGACACTAATGTAAAACGTAATACACAAGATGATAATTTTGGTAAAGATAGATTAGGTGTTAAACGTATGAAAGATACAGACAAAAATGATTCTAATTCTATTAAACCTAAATTTAATGGAGGGCCATTAGCACTCGAAGGTGCCCATACTGTTTATTTACAAAATAAACAAATATTTGAAGCTTTGGATAAAAAGAAATTAGTATTTAATGAAGATAAAGACGATACTTCACTATTAGATGAATCTCAATTAAAGAAGTAAAAAATTTTACATATTTATAATAAATATATTTTTTGATGAAAATAAAACACTCAAAGTACAAAAATACAGGCATACTATTTGAACTGTTAGTACGTCAAATTACCTCTGATACACTTAAAGGTGGTAATTCACCTGCAATAGATATCTTAAAAGAATATTTTGTAAATACTTCTTTAGGTAAAGAATATAAATTATATGAATCTATACTTAAGTCTAAAGTAGTAACTGAAGGTAGAGCTACATTAGTAATTGACACCATATTAGAGGCATCAACTAAATTTAATAGAAAGTCTTTAAAAAAACAAAAGTATAATTTAATTAATGAAATTAAAAAACATTATAATCTAGAATCTTTTTTCGGTTCTAAGATAACAAATTATAAAGAATTAGCTGCCTTATACACCTTAGTAGAAAACATTAATTCAAACTCTATTTCTAACACTACACAATTAGTAGATAATAAAATAACTTTATTAGAGCACTTAACTAAAAAAGAAGTTACACAAGATTCAAAACAAACAGTATTAGAAGAATTTTCTGGGTATGATAAAGATATAAGAACTTTAACCTATAAAGTATTACTAGAAAAGTTTAATGATAAGTATGATTCATTAACTAATGATCAAAAACAAGTACTTAAAGAATATATTAATTCAGTAGATTCAACCCCAGATTTAAGAAATTTTTATAATAATAAAATTTCTAAGCTAAAAAATATTTTAGTTAAGGAAACAAAAAATATTAAAGATAAAGCTACTCAAGTAAAAATTACTGAAGTAACTAAATTTTTAACTGAGTTAAAGAAAACAGATAAAGTTGGGGATAATAACTTAGTTGATTTGTTACGTTATTATCAATTAGTAAATGAAATACAAATAGCAAATGGCACACAAATATAAACTTAAAGAAATAGAAATAGGTGATGTAAAAGTTGATGGTGGGGTAAAATCTGTAGTCACAGATAAAGACCCTGAAACCGGTGCTATATCTTGGTCTATTGATTATGTTCCAAATTTAACTAAATTAGTTGAAGATTCTATGGAGTTAGCTGCTACCGCAAGAGGAGTATATCAAAAAGCTAAAGGTGATAAAAAATTCTTAGGCATATACGAACAATCAAAACAACTAAGAAATACAATTCGTACCCATGTTAGAAACAACTACCCAGAAGAATATAAAAAAGCTATTTTTGAAGAAGATATAGATGAAGCTACAGGGACAAATGGGGATATTATTGATTTAAATCCTAGTAATAAAACAAAACTAGCTAATTATGTTAAATTACCCCACCATTTAGCAGCAGCTCTTTTAGACATTTCTGATGAAATTATGGGTAAAGAAGCTAGTACTATAGGTACTCAACCTCAAATTAAACAAGCTATTGCTTTATTAAAAAAAGCAGCTGAAAAAGCAATGACTGGAGAAAAAGCAGTAGATGAAGTATCTATGTCAGGTGCAGCTGGTGCTTATAATACACCATATGCCTTCAGAATAAAAAAAAAAGTTAAAGAAGGAGTAGGTGCAACATTGGGACCAGGCCCTAAAGCAGGTCCTGAAGGAGTCACAAATAATGCATATACAAAACAATTTAAATATAAATTAGTTCCTAAAAACAAAAATGGCACCTATGTACAGAAGGGTTCAGGAATGATAGTTAAAAATTTATTTTAATATGTATAAACGTAATATAAAGGAAAACGAAGATAAAGCATCTAAATTCCATGAGGAACGTATAGAAGCTTTTGATAAGTTAGAAGCTAGATTTGATGGTATTAAAAAATCAATTAAATTAGCTAAAATAGAAACAATAAAATATTACAGAAATAATCCAGAAAGTTTTTCTGTTGTAATAGGCACAGACATGCTAAATGATTATTTTAACGATATAGAAACATTATTACAATAACACAATTATGAAACACACACCAAGCGAATTATTCAACCAACTCACAAAAAAGTTTAATCCTAAGGTTAAAAAGGAATTAATTAATGAGGAATTAGGACAAATAGTAACATTAAAACCTTTAGTAAATTTAACATCTGAGGATTTTAACCCAAACAAACAAGCCTGGGAATCTAAATTTGAAAATTTCTTAGCTGAAGGTGGTACTTTAGACCCTCTTGTTAATAATGAAGATAAAGTTAAATATAATTCTAAAGAACAGGATGAAAAAATCAAAGCCGACCCTAAATTAAAGTTCGAAATGGACAATAAATTAGGTGGTTCTTATAAAGTATCTGATGCTGTAGAAAATATTGATTCTCATAATTACGATTATGATCCTAAAGTAGAGAATATTAATAATGTCAATGCTCAAGAAGTATTAAGTGGTGTTCAATTAGAAATTAACTATAATAAAGAATTATCTTTAGATGAAGCAATGGAATTAGCTGTTAAAAACTTAGCTAAAGACCCATTACACTATGTAAAAGAAGGACAATTTGGAGTTAAAGGTTTAGGGTATACAGAAGCTAAAACTCAAAAATCAGATGGAAAACATGCTTATAGTGGGTATAGTGAAAAATTAAAAGATTCTGATAATGCTATGGAATTAGTAAAAGAATCTAAAGAACTAGTTTTAGAAGCATTTGGTCAAGTAGTAACATCAGGTAACCCAAATTCATTAGCAGCACAATCAGGAAATATTATTCGTCAGATGATGGCTGAAAAAGAAGAAGAGAAAAAATTACCTATGGATGAAATGGAAGATGAAGGTACAGCTGTATCTTACTCAGACACTACATCAGAAGCTGCAAAACCCGATTTTATGGATATTGATGGTGATGGTGATAAGGAAGAATCAATGAAGAAAGCAGGTAAAGATAAAAAGAAAAAAATGAAAAAAGAATCAATTGATAGTAAATTAGCTGAGATAGGAAAAGAAGCTGAAAAAGTAAAAATGGAAGCTCAATTAGACTTCTTACATGATCATATCCAAGAAAAAGTAGACAGAATTAGTTCAATCCAAGAAGATGAAAATCTTAGTGAATTAATTGACAAGACAAAAATGAAGCAAATGCAGAGAGAAATCAAAGATTTGGAAAGAAAGAAAATGAAAATGGAAAGAATCTATGAAAAATCTTGTGGTTCAAAATATACTAAAAAAGGAATGGTAGATGAAATGGATGCTGTAAGTTGGAATGATAAAAATAATCCAACTCGTGGTGCTGCAGGTGAGAGAGATCCTAAAAAAGTAGGGCAATCAACTTCTGACTATTCTGTAAATAAATAATATGAGCAAAAAGCTATTAATAGAAACTCATGCTATAAAGATATCCCCTTCTCAACTAACTGAAAATGTTAGTAAGGAGAGTGGAAATCTTTTGGTTGAAGGTATTTTGGCTACGGCTGAGGTAAAAAATGGTAATGGTCGTTATTATTCAAAGACTCTATGGGATCGTGAAATGGATAAATATAATGAACTTATCGAGCAACGCCGTTCAATGGGAGAATTAGATCATCCTGAATCTACCGTAATTAACCTAAAAAATGTATCACATCTTATATCAGAATACTGGTGGGATGGAGATAATGTAATGGGTAAAATAGAAATATTACCTACCCCTTCAGGTAACATACTAAAAGAACTTATTAAAAGTGGAGTTACAGTAGGTGTATCTTCTCGTGGTATGGGTTCTTTAGAAGAAAGTGGTGGTGTAATGGAAGTACAAGATGATTTCGAATTATTATGTTGGGATTTTGTTTCAACACCATCTAACCCAGGTTCTTATATGACTACCTTAAATGAAGGAAAAAATGTAATTACTTATGATTATACAAATGTAAATAAAACGATACATGAAATCCTTTGTTCAAAAGGTTCATGTCCTATAATGTAAAAATATTTCTTCGGACGCTACCGGCGGATTTAAAACATTGAGCGCTCATTTGAGCGCTTTTTGTATTCTTAGTATCTTTTCATATACGTATAACTGCAATGTGTCATGAATATCTAGATATGACACCAATATATATTATTCCCTATTACGATTCTTAATAATCGTATTTCACAAAAAAAATTTTGAGATTATGGCAAACAATGATTTGTTAAAAGAAGCAATCGCTGATGCTAAAGCTGTTAAAGAAACTGCTATTGCAAACGCAAAACTTGCTCTTGAAGAAGCATTCACACCACATTTAAAATCTATGCTTTCAGCAAAGTTAGAAGAAATGGACAAAGAAGACGTTGACGAAGGATACGACGAAGACGTTAAAGAAGAAATGGACACTAAAGATGATATGAAAGAAGAGTATGATGATGTGTATGAAGCTAAAGAAGAGCTTGACGAGATTAACCTAGACGAGTTACTTGCGGAACTTGAATTGGATGAAGACGCTCGAACAGATGCTGAAGAAGAAGGCTACTTAGATGGTATGAGAGACGAAAAAGAGGACTTGAAAGAGGACGAACGTACTGATGCTGAAGAAGAAGGCTACGAAGATGGCATGAAAGACGAAAAAGAAGACATGGAAGATGACATGGACGACAAGGAAATTGACCTTGAAGATATGTCAGAAGATGACTTAAAAGGATTCATTGAGGATGTTATTAAAGATTTAGTAGCAGACGGAACAATTGAAGCAGGTGATGAAGCAATGGAAGATGAAGAAGACGTTGTAGATATGGACGACATGGAAAGTGTTGAAGATGTTGAAGATGTAGATGTTGAGATAGAATTAGATGAAATGACTAAGAAAGAAAAAGCTGAAGGTGATGATCGTAAAAAAGACGATAAAATCGAAGCTGAAACTGAAAAAATGAGATTTAAAGAAGCATTAGATGAAATTCATGCTCTTAAAGTTGAATTAAACGAAGTTAATTTACTTAATGCTAAATTACTTTACACAAACAAAGTTTTTAAATCTAAAAACTTATCTGAAGACAAAAAAGTTAAAGTGCTTAAGGCATTTGACAAAGCGTCAACAGTAAAAGAAGCTAAAGTTATTTTTGAAACATTAAACGAAGGTTTAGTATCAAAAACAGAAGCAAATGTAAGACCAAGAGGAATTGCATCTAAAGCTACTGGGACAATAACAGAAGCTAAAAAACAACCAATAATTGAATCAAACGATGTTTACAACAGAATGCGTAAACTTGCTGGTTTAATTTAAAAATTAAAAATTAATTAACCTTAAAACTTAAAAAAAATGAGCTTAAATACTCTTTTAGAAAGCGCGAACCCATACCAGTCTTTACAGTCTGACGCGGCTAGATTATCTAGCAAATGGGAAAAAACAGGTTTATTGGAAGGAATGAATGGTGCCCAGAAAAACAACATGGGAATGATTCTTGAAAACCAAGCTAAACAACTTGTAGTAGAATCATCACAAACTAGTGGTGGTGTAGGAACAGGTGGAACATTCTCTTCACAAACACAAGTAAACGTTGGTGGACAGTGGGCTGGAGTTGCTTTACCATTAGTACGTAAAGTATTCGGACAAATTGCTGCACAGGAATTTGTATCAGTACAACCAATGAATTTGCCATCTGGCCTTGTATTCTTTTTAGATTTCCAATATGGATCTAACAAGACTCCATTTGCTGCTGGTGATTCATTATATGGTGCCACAGGTTCTGCTGCACCTTTCGGTAATACAAACACAGGTGGTCTTTACGGATCAGGACGTTTTGGATATTCGGTTCAAGCAACTCAATCAGCTGTAACAGCTACTCTTATAGAAGAGGCATCATGGGCGGATATGAATTTTGATTCTCAGTTTACTAGTTCTACTGTATCTCCAAGTGCTTCCTACCAAGTAATTTCTATTGATGCTAGTGATTTATCATTTGCAGATTTAGAAGGTGTAAAAGCATTCCAACTATTTAGTGGATCTGAAGCAACTTCTATTCCTGTTGGTTCTGCTGGTAAACAATTATCTGCGTTTACAACTTACGATGGTACAAGTGTTAAATTTGTAGCCGCTAATGCTGATATCGCAGCTGGTGGTGACCTTAATATGTTAGTAAATTACCAAATCCAACCAACGGATAATAATAGAGGTGATTTTGAAGCAGGTAACCCTAATCCAAACGAATACAACGAAACTAGCCAAGTTATTCCAGAAATCAATATTCAGATGCAATCATCTGCAATTGTTGCTAAAACTAGAAAGCTAAAAGCTGTATGGACACCAGAATTTGCACAAGATTTAAATGCATACCATGCATTAGATGCTGAAGCTGAATTAACTTCAATCCTTAGTGAGTACATTTCATTAGAAATCGATTTAGAAATTCTTTCTATGTTGATCGAAGGTGCTGCTGCAGGGACTGAAAATTGGTCAGCTGTAAATAACGTATCTATTGGTAGCACAGGTGTTATTGATAATGATCTTGGATTTTATAATTCTCAAGGACAATGGTTCCAAACACTTGGAACTAAAATCCAGAAATTAAGTAACATCATTCACCAGAAAACTCTACGTGGTGGTGCTAACTTTATGGTTGTTTCTCCAACTGTAGCAACAATTTTGGAATCAATTCCAGGATTTGCTGCTGATACAGATGGTGATGCTGCTAAAATGAGCTATGCATTTGGTGTACAAAAAGTAGGTAGCTTAAATAGCCGCCAAAAAGTATACAAAAACCCTTACATGACTGCTAACACAATCCTATTAGGATACCGTGGTACTCAGTTCTTGGAAAGTGGTGCTGTATTTGCTCCATACATACCGTTAATTATGACTCCTCTTGTATACGATCCAGAAACGTTCGTACCAAGAAAAGGTCTATTAACTAGATATGCTAAGAAAATGGTTCGTCCAGAATTTTATGGTACTATTAATGTATCAGGTTTAGATACTCTATAATTAGATATTTAACTTTTCTTAATAAATTAACCCGGCTTTATGCCGGGTTTTTTTATATTTTTCATATGTATAATAAAATGCGTTATACCCGAACTATATTTATCTCATTATATAGCTATATCAATAATTTACTGTCTTTTAACGTATTTACAACGGTTACATTTACGGATAACATAACCCCTAATTTCAAGAATTTATGGCAAGTAAACACCATACGGACGATGTATATCGTCCTAAGAGAGTTCCTAAAAACCCAATTAAGTTCAAACTCCAACTTAATGAAGAACAAAAAGAAGCTAAACAAGCAATCCTTAATAATACCATCACCCTTTTAGGAGGTAGTGCAGGTAGTGGAAAAACATTACTAGCATGTAATGTTGCTTTAGATGGATTATTACGAAGACAGTATGATAAAATAATAATAACCAGACCTACAGTATCAAAAGAAGAAATAGGATTTTTACCTGGTGACTTAAGAGAAAAAATGGATCCCTGGGTTCAACCAATATATCAAAATTTCTTTCAATTATATGATAAGATTAAAATTGAAAAACTTATTGAAGATGGTAAAATAGAAATAGTACCAGTATCCTTTATGAGGGGTAGAACATTTTTGGATTCCATGATTATAGTAGATGAAGCACAAAATGTTACCCACCAACAAATGGAAATGATTACTTCAAGATTAGGTTTAAGAAGTAAAATGATGGTTTGTGGTGATGCCCAACAAACAGATTTAAAGAAAAAATCAGATTCTGGTTTTAAATTCTTATATACTGCTGCTAGAAAAATTAAAAATTTAGAAGCAATTACTCTAACTACTAACCATAGAAATGAAATAGTTGAAGATTTATTAAACTATTATAATGAGGCTGTTAACAAAGGAGTAAGTATTACTACTTCTGGTTCATATATTTATAACAGTAAGAATTAATTTCATATTTATAACAAAATAGAATTATGGCATTATGTACCTCTACCGGATCATTAGATGTATTTATTAAAGAAAGTATTACTTTACCAAATGGTAATAAAGAAGTAGCAACTAATAGTATAAGAATTCCTGGTGTAAACCAATTAGTAAGAAGAATAGATACAATTTCTTCACATTGGGAAGGCACAGGAGTTGAAATTTTAAGATTTGTAGATGATGAAGCATCTCAAATAGCAGGGTCATTCGTAAGAGATACTGTTAAATATTTAAGATTTACTAATTTAGATTGCACTAATTACCTATCCTTATATTTAATTCAGGATAGCCCAGATGCCCAATCTCCTAATACAGGTAATGTAGGATCAGGAGATGAAGGGGTATTTAAAATAGATCCAGGAAAATCAATGATGTTATCAAATGCACAATTTGAAAGTAGTAATTATTATGATTATGTAGTAGATGGGTATGTAGATATTCAATATTATTCATCATTTTCATCATTATATAGTATAAAAGCAAAAGCAAATAACGCAGATGTTAGGATAGAGTACCTTGTAGGTTCTTCTTAATATTTATAACAAAATAAATTTAATAAAAAATGGCATTAACATTTAGAACAGGCTCAGGCGGTAAAGATTCCGCTTTAACAATTGAAGAATTAGATAATAACTTTAGACATTTTACAGGATCACACCCTATAGAAGGTGACTTAACAATTACGGGTTCAATAACAGTTTCAGGATCAAAAAACTCAGTATTTGATATTGACTTATTTGATTTAGTTATCACAGGTGGGTTAGATGTAACAAGAGATGTAACTGTTGGGGATGATTTAACTGTAGAGGATGAAACCACATTAAAAAAAGAAACAACAATTGGTTATAAAGATTTTTCAAATTATGACTTTTCTTATCAATTAAATGTTACAGCATCTTCAAATTCTGATAAATCAGCTCGTTTTGATGGTGGTATAGAAGTAACAGGTTCCTCAATACTAGTTGGTTTACCAACATCAGAACCTGCCGTATCAGGTCAATTATGGTTATCAGGTAGTTTCTCAAACTCTAAATATTTAATGGTAAGAGATTAATGTATATTTAAACATATAAATAAAATCATAGGGGACTCAATTTGAGTCCCTTTTTTTCATATTTATAACAAAACCATATATAATATGAATATTCCAATTTATGATGGCAACCCATTATGGAGCCCAAATGCAACAGCTTTTGGATTTTACAATAGTGATATTGAATTTCAAGAAGATTGTATTAAAGTAGCAAGATTTATAACTACACGTTTAGGTTACCCCCTAATGGATGTAGAACTTCAAACTTCTTCTATGTTTACGGCATTTGAAGAAGCGATTACTATTTATGGGAATGAGTTATACGCCTACCTAATTCGAGAAAATGTATTAGATCTTACAGGACTACCTTATGCTAATTTGGATTTAACTGAAACTATAGTTTCTCCTAATTTTGAAACCATTATTAGACTTTCTGAACAGTATGGAGAAGAAGCAGGAGTAGGTGGAAACGTTACTTGGTATCAAGGTTCTATCCCATTATCTTCTAGTGTACAAGATTATGATTTAAAAGTTTGGGCTAAAGACCAAGGAATAACAGGTAGTATAGAAATAAAAAGAGTATTTTTCCAAGAACCAGTACCTGCTTCAGCTAGATACTTAGCTCCTTTTGATGGGTTTGGATTTGGTGGTGTTGCAGCAGCAGGATTAATGGAAATGGGTGGATTTGGAGGTTCAGGTGGGTTTTTAATGATGCCACTTCATTATGATATGCAAGTGATCCAATCTATTGAAATGAATCAACAAGTTAGAATGTCTAATTATAGTTTTGAAATACATAACAATGTAATACGAATATTCCCTATTCCTGGACCATTTAGTGGTTTTGATTTTAATAGTGGTTGTGGTAATTTATGGTTTGAATACATTAAAAGACAAGAAAGAATTGAATCATCAGTAGAATGTGCTGAAGGTTTAATTACTAATGTATCTAACATGCCCTACCAAAACCCAATTTATTCCTTAATAAATTCAGTTGGTAGACAATGGATATTTGAAATGACATTAGCTATATGTAAAGAAATCTTAGGATACGTTCGTGGTAAGTATAGTACAGTACCAATTCCTAATGCTGACATGACATTAAATCAAGCTGATTTACTATCAGCAGCAACAGCTGAAAAAACAGCATTATTAGAAAGATTAAGAGCATATTTTGATGAAACATCACGTGCTAATATGTTAGAAAGAAAAGCTAGAGAAACAGATGCGGTTATAAAAGAACTGGATCAAGTTCCAAGAGTAATTTATATAGGATAATATGGCAATGTTCGCAAGACAGAGAGATGTCTCTCTAGTAAGACACTTGAATAGAGAAGTTATGGGTAATGTTATTACCCAACAAGCTGCTTTCTATCAATTTAAATTAGAAGAAACTAAAGTAAACATATACGGTGAAGCTGCTGCAGAAAAATTTTACAATGGTCCTTTCTTATTTAATTGTTTAATTAATAGAGGACCCCAAGAACAACCTGAAAATGCAGAAGGTATACAATTTGAACAATCCATTGATTTTTATTTCTTAAGAGATGATTTAGTTGATGCAAATGTAGTCCCTGATATTGGTGATATAATTTTATATCAAGAAGGATATTATGGAGTACAAGGTACAATTGCCAACCAATACTGGAGTGGCAAAAACCCAGATTACCCTAATAACGATTCAGATGGTACAGCAAACCCATTAAATCCTAATCTACAGTTATTTGGAACTAATTTATCAATATTAGTATCAACATACTATATTTCAGCAGATAAACCAGGAATATCACCTTTTAAAGAAAGATTTTAATGGCAATAAGAAAACCTATACCAAAAACCCAAAAACAATTAAGCATAGATCAGCAAAGCCCTACTGATCCAAGGTATGGTAATCCTAATATACCATTACCTACTAACGAAAATGAAACTGGTATACCATTTAATAGATCAGAGAAATTGTCTTGGAAAGATGATAATACTAAACCTTTTTCTATTGGTATACAAGACTTAGATGAAGCAGTATTTTTTTATTTCAAAAATGTAATAAAACCTTTTGTTTATCAAAACGGAAATAGAATAGAAGTACCAGTAATATATGGTGATCCCGAAAGATGGAAATCATTTCAACGTGATGGGTATTATAGGGATAAAAAAGGATCTATTATGTTACCTATTATTGTTATTAAAAGAAATACTATAACAAAAGATAGAACAGTATATAATAAGTTGGATGCTAATAGTCCTAACTTATATGGGACCTTTCAACGTGCTTATAATCCTAAAAATTTCTATAATAATTGGGCTGCTATAAACAATAAAATACCTGCAAAACAATTTTATGCCGTTGCAGTTCCTGATTTTGTAAATTTAGAATATAGTGTAATTGTTCAAACTTATTATATGGAACAATTAAATAAAGTAATTGAAGCATGTGAATATTCATCAGATGCTTATTGGGGTAATCCTGAAAGATTTAAATTTAGAGCTTTTATTGATTCCTTTACCACTGAAACCTCACTAGTATCCGGTAGAGACAGGTTGGTAAAAGGAACATTTAACATTAGATTAAGAGGATATATAATCCCAGATACAATACAAAAAGATTTAAATTCTATTTCTAAGTATAATTCTAAATCTAAATTTGTAATACAAATGGAAACAACATCTAATTCTGAAATATTTGAAACTGGTGTTACAAAAACAAGAGACGGAAGAACTAGAAAAGAAAGAGAGGTTGAAGGCGATATAGCAAACATATCAGATACACCATCAGGAGTAGAAATAAAAAATGAACCAGGAACTGGATTAATAGGATAAAATATGGCAAGCAATGTAAGGTTTGTAGACTCATTAAAGGTAGGAGCATACTCTGTCACAGACACTAATGGAGGTGTTGTAGTAGATAATAATTTTAATAATTATGTATTAACTGCAACGGGTACTGACACTATTAATGGTAATGCTGCCTTACAATTTGATGGTATAAATTTAGGAATAGGAAGCCCTTCAAATGGTGCTAGATTTGAAATTAATGATGATACTGGTAGTGATTTATTGTTAATAAAAAATGCTAGTGATCAAGGTATAAAAGTAAATAGCGAAGGGGTATTCCAATTAATTAAATTTAGTTCTTTACCCTCAACAGCACCTGAAGGTGGGTTAGCAATTTCATCAAATAATTTTTATGTAGGTTTGTAATTAATAAACTTACTTATAATATGTATAATAAATTTAAATAATATAAAATGGCAGATTGGAAAAAAGTAGCGGTATCCGGCTCGGATGTCTCACAATTTAATAACGACTCAGGGTATATAACCTCAGCAACAGCAAATCATGCTTTTGCAACAGCATCATTTAACGGTATAGATCTAGTAGCAAATAGCACTGATGGTACCTTAAATTTTACTTCTGGTTCAGGTGGTGAAGCTGGTCTTAAAATTACGGCAACAGCTGGAACTGACACCTTAGATTTTAGTTTAGGTGCTGATTCTGTTCCTAACGCGGCATTAGTAAATGATAAAATAACTTTAGGTACAACAGATGTTGTATTAGGAGCAGCAGGAACAACTACAATTACAGGCTTAACAAGCGTAACTTCTACAGTCTTTTCAGGATCATTATCATCAACTTCTACTTTAGCAGATGGTGTAACAGCAACCACACAAACACCAGGTGACAATTCAACTAAAGTAGCTACAACTGCATATGTTGATACAGTAGCAACAGCTGCTGATCTTGATTTAGTAGGTGATGGAAGTACATCAACTGCTGTAGATCTTGATTCCCAAACCTTAACTTTTGCAGGTCAAGATGGTTTACAACTATCTGCTTCAGCACAAACTATTACAGCAACAATTGCTGATCTTGGTATCGCAAATGCAAAATTAGCAAATTCTACAATTAGTGGGATATCATTAGGTCAAAATTTATTTGATTTATCTGCTGATAATGATACATTAGAATATACATTTGGTAGTGATTATAATGGTAATGCTTCCAGAACACTTAGGATTAAAGATGGTGGTGTTGATACAGATGCAATTGCAGATTCTTTAGGTACAATTGGTGTAAATAGCTTTACAGGTTCTTTTAGTGGTTCATTTACTGGAGATGTAGATATTAATCTAGCAGATTTAACAGCAGGTGATGGTATTTCTAATTTTACATATGATGGTAATGCACCAGCTTCAGTTGCAGTACAAGCAGATACAACCACAGGTGGTAGTACAGTACCTGTTGCCGTAAGTGGAAATGGTGTTGGTTTAGATTTAACAACTATTGATGGTACAGGTATTTCAACATCAGGTGGTGAATTAATAATTGATTTTACAGAAGCTGATTTAACTGGTTTAACTGCTGCAGGAGCTGACCAATTAAGTATAAGTAGCCTTTCATCAGTAATTGCTACTGATGGTGCAAATAGAGTATTAACATCTGATGGAGATGGTACTTTAACTGCAGAACCAAACTTTACATTTACTGGTAGTTTATTAACAGTAACAGGTAATGAACTTATTACAGGTAATTTAATAGTACAAGGTACAGCCTCTTTTCAACATAATGAAGAACTACAGATAGCTGATAGGTTTATATTAATGGCTTCGGGTTCAACTACTGTTGGAGATGGTGGTATTGTAGTACAACAAGCTACTCAAAATATAGGTGAATTATTTGCTTATGATTCTAGTACTACTCGTTGGGCATTAGACAGTGCATTTAATGCTAGTAATACAGCATTTACTCCAGAAGCATTTATGGCCGCTGTTGTAGAAGGTGCAGATGATGACCCAGATAATGCTCCAGCAAGATATGATAAGAAAGGAAATATCTTTGTAGGTGCTACAGAAGGAGAAATTTGGATTTACGGATAAAATTTATTATATTCAATTGTTACAAAAAATATTAAAAAGGTTTATGAGCTTTAGAGCATCACATATAGAAGTAAAAGGAGATCCCAAAAATGAGATCTCCACTTCTCTCCCTAGTACGGCATCAGTCGAATTATCTGAAAAAGAATTAGAATTTCTTTTAGTTACTATAAAAAATGGCTTATTTAAAGGTGAATATGTAGAAACTCTCTACAATTTAACGTTGAAACTCCAAAAACATTTCGTAGATTTAAGATCTAAAAATATAGAACCATGACAATATACTCCATAGATAATCTTACTTTAAGAGAAATTAAGGCTTTACGCAAATCTTTAGATTCTATCCCTATTACAGGTATAGATGCTGCTTTTATAGCTATGTTACAACATAAGACTTCTACCCAAATACAGGAAATAGAAAACCATATTAAAAAGGAAGAAATAGCTAAACAAAAATCATTAGAAAAAGCAATCCAAAATAACCCTGAATCTAATTCGAAACAGAAACAAGGGAACAAAAAATCTTAATATTTATAACTGTATTATAGGCCCGTAAGGGAAGTGGGCAGGCAAACCTGTAACCAACCATAATTAAAAAAAATATGCCAAACTGGAAAAAACTGATAGTTAGTGGGTCGGATGCTAACTTGAACTCACTCAATATTACTACTGAGCTAACTGCCTCAGACGCACTCATAACAAACGATCTAGATGTACTAGGAAATGTAGGAATAGGAACAACTAGCCCTTTTTATCCTCTACACATAAGTAAAAATACTGTAGGAAACGGATTTAGTATAAATATATTCTCTACTGCAACAAAACCAAATGCACAAGGAGGAAGTGTTTATGGCGGATTTTTTAGCAGTACAGGTAACTCAACAGCAACAGTAGACAATATAGTAGGTTCTAGAAACTACGGAGAACATACAGGTACAGGTCAAGCTACCTTCATCGCCGGCTCCTCTCACTTCGCCGTACATAACGGAAGCGGAAACAGTACAGGAATATATGCTATATCTCCTAAAGCTGAAATAAAAGGTACAGGGGTAGGTAGCCATCAATACGTAATAGGTGCAAATATAAACAACGTATTAAACAACTCAAACGCTACCGTACAGTACCTAGAAGGAGCCCATATAGATGTAAATTTACAAAACGGAACTGTAACAGACAACGCTATAGGATTAGTACTAGACTTCGACTACACAGCAGGGGTAGTTAGCGGTGATCTCGACTACTTAAGAATACAGAACGATACTCTCCCTACAGTAGGAGGAACAGCTAGAGCAATAAACTCACTAAGCACACTACCTTCAGTTTTCGCAGGAGACATAGGTATCGGAACTACTAGCCCTAGTGAAAAGCTTGATATTGTTGGAAACATTAAAGTAAGAGGAACAAACAACCTAACAATAGGCTCAACATCCACGGGTGGTAACTTTAGTTTATCAAGTGCAATAAGAGGTTTTAACTTTGCTAATAGTAACGGAGATTTAGTAAGAATAGACTCCGCAGGTAACGTAGGTATCGGAACTACTAGTCCTGCTTTTAAACTAGACGTTGAAAGTACTAGTTTAAGTGTAGCACGTTTTAAATCTACTGGAACAAAAGCAATAATTTATCTTTCAGAAGCAGATGAAGGAGGTCTTATTTCAACTGAAGCTAATCGTCTTTGCTTTGGCTCAGGTGCTGGCGTCAGTACGGTTAACATGAACTACCATATGGGTACTGAACGCCTTGGAATAGGTACTGCTAGTCCGACTGCTAAACTGGATATAGTAGGTGACTTACAGGTATTAGGTGTAAATATATCTAACCAAGAGAATCTTGACGTAGACACAGGGACAGAAACTATAGCAACAGTAGCTATAGCCGACTATGATGCGGCATTTTTTGAATATGTAGTTAAAAATGGAACCGACCTTCGAGCCGGGATTGTTACTGCAGTACATAACGGAACTAACGTAGAATTTACGGAAACATCAACACAGGACTTAGGAAATACATCAAGAGTAACCTTATCGGTAGACATATCAGGAGCAGACATGAGACTAAGAGCAACTGCAACATCCGATGATTGGATAGTAAAGAGTTTAGTTAGAGCAATATAAACAAAAAATATGGCGTTTTTTAGAGGACCGAATATAGTAACAGATGGATTAGTTTTTGCAATAGACACAGCATCCCCTAGATCTTACCCAGGAAGTGGAACAACGATAAAAGACTTGAGTGGAAGTGGTATTGATGGTACTTTAGTAGGTAGTCCTCCTTTTTCAACCGACAATGGTGGTATTTTAGATTTTGATGGTATTGATGATTATATAACTTGCGGTACTTCTACAGCAGTAAATTTAATCCAAAATCAAACTAACTTTACCTTAGGTGTTTGGTTTAAGATGGATGCTTTAGGTACTTTAAGAGGATTAATAGGTACTTTAAATTATAGCTGTACTAAAAATTTGGGCTTAACGGCAAACGGAACTAGTTTATCATTTTACAACGATACAACTACCTGTTACAATGTAAGTGTTGGAGGAGTTGAAACAGGAAAATGGATATACGGTGTAGGTACATATGATGGAACTACAACTAGAACCTATATGTTTAAAGATGGCTCCCTTTCTCAAGCTGACGGAGCAGGCAAATCAGGACCGACTCTTACATTTACATCAGATTTTCAAGTCTGGGGGGATCAAAATGGTGGCATAGAGACAGATTGTAAAGGAGGAATAGCTCATGTTTACAGTAGAACACTTTCTCAAACAGAAATAGAACAAAACTACAACGCACAAAAATCAAGATTCGGACTATAATGGGAACATTTGGATCACCACACATACCACAAAATAACTTAACCTATATATGGGATTTTTCTAATCCTAAATGTATAAACGATATTCCTGGAGCTTATGGAAATGAATTATTTACCCAAACTAATTTAGATCCAACAAACGGAACAACGATCCATAGCGGATCAGCACCAATTAATAATTATTTAGAGGTTGATGGAAATAATGATCAATGTCCTACAGGAATAGATGTAAGTTGGAATAATACTAACTCAGTAAGTTGGACTTTTTGGTTTAATCCAACTACAGGAGTTGCAACTGGTGGAATTTTAGGAAAACAGGATTCTAGTTGGGAATGGTCCTTTTATCAAAGTGGTAATGATTTAAAATTAGTATATTGGAATTCAAGTGGGGGTCACACTAATGGAATGGACTTTGGAATTGATGGTATAGAAAATGATGAATGGAATTTTGGCGCTTATACTTGGGATCACACTACTTCTGGAGCTAAATTTTATTTGTATAATTCTAACCAAACTAATACACAGACCCATACTGCTACTAACCCCTCAATTAATCAAAATAGATCTAATCAATTTTGTTTGGGAGGTGCAATATATACCTGGAGTGATAAATACTGGGGGGGAGATATAGGGTCTGTTTATTTATATGAAAGAACATTAAATGATTCTGAAATAAATAGGATATATAACGGAACAAAATCTAAATTCGGACTATAATGTATACAGGACCACACATAATAACAGATGGATTAACTCTCTACTTAGATGCTGGAAACAGTAAATCTTATGGTGAAACTCCTGAAAATTGGGTAGACCTAACTAGAACTCCTATCTCCCCTAATCCAGAAGTAGTAAATATTGATGGGGGATTAGATACGTGGTATTTAAAAAGATCTACTGTTGTTGAGATAACAGACGGTTCTATTACGCCCCCTTTTGAAGGGGCAAAAGTCTGGAGCAGTACTATTAATACTGCTTTGTACGGTAATCAACTTCATAGAAACTGGACTAATGGAAACAACAATGGAGTTATTGGAGATTTAGGAAATGGATACTACAGATTTTATATGTGGGTAAGAGGAAAGGACGGTAATTCCGCGAATGCTTCTCTTAGAGTAGACATTTCTGATGGGAGAACCTCACCTCTAGAGAACTATTTCGGTTCAGATGATGGATGGAAATTAGTTAAAGTCTGGGATAATGCTAATGGAAATTATAATGCAGTTAAATTTTTTGACTACTCCCTAGCTGGTGTAAATGGGGATACTTTTTACATATCCGGTATTACTATTGCAAGGTATAATACAAGCGATTCTGAAAGCTTAACACCCTTATATTCCTTCCCCGGATATATTCCAAATTATTCAACCGGCTCTGTAAATATTCAAGGAGTACCTACTAATGGAGTATCACATAATGAAAATAAGTTTAGCTTTGATGGTACAGATGACTATATATCTTTATTCAACTCTACAAATTTATGGACAGAAGATTTTACAGTAGAGATAGTTTTACAATCTGATGTAACTGCAAATCAATTTATATTTTCTAATGGGACATATGGAGGTGCAGCAACCAATTTTTGGTTAGGAGGAGGAGCCGGTAATAATTTTAATGTACACTTTAGGAAATTAGACGGTACTGGAGCTTTAGGGTATAACTATACTTTAAATTCTTCCTATACTAACAAAACACATTTGTGCGTTACTTATGTAGGTTCTTCTAGAGATTTATCGGTTTATCAAAATGGGATTTTAATAGAAACAAAAACAGCCTCAAGTTTAGTTGGACCTTCTTGGATGGATAATGGATGGAGAATAGGAAATACAGGAGGATCTTATAATTTTAATGGAGATCTGTATTTACTTAAAGCATACAGTAGAGCATTACCAGCAAACGAAGTAGCACAAAATTACAATGCACTAAAGAGTAGATTTAATTTATAAGTACATATGTATAATAGACCCTTTTGGACAATGAAAAAAGGATAAAATTATGGCAAACGAATTCAAGGTAAAAAAAGGCCTAACCGTCAATGGTTCAGGTTCTACATTATTAGATATACAAGGCTCACAAGGTCAACTATTCTCAGTAACCGACCAACTCACAGGAACCCTTTTCTCAGTAAGCGACATCTCAGGTATACCAATCCTAGAGGTAGATTCAGATGATACCATTAGAATGGGTACTTTCGGATCAGAAGCGATAATAGTCTCCGGCAGTCATGCAACTGTCTCAGGATCCTTCTCTGGTTCATTTCAAGGAGACGGTCAATCTCAATGGGACGATGTTACAGGTGGTATAAATTATGCGAATGGCAACGTGGGGGTAGGTACGACTAGTCCTGACTCTCTATTAGAGATATCATCAGATAGTGTTACGGACTTCTTAAAACTTACAACAACGGGAGGAGGAGCCACTCCTATAAAACTTATTTTTGAGAAAACTACATCAGAACAAGGTATAATAGAATATAATAGAAATGGAGATTTAGAAATATACAACACTGATACAGACGGAGGAGTAATGATAGACGGCTCTGCTTCTGAGGGGGCAGACCTTTATGTAGCAAACAACGGCAACGTAGGTATAGGAACGACTAGTCCTAGTTTTAAACTAGATGTAGCAGGTACAGGTAACTTTACAGGCTTAGTGTCCGGTATAACACCAGTTAACGCAGCTAACTTTGTAACTAAAGCATACGCAGATGGACTCACCCCAGGAGCAGGTGTTTTCTTACCACTAACTGGCGGTACAATGACTGGTGCTATTGCAATGGGTAGTCAAAATATTACTGGCGCAGGTACAATTACTGGTACTACACTAACTGGTACTAGTTTAGATATAAACGGTAATGCTGATATATCAGGAAATTTAACTGTAGATGGCGGATTAATAACTGTTGATCAAGATGCAGCAGGAGCTGCTTTTACTTGGAAAGAGAGTGACGGCACTACTGTAGCAGGACAACTAAGAGGATATGCAAACAGAGGAGATATTTACTTATATTCAGACGGAACTAAAACAACAGAAATATCAGCAATAAGCGATTCATTTATCCCTGCCCTACATATTGGTGGTACATCTGCAGCAAGTGGTGGGGTTTTACAAGTAACAGGTAAAGCAACATCTACAGCAACAATAACTTCAGACGGCTCATCTACCTTAACAACAAAGGGTTATGTAGATAGTTTAATTACTGGAGCTACAATATACAGAGGTGCTTGGGATCCAAGCGGTGGTGGTTACGGCTCTCCTGATTTAAGTACAGTTACACAAACCTCAGGATACTATTATATTTGTAGTGCCGCCGGTACTGCTGAACCAAACGGGACAGGTACTGAACCTGACACTTGGGAAGTTGGTGACTGGGTTATATACAACGATGTTAGCGGTACTGGTCAATGGCAAAAAATTGATAACTCATCTGTACTATCAGGTGTAGGTACAGGACAAACAGTAGCCTTATGGGAAGGAGCAGGTTCTGTGACAGATTCAGAAACCTTAGGTAATGCACCAATAACAGTTAGTGGGAACAATACTACATTTGCAGGAACAATAACACTTCCTAGTAATAACTCAGTAAATTGGCCTGGAGGTTCAATTAGAGCAGAAGGGAACACGTTAAAAGTAACAGCCACTACTTTAATAGACTTACAGGAAGATACAAAAATACAAGGGACTTTAGAGGTTAACGGAAGCAGGACAGTAAAAGTAGATCCAAGTGGAGGAAGTGTAAAGATAGCAGCTCCATCAGGAGGCTGGTCAACAGGATACTTTTTTAATAATATAGCTCAAACAACCTCCCTAGGCGGTTTCGGAGGATACGGTACAAGTGATGTTGTAAGTTACTACTGGATAGGAAGTACATATAACTCACCTACTATGGTAATTAAGCCATCTACTGGAAATGTAGGTATCGGGATAACAGGTCCTGGTGAGAAACTTGATGTTAACGGAAGAATAAGAGGAGATAGATTCAGGACCAATGTATCAGGAGACGCTACATTCGCTGCATACTACTTCTTGGGCGATGCCGATACAGGTACCTTCCAACCTAGTAACAATACTTTTGCAATTACTACGGCAGGGACAGAGAGAATGCGTATCAACTCTGTAGGGAACGTAAGTATTGGAACTACCTCTGCAGAAGCTAAACTACACGTTGCTCACAATGACGGTGGCGTAGCAGCTAAATTCGTACATAGCGGTCCAGGTACTGGATACGCACCCGGTTCAATTCTTCTACAAGCAGGTCAAGGCACATCTAGAGGTCAAGGTATTTACCACTATAATACTGAAGCAGATGAAAACTGGTTTACAGGAGTACCTTATAATGTGACTAGCAGAAAATGGATTGTCGCTAACAAACCCTCTACAACCTTCGACTTAGACACTGCTCAACTCTCCCATGCCCTAATGACTATCGATTCAGACAACGGAAACGTCGGGATCGGGACGACTAGTCCAGATGGGATTTTAAATATTGAAAGCAACACACCTATTTTATATATTGATGACAATGGTGATAATTATGCAGATGAGGATACTCAAGGAAGTCTTTTATTTAGAGGTAGGTATTTCAACGGCAGCAGTGATTTAAGCTATAGTCAGGCAAGAATTAAATTAGTCAAAGCAAATGCAGATGGAACGGCAGGAAGTAATTTAGTATTTGATGTCTTGAATGATGCTGGTGGTGGTTCTGTTTTAACTGAGAGAATGAGAATTGATGAAAATGGAAACGTCGGCATCGGAACTACTAGTCCTGGACATAAATTAGAGGTTTTTCAGACAGGAAACTCTTTAAGTATAGGCGATAATACAAATTCACAGACCTATATGAGTTTTGCAAACACAAGAACTATGGTAGGTTATAGTGGGGCAAATGCTTTAATTCAAGGGGGTTCTGGTAAAGGTATTCAGTTTAATGTTAACAACGATACTTTTAACTCAGGCGAAGCAATGCGCATCACCTCAGCAGGTAACGTAGGAATAGGAACTACTAGTCCTGGCTATAAATTAGATGTTGACGGAAGTACTAATAGTACTAGTTTGTATGTAAACACTGTTAACCAACATGCAGACAGTAGATATTCCGCTCCTAATAACCAAGTTGCATTCTCAAGAACTTCAACCTCAGACCAATGGTTTAAAATAATAACAGCAGGAGGTACACCAGTTACACATAGAGTATCTATTATATCTGATGGAGATAATACAAATATGCGTGACGAGTACCTAATCAACACTGCTGGGTATAGCTTCAACACGCATATACAAAGGTTACCTGGAACAAGGTATAATACCTCAAAATTAGTTGCAATTGCTGTTGTAAAAGCTAGTAATACAGTTGTAGATATATGGATTAAATTACTAGGCATGAGTAGTGGAAGTGGTACAACTGCTATATACTCAAACACACCAATCAAGACTAACACAGAGATATTAGCCTCAGCAACCACCACAGCCCCTACATTAGCTAGTTCCGACACACAACTGGATATTACCGGTACTAACAGGTCGGATACCACCTTAATGACTTCTAGAGGAGCTACTTTTGGCGGAAACGTCGGTATAGGAACAACTAGTCCATCCTCCCCATTACATATAGGGTTTAATAGTACAAGCACAACATTCCCTGCAGGAACAGGAGATTACCTACAAGTTGAAAACACTAACACGACAGTAGATACTCATTCAAGTATATCACTTCGCTCAGGTACAGCAGACTCATTTATATCTACAGTCTACAAAGGAATTAATACAGGAGACTTAGTATTTAACCTCGATAACGGGGGAGTTGCTGAAAAAATGAGGATTCTAGCCAACGGTAACGTTGGAATTGGTACAGCTACTCCTTCAAAAAAACTAGAAGTAAAATCCTCTACCGCTTACAACTCCACAGTAAGGTTATCAACTACAGCCCATAATTGGGATATACAAGGAGGAGAAACAGGATACTCATCTACTGCTTTTGCCTTAGACTATGATGGTGCTACTTTTTTTAGAGCGATAGGGACTACTGATGCTAGGTTTAGCGGGGGCTTATCGGTAGGTACAATTAACGCTACCCCACCTACAGGAGGTTTATATGTAGCAGGCAACGTTGGTATAGGAAATACTGCTCCATCTTATAAACTATCAGTATCAGGAGGAATATCAGCAGGAGGAAAGGTAACATATTCAAAATCAGCAGGAAGCTTAGATACGACAGGGTATGCAGTAGCCGGGTTAACAACTGGCAATAATGGATCATCTGCTGGGTTTGTATTTACTTGTTTTGGGCATACAGGAAAATATCAAAAAGTAGTTTACAGTTGCTGGAATAATGCAGGAACTTGGAATACATCTAAAGTAATAGATGAAGGAACAAACGATTTTGATATAGAAGCATCTGCTAATGGAACAACTATTACATTTACATTTAAATCAAGATCAGGAACTAAATCATACACACCAAAAGTTACGGTAGAAGCAACAGGACAATCAATAAACAACACCTACGCATAAGATATGGCAATTAAAAATATAAACACAGACTTACAAATTGAAGCAGGACTACGTGATGGTGACGGGGATTTAGGAACTAACAACCAGGTTCTTATTTCAACCGGTACAGGTATCAATTGGATAGATGGATCAGGAACAGGTATTATAGGAGGTCCTTACCTACCGCTAGCTGGTGGAGGTATGACAGGTACTTTAGTAATAGGCAGTCAACAACTTAAATTTTCAGATGCAGGACGTTTATTTATGGGAGACTCTAATGATCTTCAAATATACCACGATGGAAGTAATTCAACAATAAACAACTTAACTGGGACTCTTTATATTTCTAATGAATCTAATGATGGAGATATTGAGTTTAAATGTGATAACGGAGCCGGTGGGTTAACTACCTATTTAGCAATGGATGGCGGGTTAACAGTAAACAGGTTTTATAAAGATGCATACTTTACTGATAATCTAAAAGCTAAATTTGGAAGTAGCTCAGACTTACAAATATACCACGATGGAAGTAACAGCTATATAACAGATACAGGAATTGGTAGCTTGTATACGCTGACAAACACATATAGGTTGACAAACGCTGCTGGTACTGAAAACATGATATGGGCTGCGGAGAACAGTTTTGTTAAATTGTACTATGATAATTCTGCTAAATTAGAAACTACAAATACAGGTGTCACTGTAACCGGAGAACTTGAAGCAACAACACTAGATATAAACGGTAATGCTGATATATCAGGAATAATATCAGGTAACTTTGTAGTAAGAAGTACAAACAACTCAAATGCAGATGGTGCTAACTTTGCCGTAGACACAACAAATAAAAATTCATCTGAATACGCCTACGAAGTACTACGTAGCGGTACTACAGTAGCCGGTATAACTACAGTCGGAAAAATCACAGGTACGGAACTAGAAGGAACTAGTTTAGATATAAATGGTAACGGTGATGTATCAGGTAATTTAACTATAAACGGAGCATTGACTGCCAATGGTGGTATTACAGGACTTGATGCTGCAGGAGGAATCAGTGGTAACAACTATAATATTACCGGAGTAAATCAATTGACTATAAACGATCCAGGAGAAGGTATAGTTTTTTCTGGAACCACCAATGTACAGTTGTTTACTATTGATGACGCTACAGACAGTATATTGAAGATTACTTCAGCTACAGCACTTGACGTTAACGCAAAAATAACCAACCTATCTCCAGGCTCAGCTAATCTAGACGCTGTAAATTACCAGCAACTAGAAGACGCTGTTGCAGGTGTACTAGTATATCAAGGAACTTGGAATGCTTCAACAAATACCCCAGCACTAGCAAGTGGTGTTGGAACCCCAGGATACTATTATATCGTATCAACACCCGGTAGTACAAACCTTGACGGAATTACAGACTGGAATACAGGAGACTGGGTAATATTCTCTGACCAAGCAACTGATGCTTGGCAAAAGATTGATCATACAAATGTGCTTAATGGCGCAGGTACAGGTAACCAAGTAACAAAATGGTCAGGCGCAGGAACATCATACACATTAGCAGATAGTAGTATTACTGACAATGGAACAAGTGTCGGTATAGGAACAACTTTACCAGGAGCCGCATACAAATTAGAAGTTAATGGATTACTAAAAGCAAATGGTGGGTATTTTACTAACCCAGTCAGTATATTTGATTCATCAGCAACTGAAAACCCTAGATTAAGTTTAGGTAGAAGTAGTGGAGAAACATTAAACTTTGATGTAGAGGATAGAAATGCAACAATCTACCATAAGCAAGATGAAACTACAGGAATACATAAATTAAGCCTATCTGTTGATTCTGATTCTGTAGATACTAATACAATTGATTTTAACTTTAGAAATAGCGCCGGGACTACAATAACCTCTACTCCAATGACAATACTATCATCTGGTGAAGTTAATATAAGTGGTTCGTTAACCTTTACAGGTAACGGTATTGGAAGCTTAACTGCTGGAGACGGGTTAGATGAAATTTCGCTTAACGTAGCAGATGTTAATGACGGAGGCAATCCTGATAATTTTAATTTAACTCTAGACGGTAATGGACAAGGAACATTTTATACAAAACTACTAGAATTAGGAGATGGAGAAGGAGTTGAAAATGGAACAAACATTATTATTGATTCTACAAACTCTAAGATTCTTCTTGATAATGGTAACGTAGGTATCGGAACTACTAGTCCTGCAGCTGGACTTCAAGTGGCCTTAGGCGGAACTACCATACCAGCAGCCGGGACTTCTAATGCTTCTGCTGTTTTTGGTAATAGTACTTCTGATAATAACTATGGAGTTGCAATAGGTGCTAACTCTTCAGGTGTTGGTTATATAAGTTCACAAAGAACAGACGGAACAGCTACAACATATAATTTAGCTATCCAGCCCAACGGAGGTAACGTAGGTATAGGAACGGCTAGTCCTCTTGGCAAACTACAAGTAGGTGAATATACAGTCGCATCACAAGGAAATCAAAATATGCATGGAGAAGTTAGCATTTTTGCTAATAGCGGCAATGAGTCTTTATTTTTAGGGATAAAAAACGCTGCATATCCAAACAGAGGATGGGCATTTAATCCTACTACTAACGGAGTAAATTCTGACTTACAGATCAAAGAACACGGTTCTACAGGTGTGAGAATGGCAATACAGACTGGAGGAAACGTCGGTATCGGGACGACTAGTCCTCAAACGTTGCTTAATATAGAAAGCACAACAGCACCAACATTAAGGATATCAAATGGAGGAGGAACATCCCCAGCTCCTAAATTAGAGTTTTACAGACAAGCGGGTGTATCCTCTTACATACAGTACGATGTTGCTAATAAAATACTTGTAACAGATAATGCACACGCATCCGGAGTTATAAACTACAAGATAAACGGCTCAGAAAAAATGCGTATTGATAATGACGGAGAGGTGCTTATAGGAACAACCACACCGACAGGAGCAAAACTACTAGTTGACCACAACAACACTAAGATGTTAGAGTTGAAAAGGAGCGGTAATACTAAAGCTAGGTTTATAGCAGACTCAAATCACGGACAACTAGATCTATTCAATTCAGCAACAGTAAATACAATCAGACTACTAGCTAGTGGAGACTCATATTTAAATGGAGGAAACGTTGGGATAGGATCTACCAATCCTACTGCTAAATTAGATGTTAGAACAGCTAACGGCAATACCCAATCATTGAGAATAGGTAGGATAGACGCTGCAAGTTACTGGGATTTTAATCACGCAGGAAACGATCTAAGGATATATAACAATGGAGGTACAGGTCAAGACATACTACTAGGTGTAAATGCAGCAGGAACTATATACGACAATAAAGTCGGTATAGGGACTGCTACCCCTAGTCAAAAACTTCATGTAGACGGTAACGCAAGAGTTACAGGAGCATACTACGACTCAAACAACTCACCTGGAACTTCAGGTCAAATATTAAGCTCTACAGTTACAGGTGCTGATTGGATAGATAACGCACACATACCGTCTCCAGCACCAGTCACACCTGGAAGTATAACAAGTACAATTGTAGGAGAAACTATAGAAATAGAATTTGACGAATCAACTACATCTAATATTGATTATTATCAAGTATGGTCTTCTGACGATGGGGGTGATTTTGGTATAATTGCACAAATAACACCAACAGATTTTTCATCTACTATGACAGTGGTTGATACAACATTTGTAACAGGAGGAACAATGTCTTACAGGGTATATGCCGTTAAATCTGGAGTATATTCATCCCCAGGTACAACTAGTATAGTTTATACAGTAGGTACATTAGATGTAACGGATATGACTGTTATTAATTTAAACACAGCATATTATATACAATATGAAAAACCCGCATCAAGGTTTATTGACCATATAGAGATTTATATGGACTCTCAGACAACACAAGGAGCATTAAACAGATCTAACGCAAGTATTGTTTACAGTGGACAAAACCCATCTTATATGAGAAGCGTTGGAGTTAGTAATAATTTTCACCAATTTTGGGTAGAAGTAGTAACAACATAGTATGGCAGGAATAGAACCAGGAACAGATAGAGAGTATTGGCTAAATTGTTTAGCTGAATATGAATTAGCATTAGAAGAAGAGTTTAATATGCAACCTGGTTATGGGTTTGATGATAACATGATACAATTATTAAAATTTGAAATAGACGAATGTATAAAACAGTTAACTTAGAAAGAGCAGACATACAATCTATAGTAGGATGCGCCGCAAATGATTATGCAGGTCAAGTTGCTATTGTACCTGTGCCTAAAAGAGGTATGAGTAACACTACTGTTAGCAGTGGTGGTGGAGAATACGATGGTGGAGATAGAGTTATTGGGTGGAATAATGGATATGAAATTGACGGTGACTTAATGTTTACTACTGGTTGGGGGGATGGATTTGCTGTTCGTAGATTAAATAATGACGGAACAATGACAAGGTTGTATTGGGAAAATAATTTTCTTTGGAGAGATACTACATCTACTTATAATCATATCACCTCTGTTGCTATAGATAAAACAAATAAATTAGGTGTGGCTATGACATATAATGTTGAGGGTTATACAACATTTGATTATAGCGGACTAGTAGATGGAGGAACTACTTTTGTAAAAGATCCAAGGCCTACACATAGTCTCCCTGATGTATTTATAGGATCTCAAGACATTGCAGGTGGATATGTCAATAGAGTAGGTGGTGGTTACTATAGCGGACTATGTGCTGCTGGGGAATGGATATACGCAGCGGATCATGATTCTCACCATTATAAAAAAGTAATGCGTAGAAATCTCTATACAGGAGCCGAAGAAAGATTATCAACCGATGATACTAACGTAATGTTTCCAGGCTCAGCTCCAGAAGATAGAAATGGATATAGAGGAAAGTGTTTTTATGATGAAGTCAATGATAGAGTTTTGAACTCCAGATTTTATAACGCAAACTTTGTATTAATAGTCTCTGCTTCAACAGCTAATCCTAAAACAGTATGGTGTGATATGAATGATGCGGGTCAAGGAGATGATGGTTATGAACATGGGTGGTTTATCCCAGACCCCGTTAATGAACCAAATGTATTTTGGACAGGTTGTAATTCTAGATTTACTAAAATGGATGTTACACCCTGTTTTTCAGGAAACACCGCAACTATATTAGATATAAGATATGTAAATTCTACCACACCTGGTAACAATTATAATGTTGAGTTTAGAGCTGGTACAAAATACCAATCTGCAACAAACGGTCAACCTACAGATAAAATGCCTGGGTATCCTAACTTTATGCCAACATCGGCCGATAGAGGTTACGCTATGAATCCTGGATGGGTTGATCAAGATAATAATAGAATAGTAACTCTTTTAAGATATAATAATGTAACTGAAGATACAACTTCTTTAGGTAGAGGTAGATCATACAGAAGTGATTACGGAAATAACATAGTAAGAATGTATTCAGCTAACGGAACTCCGTGGTGGGTACAAACGGGATATGGAAGTGATGGATATGGTTTTAGAATCTGGAGTGATACATATAGGAATGAATTGATTGAAAACTGGTCAATAGAATATGGTAACTACACCCTACCAAATTCAGCTAATATAGATTTTGTATTTTGGAATAGGATAGATTATTTTACTCCTTCAGAATGTACTTTATCATTTTTTGTCTCTAATAATAATGGAGAAACTTGGGAAAGTTATAACGGTACAGAAACACAAGAACATAACTTCTCATCAACCGGAACTACACTACTCTGTAAAGCAACCGCTACAGGAGATGTATCAAAAAATGCATATAAAATGAGTGATACAAAAGATCTTATATTATTTGGTACTAAATATGCATCAGAGATGGATCCAAGCATACATAATAAAATGACAAGATTTAAATTAAAAGGTAAAAAAGTATAATATGGCAACAGTAACAGGAACAAAGAGATTATTAGACATATCAGGAAACAACATAACAACTGCTGTTAGTTTAGAGGCAGAAGGAACCCTTTTAGATGTTAATGGTGCTAGTGGTACTAGTGGACAACTATTATCCTCTACAGGAACAGGTGTGGATTGGGTAAGTAATAATTCTGGTTCATGGGATGGTATCTTTTCTGGTAGCGCACAAATAACTGGTTCTTTAGGAGTAACAGGAAGTGTACTTGTTGATGGCAACGTAGGTATCGGAACGGATAGTCCAACCTCTAAGCTTGAAGTAGGCTTAGGATTAAGCGCAGGTTCAGACGGAATTTTTGTAAAAGGAGAATTTGCTGGAGGGACAGCGTTTGCCGCCTCTAAAAACCCTTTCATATCTTTAGGTACATCTACATCCAATGCATACACTTCTACAATATATTTAGGTGCAAGTGCAACCGCAACAGACCAAGATAGTAAGATAGAATTTAATAAAACAAACAATGCATTAAGTATTTACCATAAAGGGCAAGGTACGTATAGGGAACACTTGAGATTTGGTGACCCTAGTAGTAGTATTCCTAAATCAATATTCTTTGGCAACGTAGGTATCGGAACGACTAGTCCTGCTAGAAAATTACAAGTTTCATATTCTTTAACAACCTTACCTGGGTTTTCTATAAAGAATACTAACACTACAGCAAATAATAACGTTGTTATGGCGTTTAATAGAGATAATAGCGATAGTTTAGGATGGACACAAGGTATTGACTCCGGAGATAATTCATTTAAAATATCTGAAGATGGAGATAATCTTGAAACTAACCCAAGAATAGTAATATTATCTGGAGGTAACGTAGGTATAGGACCGACTAACCCATTAAGTCCACTTCACGTAGCATCAAGTACCTCTGGTCCAATTGCAAGATTTATTAACACAAGCGGTACTGGAGGAAATGGTGTTACAATCCAGGGTGGTAATGGGTCAAGTACCATATTATCCTTATCAGATTACTCAAATATTGAAAGACTAAGAGTTAATGGCGACGGTAATGTAGGAATAGGAGTAACTAGTCCTATTTCTAAACTACAAGTTGGGGGAAAAATTAATGCTACTGAACTAGAAGTTTCGGGAAATATTCTTGCTAATGCAACCAACGCTACAGTAAATATAGGAAGTACCATTTCATCAACCCCATCATACGGGTACCCTAACACAGCAGCAGGTACTTTAATTGTGGGGGGATATACTAATGGTGGCTTTAGTTACCAACCAGGTGTAATGACTCTTATAAATC
>JACKZZ010000523.1_pt1 | contig 78207 bp, 136 predicted proteins | sample 8027871 | NCBI WGS metagenome assembly JACKZZ01 (sample SAMN15724774, study PRJNA655200) | protist metagenome | isolation source: fluorescence activated cell sorting (FACS) single amplified genomes of... | place: USA: West Boothbay Harbor, Gulf of Maine | collected 2000-07-19
ATGAACCAGATGACTTCTTAAAAGTTCGTGAAACACTAACACGCATTGGTGTAGCATCGCGTAAAGATAAGAAGCTTTACCAATCATGTCACATCTTGCATAAACAAGGTAGGTACTTTATTGTACACTTTAAAGAGTTGTTTATGCTAGACGGAAAAAAGGCAAATCTTGAAGAAAACGATATACAAAGACGTAACACAATCGCCACACTTATGAGCGATTGGGGTCTTGTAACTATTGAAAATGCCGAAAAGGCATCAAACTGCGCACCTCTTAGATTAATTAAAATCTTACCATTTAAAGAAAAAAATGAATGGGAGTTGTGCCCTAAATATAATATAGGTAATAAATGACTTTAATTGCAGCATTAGATGGATCTAATTTAGATAATGATTTTGTAATGAGAATTATCAAGTGTCCTAGTTTTAATAGCGATACCGTCGATAGTACTATTTTACATAATAAACTATTTGTAAATAAACCGGAAGTAAGTGATATCTTAAACGAGAAAGGTATCAAAGCCTATCTTAAAATAGATATAGGGCAATATGATAACGGAACAATGATTGTTCCCGATTTATATGATACGTCACTTAAACTATCAACATACGATGTTATAGGTACCAAAGCCCGGTCTATTGTTCATAATGTACTTGACATTCCTATGCTTATCAAACAGCAATTGACTTGGGCAGCTTTTGCTCATAGAGCTAATAAGATCCCTATTGTAGAATTAGAGATTCTAAATGATGCTGAAAACAAAGCTGAGTTAGAGTTGCAATTATCTCACAGCCTATATCTAATGGTTCAAGATTTTAAAGGACAGCTGATACTTAAGTTATCGTTACCTACATCTAATAATGTTTACGAAGAGTTAATTGATTTAGATCAGGTAACACGTATTGTTGCTTTGAGTGGTGGGAAGTCTAGACAGGTCGCCTGTAATCTATTATCGACGATGAAGGGAGCAGATGCATCTTTCAGCCGAGCACTAATTGAAGATTTAAATAATAATATGAGTGATGACATTTTAAATATAGGCCTTGAAAATAATATTGCAGAGATTTTAAAAGCATCTAATAAAAATAAATATGTACATGTGACGTAAAACAGAGTATAATAGCCTATATAAATAACTAAGGAATGCGGATAATCCGGTTCCAATACTTTCTTGCTTGTAAAAGGAGATTAACATGACAGGCGTAAAACAACTATTTCCACGTTCATCTTTTGTGGGTTTCGACCACCTATTAAATGAACTTGATCAAGTAGCAACCCATGCTAACGATCACTATCCCCCACATAATATTATTAAAACAGGTGCTGATGATTATCTCATCGAACTTGCTGTGGCAGGGTTTTCTGAAGATGAGTTGTCTATCGAAGTAAAAGATAGAACACTTTCAGTAAGTGGAAATCATATAACTAAAGGTAGAGAATTTATCCATCGTGGAATTTCTACAAAGAAATTTAAGCGAACCTTTAGGCTGTCTGAGCACGTACAAGTGCACGGAGCAGATCTAGTGGACGGTATCCTTGCGGTAGAACTGAAGGTGATTGTTCCAGAAGAAATGCGTCCTCGTAAAATTTCAATTGGAAAAAACGAGGGTCAAAATGACACAACACATACTAACAATCAACAACTACTTACAGAGTCCGATTGAGGGCATTGTAAGCTATTTTAAATCTGTACACAAATCTTATGTATGGGCAAAAAACGTTAGACAAACGATTAAAGAACTTAATCAATTGACTAACAAAGAGCTTCAGGATATTGGTATCTCTCGTGGAGATATCTATGCAGTAGCAACAGGTGATACCTCTTTCAAAAGAGGAGTTAACCAATGACAACTATTGCAATGAACTATGTAGTAAATCCTTTCGCTAACTTTGGTCGTGCATTTATGCGATCATGCGAAATTATTGGTTACTCTAGAGCTGCCGCTGCTTTGGCAAATCAAGGGTTACATGAAGAAGCTAAAAAGTGCATGCTAGAAATAGCTAAACTTAAAAAATATTAAATAACATAGAGAGCCTTCGGGCTCTCTACACACAGCCAGGGAGAACGCCAATGAATCCAATGAGAGAGCAGTTGTTAAAAACAGCTAAACTTCATGCACAGGCTCATGTAGAAAAACATAGAGTAAACATTGAAGTATATTTGACTAATCCTGCTGGTATTGGTGAACATTCCGATATCATGGAAGCTATTGAAATTGAATTAGAAGCTATGGCTAAGTATGAAGACCATGTAGAAATTCTTAATAAGTATTTTCCAGATTATGGTCCAATTAGCCCTTCAAAACTTTGTGGCTGTGTCGCCAGCAGCTGTGGCTGTGACGGCAATTGCAGTTGCTCATAAATACAGAAAGATTTTATTATGAGTGAACAAACGAATTATTGCACTACCAAAGGCCTTGGTTGGGCATTTTTAGTTATTATTATGATATTTACTGTATTACCAATTGGTATAACTATTCTTACTCTTGGAGTAGATAGTTATGCTGATAATTGCGCTCAAGCAATTCACATGCCTTGTATGGGCTTAAAATAAACACACACACAGGAGACTATTATGTCTAGTAAAAACCCTTTCGAAATCCGTGCAGAAATGCTACAACTTGCAAAAGAATATATGGATCAACAATACCGTATGAATATTCAATTTGCTGAAAATATGGTAAATGAAGGCAAAAAGACTTTAGAAGACGTCAAAGAATCTTACGCAATGTATACAATGGATGACTTGATGGAAAAAGCCAAAGAGATGTATTCATTCGTTTCAGAAAAAAAATAAAATTAGGGGCTTCGGCCCCTTTTTTGTTTACATTCTACTTAAATTATGATAGAATACACTTAACGGAGGTATTCATTTGACATTCTATACATCAGTAAATCGATACGGCAGCTCTATCCTCTACCGTGGATACACAGATAACGGTACGGCGATCAAGCAGAAATATAAGTTTGAGCCATCTCTCTTCTATCCCATTCGTGAACAGACTGTCTTTAAATCTTTCTATGGTGAAAACCTTCGGAGAGTCAAGTATCCAAGCATGGCTGCTGCTAAACAAAAGATAGAAGACATGACAGGTATTGAGAACCAGCGTATGTATGGTACTCGTAACTTTATTCATCAGTTTATTACAGAAAAGTTTCCGAAAGATATTGGCTTCAATATGAACCACGTAAATGTGGTTAACTTTGATATTGAGGTTGCCTCTGATGATGGTTTCCCTGAACCAGAGCATGCAGCATATCCGATTATATCCATTGCATTAAAATCTAGTAAGTCCTCGGTCTATCAGGTATGGGGACTTGACCAGTATGATCCTGCCAAGACTGAAATCGATCTTCAAGGTGACTTAATTCAGTACCACTATTGTGAGTCTGAAACTGAACTGCTTGCTAAGTTCTTGGCATATTGGACTAAGAATTATCCGGACGTTATTACTGGTTGGAACACACGCTTCTTTGATGTTCCATACATTGTTAATCGTATCGCAGGTATTGGTACTGAGCAAGCAGCTCGAACACTCTCACCATGGAATCTTGTCAATGAACGTAATGTCAATTCTCGTGGCCGTACGCTTCCTGCCTTTGAGCTTGTAGGTATCCAACAGGCCGACTACCTTGAGCTATTTAAGAAGTTTGGTTATTCTTACGGTCCTCAAGAATCTTATAAGCTTGACCATATAGGTCAAGTGGTGGTTGGTGAAAAGAAGCTGTCCTACGAGGAGCACGGCAACCTGTACACACTGTACAAAGAGGATCACCAGAAGTTTATTGATTATAACATCAAAGACGTACAACTGGTTGACCGTATTGATCAGAAGATGGGTTTGATTTCTCTTGCCTTGACTATGGCATATAAAGGTGGTGTAAACGTACAAGATACTTTTGGCACCACTGCTATCTGGGAATCTATTATTTACCGCCGCCTGATGAATAACAATATTGTTTGCCCCCTTGAGCAAATTGAAAAGGTTCCTTACAAGACTGTAGGTGAACGTGTATATGACAATGGTGATAAAGCAGATGCTGTGATGGGTGGTTATGTTAAGCCACCTCAAGTTGGTTCACATGACTGGGTAGTATCTTTTGACTTAAACTCACTGTATCCTAATATTATTGTTCAATCGAACATTTCACCTGAGTGTTTTCTAAACGATCAGACTATTCGGTTTCCACAAGGGCCTGACTATTACTTGAATGAGCACGATCGCTCTAAAGCTATTAGTAATGAGTATTCTGTATGTGCATCTGGTGTTCCCTTTCAAAAGAATAAACAAGGTATCATTCCAGAAATAATTACTGATTTTTATTCTGAGCGGTCGACAATCAAACGTGCAATGCTTGATACTCAGTCTGAATATGAAAAGACTAAAGATAAATCACTCGAGTCTAAAATCAATCAGCTTGAAAACAACCAGATGGCTATTAAGATCCTTTTGAATTCTCTGTATGGCGCGCTTGGCAACAAGTGGTTCAAGTACTTTAACTTTGCGCTTGCTGAATCGGTAACCTTAACTGGTCAGACTGTTATCCGCTGGGCTGAACAAGCAATGAATAATGAGATGAATAAACTGCTTGGTACTGATCATGACTATGTTGTTACTATTGATACCGACTCGGTTTATATCAACATGGGCCCTTTAGTTGAAAAGTACAAGCCAAATAACCCTGTTAAGTTCTTAGATAAGATCTGCCAAGAACACTTTGAAACTATCCTTAAAGATTCTTATAACCAGTTCTATTATGTAACTAATGGTTATACGCCTCGGATGGAGATGGCACGTGAGGTTATTGCTGACCGTGGTATCTGGACTGCCAAGAAACGGTACATTCTAAATGTGCATAACTCTGAAGGTGTGCAATACGCTGAACCTAAACTAAAGATCATGGGCATTGAAGCTATCAAATCTTCTACTCCTGAAGTCTGTCGTGATAAGTTTAAAGAGATCTTTAAGGTTATTATTAACGGCACTCAAGATGATACTCACAAATTTATTGCAGACTTTAAAAAGAAATTCTTTGACTTGGATCCTGAGCTCGTATCCTTTCCCCGCGGTGTAAATGGACTTGATAAGTTCCGTGATCCATTAGGCATATATAAAAAAGGTACACCAATTCATGTCCGCGGATCATTGTTGTACAATAACCAACTAAACAATCTTGCTTTGACTAAGAAATACGAGTCTATCAAAAACGGTGAAAAGATCAAATTCTGCTACTTGAGGGCAAACAATCCTATCCAGGAGAATGTTATTTCATTTCCTGGCGCTTTACCTAAAGAATATGGTTTACATAAGTATGTAGACTATGGTATAATGTTTGAGAAGACGTTTATCGAACCCTTAGTTCCTATTCTAGATGCTGTGGGTTGGACACCTGAACCTGTAGCAACATTGGAAGAATTTTTTGCGTAATGTATTCACTGACTGTATTTAAAAGCAAGTTTGACAACAAAACTCATCGTCGTATGGACTTTGAGTCTTGGGACAAATTTGAGAAGTTTTTATATAAATTATCTGAGAGACCACTAGAGGGGAAAAAAGATGCTGAACTTATATCACCGGCTACTTATGTTTATGGTACGACTAGATCAAACAAAAATGTCGTTGCTTGGGGATCTTGGTGTGCTGTTGACGTTGATGATCACGAATTTGAGGGGGACTTAAAAAATGTTCTCATTGACAAATTTGGCCATTGGCGTTGGGTGTGTTATAGTACTGCTAGTTCTACTGAGTCTTTACCTAAGTTTCGCCTGGTCTTCCCAACTACGGAGCCGATTGAAAGTGATAGAATCAAATCCTTTTGGTATGCACTCCAGTCCGAAATCGGTTCAATCGGAGATAAGCAGACTAAAGACCTCTCTCGGATGTATTTTGTTCCTGCAGATTATGCTGGTGCTCACAACTTCGTATTTAGTAACAGACATGGTAGACCTGTTGATCCTTACGAACTAATGGCCAAATGGCCTTATCAAGACAAGCAAGATAGCAAGAACTTTTTAGATCGTCTACCTGATGCATGGAAAGAACAGATCATTGAATATCGTAAAGGTAAAATGGATAACACAGATGTTGTGTGGTCAAGCTATCATGACTGTCCATTTTGGCCTAAACCATTAGCAGCACAATATATAACTATTTCAGGTACTGGTTGGTACAGCCAAATGTATCGTATTATGATAGCAATCAGTGGCAAAGCTATTGAACGTGGTTATCCAATCACGGCTAATCAAATAGTAGATATGTGTAAACAGTTTGATAAAGAGACTGGCAATTGGTATGAAAATCGGCCAATGGAAGTAGAAGCAAATAACGCTTTAGAGTATGCCTATAAGAATGGAGTTATCCAGTGAGAATTATTGCAGGGCCTTGTCAACACGAATCGTTAGCACAGTCATCACAGATTGCTAAAGAATGCAAACGCGTCTGTGATAAGTATGGCATTGATTATTACTTTAAAGCTAGCTTTGATAAGGCTAATCGGACAAGTATGGATGGTAAACGTGGTGTGGGAATAGATGCCACCCTAAACGATTTTATGACATTAAAAGAAATACTAGGCGTAAAGATTTTAACTGATGTTCATACAGAAGGTCAAGTAAGTAGATGCCGCGGCGTTGCTGACGTGCTACAAATACCTGCATTCCTGTGTAGACAAACTGATCTTATTCTAGCAGCCTGTAAGACGGATTGTATAGTCAACATTAAAAAAGGCCAATTCCTTGCGCCATGGGATGTAAAAGGTATTTTATCTAAGACAACTAATGCTAAAGAAGTATGGATAACAGAGAGAGGAACAAGTTTTGGCTATAACAATTTGGTGGTCGATTTCAATGGCATTGAGTACATGCTTAATAATTACAGCGTACCATTGGTTTTTGACGCTACACACTCCTGTCAAAGACCCGGTGGGCTCGGCAACTCGTCTGGCGGTAATCGTGATAACGTTGCAGGCCTTACTCGTGCTGCCGCTGCTTTGGGAGTGTCTAATTTTTTCTTAGAGGTGCATTCAGATCCAGATAATGCTCCGAGCGATGGGCCAAATATGGTACGGCTAGAAGACTTTGAAAGGATAATAGATGACATCCACAGCTATTCTTATACCCGCTAGATACGGTAGCACACGTTTTCCTGGTAAACCTCTTGCTATGTTAGATGGTATTCCTATGATTAAGCGTGTGTATGAAACATGCGCATCATCAGGTATACCGACATATGTACTTACAGATGACATGCGTATTTTTGAATTGTTTGGTCCCAACAAATGTTGGATAGATCAGGCAGAATATGAAAACGGCACTGAAAGATGCGCAGGTGCTATTGACACATTATTTTTTCAACACTACGATCAGTTTATTAATGTGCAAGGTGATATGCCTGACGTAACAATTGATATGATAAAAGCAGCTGAAAAAATGTTAAAATATTATTCAGTCACAACTCTTATAACACAGCTAAAAGATAGTGTACGTGATGATCCAAATAGTGTAAAATTAGTAAGGGCAAAGGACAAAGTACTGTGGTGCGGTAGAGGTATGCAAGGATATGGTGATTGGCATCTTGGTGTTTATGGATACAAAAGATATGCACTTAAAGAATATCCTAATTTAATTAGTACCAGAGAAGAACAAATAGAGGGCCTTGAACAACTTAGATGGTTAAAAAATGGCTGGGATATTGGCGTACTACCCGTAGAATTTGATGGGATTGAAATAAATGCTTACGAAGATATGGAGAAATGGAATGAAAGTATAATAGATGACTAAGCGTATACCAATGAAGGGCGGTGATGAGTATGATGCTCTCACTAAAGCACGTAAGTTTTACCTATGGAAAGCAGGTCAAGTAAAAAAGATCAAACGTGCGTACAATAAACGATTACGTAAGCATAACAAGGAGGTGAATGATGACTAAACTGTATGACTTAGAGCCAATAATAATGGACTGCTGGAAAGTGTGTAATGACATTGAGACAGTATTTAAACAGATAGGTGACGGAGAACGTGAGCCTACACATGATGAACTGATGAATACACTTATGGGTATGAAGCAATTATACGAGTGGAAGTTCGAACAGCTATTTGAAATGTTTGAAATGGTAATAAGAATGCAAAGGGAAAATAATAATGATAGCCGGTAAAGTATGGGGTAATACAGAACTTGTAGAAGCTAATGGAGCGCTGGAATTCCATCGCATTGAAATGAATAAAGGTGGAGTGTGTTCTAAGCATCTTCACCGTTACAAGTGGAATGGTTTTTATGTTGAGTCAGGTCAGATGTTGGTCCGCACTTGGCAGCGTGATTATGATTTAGTCGATGAAACTATTTTAAAGGCAGGTGATTACCACAAAGTAAAGCCAGGTCTTTATCATCAGTTTGAGTGTTTAGAAGATGGTGTGGCTTTTGAATTGTATTGGGCAGAGTTTTCGCATAATGATATCGAGCGTGAAAGTGTAGGGTTTACAAACATTGAAGATCATGGTACAATAAATGCAGATGGTATAACACTAACTGTGAGCACATTAACAGATGAATATTGAGGTAAAAGAAGATGAAAATGGCGAACTCTTTATTGAGTTCCCTGATGACCTACTGGATCAACTAAGTTGGAAACCAGGTGATATGTTGAACTGGAAACATCAAGATAGCGGTAATTGGATAATCACTAAAACAGAAAGTAATGAAAATGAGTGAGAACTGGGTAAACGACATTGCGGATATGCACCACAAATTTGGCGTCCATGAGTGGTTTGAGAAGAATAAACATGACAAAGTACTAATGAACAAGTATCTAATGTTTCGTCTGCTTATGTGTAATGAAGAACTGCAAGAGACAATGCAAGCTCATAATGCTGGGAATTCAGAAGAGATCGTAGACGGTCTTATTGATCTATGTGTCTTTGCCATTGGCACACTTGATGTATTCGGCGTTGATGCAAACGTAGCATGGGATGAGATCTATAAAGCTAATATGAATAAAGAGGTTGGTATAAAACCTGGTCGTCCTAATCCATTTGGCCTACCAGATCTAATGAAGCCTGGAGGATGGCAAGGCCCAAGTCATCGTGACAATCATGGCGCATTGGATGTATCACGATATGCCCGCGGTAACGGATAATCATGGCTAAATTTGACTTTCATATTCAAATCGGTGATACATTTAGTATCACCGACGTTGACCTCGATAAACTTGAAAAACATACTCTTCAGGAATATGTTTTATTTTTAAATAAACCTAATGATAAAAGATCAAAAGACCAGATCCGTAGTGACACATTCAATGGGCTAGCTGCTGAACACTACATGATGGATAATTATGGTTATACTAACGATAATAGAAAATATAAAGACTTATTTTCGCCTTGTGGGAAATCAGTTGAAATTAAAACAGCTACTTCAGAAGAACGTATTCTAAAAGTTATTAGCCAATTGACAGAACGCAAATCATGGGCTAATATATCTAATTACGTTATAGCTTTTTTGAGACAAGGAAATGATTATGTTTGTCATTCACTATGGGAATGGAATGGACAAAATTATATATGTACAAATGTGCCTGAGTATGATAGAATTAATGAATAACAAGAGAGTATTATTATGAGAGAATCACTAAAAGTATTACAAGAATGCGCTGAACTACAACAACGCAAATCGCGTGACTATCAAAACGATAACTCACGTATTCAACAGGCAGACTATTATCCACGTGGCGTGGCATCACTCATGGATATCATCAATACAAAGACTTTACGTCTATGGTCTGTCATTGAAGCTATGGAATCAGATCCAGAGTATGAACCAAACTTTGAGTCACTTGAAGACTCATTCAAAGATCTAATCAACTATGCATCCTTTGGCGTTTCATACTGCCGTGGTAAAGTACCAGGCCAAACTCCAAATTACGATTTTCTAAACCGTGAGATTAAAGGTAAAATTAAAGATGCATCTGAATAATGTAAAAGATATCCGCGAGTTCTTTGTTGACGAACTTAAAAACGAACGCTTTACTGAAGATAAGGCTGGTGGTAAAACTATTGAAATGATGGGTGCATCTTTTGTAGCTGATGAACCAGCCATATTCGGTACACCTAATGAGGCTTATATCAATGCTGAACTTGCATGGTATGAAAGTCAATCCCCGAATATCTATGATATATGGAAGTCACATTCTAAAGGTGTCCCGGCTGCATGGGAATATTCAGGAGATAAGTTTGGTAATATCAACTCAAACTACGGCTTGATTGTTTATTCTGATAAGTATTTCAATCAATATCAAAGAGCATTTAATGAATTGCAAGCAAATCCAGACTCACGTCGTGCTCAAATGATTTACAACCGGCCGTCAATCTGGGTAGAATATAATGAAAACAATAAAAATGATTTCATTTGTACCAATGCTCAAACATTCTATATTCGTAATAATAAGTTATATATGGTATCACAAATGCGTTCAAATGATGTAGTGTATGGTTATAAAAATGATTATGCTTGGGCTCAGTATCTTATGGATAAGTTTGTTTCTGATTGGAATACTCTTTGTGAAGTATATGGTGCTCACGATCCTATTACCAAAGGTGATCTTACTTGGCAAGTTATGAACCTACATGTATATGAAAGACATTTTAATTTAGTACAATGAAGTATATTTTTGACGTAGATGGAACACTGACTCCGAGTCGTGGTAAAATGGATAAAGAGTTCGCAAATTGGTTTGAACACTTTGCGACTCATAATGCAGTCTATCTTGTGACTGGAAGTGATAGAGAAAAGACTCTAGAACAGATTCCTAACACAATCTATTCACTTTGCGTTGCTGCATATCAATGTGCTGGTAATGATGTATGGCAACAAAATAATAATATAAAAAGTGGTGTACTTAATCTTCCAGATAAGTTACAATTTGAGTTATTGGATATTCACCATAATAGCGGCTTTAAGCCAAAAACTGGTAACCATATCGATCAAAGGCCAGGCCTTGTAAATTTTAGCATCCTCGGTCGTAACGCCACGCTTGAAGATCGTTATAACTATAAAGGTTGGGATGAACACAAAAAAGAACGTGAATCAATTTGCAACTATCTTCGATCACGTTGGGTTAACTATAACTTCCAGATAGCTGGAGAGACTGGTATAGATATTACTGCTAAAGGATCAACAAAAGCACAAATATTAAAAGACTTTGATCCTAAAGATGTAATCTATTTCTTTGGCGATAAGTGTCAATTTGGTGGTAATGACCACGAGATCGCACTTGCAGTTCATGATAGAGATAATGGTAGTAGAGTGTTTGAAGTCAAAGATTGGGAAGATACATGGAGCAATCTAAAGTAGTTGGTATAACATTTAGTACGTTTGACCTGTTGCATGCAGGCCATGTGTCTATGCTACGAGAAGCAAACGAGGTATGTGATTATCTTATTTGTGGCATTCAGGTAGATCCAAGTAGGGATAGACCTGAAAAGAATTCACCGGTGCAATCATTAGTAGAACGCTGGACGCAACTTCAGGGTGTGAAGTATGTGGATGAAATTATTCCGTATGAGACTGAAAAAGATGTAGAAGACATTCTTAAACTTTTTAGTATTGATATTCGTATTATTGGTAAAGAGTACAAAGAGACTACATTTACTGGTAGAGCGACGTGCGCCAACAGGGGCATAGAAATACATTTTAATAGACGAGACCATAGGTTCTCAACAAGTGATCTGAGACATCGGGTGCATTTAAAAGAAACAATGAAGGATTTAAACGATGAGTAATAAAAAGCCAGTTGTAGCCCGTCGGCAGAACAAAATGAAATTAGGCATCATAGGCCATGGTTTTGTAGGGCAGGCAGTAGACTATGCCTTTTCAACGGCATCTGTAGAAAAGTTTATTGTAGATCCAAAATATACTGATGGCAATAAATTACAAGATTTGTGTGAGTGGGAACCTACCTGCGTTTTTGTTTGTGCTCCAACTCCAGCAAATGATGATGGAAGTGCTGATTGTTCTATCGTAGAAGAAGCAGTTATGAAATTAGTAAATCTTACGGATTCATTTATTATTATTAAATCTACAATACCACCTAATGTGGTAGACAGCTTGATGAATCTAGATGAAAAAATTGTTTACTGCCCAGAGTTTTTAACTGAAGGTAACGCAAAAGAGAACTTTATTCACGCTCCATATAGAATTGTTGGGGTCAGTCACGATTCACAGCGGCAATATATTGAAGGCCTTTTTCAAGGTTTTAGTATCTGTTCACATTCGCAAATTATTCCAATGTCAGGAGTAGAGGCTGCTTTTTTTAAGTACACTATTAATACTTTCCTTGCTATGAAATTAACTTTCTTTAACCAGCTATATGATTACATTGGTGATTATGGCGGTAATTATTATTCAGTCGCGAAGGCCATTAGTGTTGATCCTAGAATTGGTAATTCGCATAAAACCATACCAGGAACAGATGGTAAACGTGGCTTCGGTGGTGCATGTTTTCCAAAAGACCTAGATGCTTTTATTCATTTTATTGAAAATAATACTGAAGTTGAACCAAAGCTTTTAAAAACTGTAAAAGAAATTAATTCTACTTATAGATCCCAGTACGATCTAGGTGATAGAGAAAAGGCAAATAACATTAAGTTTGATAATGAGTGAATGGGATAAGCGATATTTAGGCCTTGCAAGAGAAGTAAGTACCTGGTCCAAGGATCCATCATCTAAAATAGGTGCAGTGGCTATTGGATCTAAAGGCCAGGTATTAGCTCAAGGTTATAATGGCTTTCCTCGTGGGATTTACGATGGTGAAATCCGTTATAATGATAGAAAAACAAAATATCAATATATTGTTCACGCAGAACAGAATGTTATTTACAACGCTACATATAATGGTGTATCATTAGATGGTGCAACTCTGTATGTGTGGGGCCTTCCTGTTTGCTCTGATTGCGCAAAAGGTGTTGTACAAGTAGGTATAAAGCGTGTTATAATGCCTGCAGCAGACTATCCCGATAAGTGGCTTGAATCCTTCGAGCGGACGAGTGATATGTTTGGTGAAGCTGGAGTTGAATATGAATTTATCGAATGTGATTACGAATCCAATTAACAATATACCAAAGAATGAAAAGTCTCATGTTCTTGGTTGGGCACTCGTGTGGAAAGAGTTGCTTAACGCGTCTATTGACCACAAATGTACTCCACAAATTATGAGCGCTGATGTTGTTTATGTAGAACATGGTGCTAACTTTGGCGGTACATTAAATCTATTTGGTGGTGCAACAAAAGAGATCTTTGACCGCATTAATATCCTTATGGCTTGTAATACCATTATATCACTTGATTGGGATATGCCTGACTATGGCGCCATGCTTAAAAAACGCATTGGCGCTAAAACTACATGTAAAGAGATTACTGAATCTTGGTGTGATATGGTGTCTCAGCGTGTTAGCAGTATCACATCACTTAAACATAAGGACTTAGAAACTAATGGTCTCACTCTTGGCGATTCTCACTCTATTTCTTTTAGTAGTACTGGTGATCGTGTCTATCGCACTGATGGTCAAACTTTATTTGGCGCATTGCGCAAAGGCTTCGATACAAACCTTGGATCTTTTGGAAGACTTACTTTATCCCATGGTTCTATTGATATTCGCCACCACCTCCTTAGGCATGATAACTCTAACCTAAGAGAAATAATTAGAGAATATGTTACCAAAGGCAATGAACTTGGTGACGATGTATGGTATGCTGCTCCAGTCCCAGTAGAGTTTGAAGGCCGGCGTATACCTAAATCTGGATTTTATAAGAAGACTCCATTCTATGGTTCATGGAAAGAGCGGTGGGATCTTACGAATAAGTTTATTGCAATATTATATGACGAAACAAAAGGAAAATTAGTGATGCCTCCAAAAGAATGGTACACTATGGATCCTGAGAAATATGCTAAAACTTATATGGAGCATGGATCATCTTTTCACATTGCTCCACCTTTTTACAAGCGAAATGATTGGGGAGTGACGTCACTTGGCACACAATAATCACGTAATTGATAGAATTAATAAAGATGTAGGTCCTTTGTATTCTCTTGAAGAGGCAAAGGATTATTACATGGAATTAGCAGAAAGCTGGGAAGATCCTTATGGCGTACCTGTTATTACCGAGCATGATGGTGTTCGGGTTGTTCGTGATGATTATCTGGTAGGTTCTAAAGTTCGTGGTGGTGACTGTCTCATTAGTAGTCTACCTGAGCATATTGATACTATTGTTTATGTACAGCCTCGGACTGGTTTAGCAGGCGTTAGTATCCTTGATGTTGCCAAAAGACATAATAAAGATGTTATGCTTTTTATGCCCTCTTCAAAACGAATTAGTGATCACCAAGCTTGTTGCATTGAGCGAGGGGCTCGTACTAGTTTCCATAGAATAGCAGCTATGCCTAATCTAAACTTGATTGCAAAGAAATGGGCAGATGAAAGAAAGAACGCTTTCTTTGTTCCCCTGGGTCTCAAGCACGAAATGGTGACAGCAGGTATTGTAAAGACTGCTTCTAAAATACGAGAACCTGAAGAAGTATATACAGCAACATCCACAGGAGTACTTACAAGAGCTTTACAGATTGCTTGGCCAAATGCTAAGTTTACTTCTGTTTGTGTATCTCGTAATATGAAAGCCGGTGAATTAGGTATTGCAGAAGCCGTATCAGAACCACTAGCATTTGCCGCTGCAGAAAAAAAAGAGAACTTACCGCCATTCCCTACAATAGATACTTACGATGGCAAAGTGTGGAAATATATTCCTAAAGATACAAATCGTGATATTTTATTTTGGAATGTAGGCAAAGAACCGGTATTGCAAAATGCTAATCTATATGAAACTGTAGATTCTTACAGGGATTGGGAAAAGAATGTGGCTTAATGAAGAAGCGTTAGACGTACTAGTCAACTATTATTATCCTAAAGCAAAATGGTTACAAATAAATTGCAACTGGGGGGCTATTCCATACACAGGCAAAACAGCTACAAAGGAAATTAACGATCCATTAATGCAAGAGATTGATATCTACGACTGTTATACTCGTAATGCAGCGGGATTCTCAAATGTATTACAAGATCTAAAGTACAGAAGCAGAACACCAAAAAGACATCATCAATTAAAGAATAGTTCACTTGGTAAGAAGCATGTAGAGCTTGTTGATAGTTATATTACTGAAAAGTGGGATCTAAAGACTTGGTTATTTGTCTACTTAGCACATAGAGCTACAGGTTCTGGTGCATCATTTACGAGAGATCACGGATATAGAAACAACTGTGTCCATAAATGGGGAGTTATGGAATCAATCGATGAGATGATTGCAGACCTAAAATATCGTAAAGCAAATAAGATTCCTACATTTACTTCTATTGGTAACCAACCTCCATCTCCTCGTAAGGGTGTAAGTGTTATAGATTATCTTACGGATGAGTTACCGTCACTACTTGATAAGCTTATTGATTGGTTACATTCTGGTGAAAAGAAAACACACAAGCAAGTTGTAGATTATCTCAATGAATATAACTTAGAACAGGGACATAAAAGATTTAACTTTGTCTATGCCGCATTTTCATATGATTTAGGTGATTACCATAAAGATCTTGTGAATGATATGAGTCATGGTTACTTTGGCAACAATGCTGTTCGTTGTATGAAAATATTATCTAAAGGTTATACAACAGATCAATTTATGGATTTATTATGTGAACGTATGGGTGGAGCACCCCGTGATAATGAAGACGTTATGTGCGACTTTGTAAGATTTGGACAAAACTATGTTCCTCGTAGCGACGATACGTTTGACCACATTCCATCTACGCTTTCTAACAATTCTGGTTGGCATTCAGGTTGGGAACAAAGACAAGGAAAACCTCCTGAAAAAGGTGTACAACTTGATGAATTTATGTTATAATAATTTTATTATTAATTTAGGAGACGCACATGTCTATTATGGACAAACTTAAAAAGAACTCTAAACTTAAAAACACGGAGATTCTTTCTGAGTCTAAGTTCTTCAATGAGAAGGATATGACTCCTACACCTGTACCTATGGTCAACGTAGCATTGTCAGGTTCTATTGATGGAGGCTTGGCACCAGGCTTAACCGTACTTGCTGGTCCATCAAAACATTTTAAAACATCTTTTGCATTACTTATGGCTGCAGCCTATATGGATCAGCATAAAGATGCTGTTATGCTGTTTTATGATTCTGAGTTTGGTTCACCCCAATCTTACTTTGAGCAGTTTGGTGTTGATACATCACGTGTTCTTCATACACCTATTACAAATGTAGAAGAACTTAAGTTTGATATGATGGGTCAGCTTGAAGGGCTTGATCGTGAAGATAAAGTCATTATCGTAATCGACTCTATTGGTAACCTTGCATCTAAGAAAGAAATGGAAGATGCACTTAATGAAAAGTCTGTAGCAGATATGTCAAGGGCTAAGGCTCTTAAAGGCCTGTTCCGTATGGCAACACCGTATCTTGCTATGAAGAATATTCCTATGCTAGCCGTTAACCATACCTATATGGAGATTGGTTTGTTCCCTAAAGCAGTTGTTGGTGGTGGTACAGGCATTTACTATTCAGCTGATAACATTTGGATTCTTGGCCGTCAGCAGGATAAAAAGGGTACTGAAATTCAGGGTTATCACTTTGTCATTAATGTGGAGAAATCGCGCTATGTTAAAGAAAAATCGAAGATTCCTATTACTGTCAGCTGGGATGGTGGCGTTCGTAGCTACAGCGGCTTGCTTGATGTTGCTCTCGCAGGCAATTATGTCACTAAACCATCGAACGGTTGGTATGCACGAGTCGATCGAGAAACTGGAGAAGTTGGTGGAAAAGTTAGATACGATCAAACATTAGAAAAAGAATTCTGGGATCCTATCTTTGCTGAAACAGACTTTAAGGAGTTTGTCAAAAAACAATATAGTATTGGTTATAAAGATCAAGTATCAATGGATGAGATTGTTGAGGAAGCACATGGTTAAAATACCAAACATGTTAGAAGAGTATAAAGATTATGAGCTGGTCCCCGGAGATAAGGAGCATTGGCATATTCGTATTAAGACAGGTGATTTTATCGAATCGGTTATCAGCTTTGGGTCTATTAAAGTTAATGAACAGTCGATGGAAATGAACTTTGACTTCACGTTGCATTATAGTCCGGATGAAGATCTATCTTCAGATGATATTTCGTTACAGAGACATGCTGGAAAAATTCTAGAAAGTGTGTTGATGGGGAACTTAGAGAGAATAAAAACCAAATGAAAATACTAATTATGGGCTTACCCGGCGCTGGGAAAACTCACCTAGCAAAACGATTACAAATTCATCTAAACTGTGCATGGTATAATGCAGATAAAGTAAGAGAAATGGCGAATGACTGGGACTTTACAGATGCAGGTCGTAGACGTCAGTCTGAACGTATGAATACTATAGCTTCATTTGAAGGTTCACGGGCTCGTACTGTTATTTGCGATTTTGTTTGTCCTACCGGTGAAACTCGTAAAGAGTTTGATGCTGACATCACAATTTGGATGGATACTATAGAAGAAGGTCGATTTGATAATACAAATAAGATCTTTGAGGCTCCTACAGATGTGGATCATCAAATTAAAGGATTTATGTCAGATGATGAAATTTTAAACTTTGCAGACATATTGAAAGTGAAATACAATGTTTGATTATAAAAAACCTACAACACAAATGCTAGGACGTTGGCAGCCATGGCATCCAGGCCACACCGCACTCTTTAAAAAGGCTTTAGCTGAAACTGGTCAGGTTGCTATTATGGTCCGTGCAGTTGGCGGTATCGTCGGTGAAGACGTTGGTGGCGGTCGTACTGCAACTCAAGACGATAATCCTTTTGATAATGTAACAGTAATGAATAATATTGTTGAAGAATTATCAAATGAAGGGTTTACTTTAAATGAAGAATATATTATAATGAGAGTACCAAACATCGTAGACATTAGTTATGGTCGTGGTGTCGGTTACACATTTACACAACATGATCTCGGCGCAGAAATCCATGACATTTCAGCTACCAAGATTCGTGCTACCATGCGAGATGAAGGAAAGTTATGAACACACATTGGTTCCCTTATTCTGACGACCCAATTAAAGGCATTAGCGGACAGACATTTTATAAATTCGATGTTGATGTTGACGTAGAAAGATTAGATGATGAGATATGTAGGGGACTTGCTCAAAGCAATTTATCACATTTAGGCTTAGTTTCTGGTGAGAAACCTCCTGAATTGGTGGAAGGTAGACCACCGTTTGAAGAATTGTATCTTGATCCAGAGCCCGGAATGACAAATCAAGAATCTCGTAGATACAGAACATTTAAAAGAGAGATTGATAATCCTTGGGCTTTTGTGATAACATTAAAGCCCAATAAGTTTATGACAAAGGAACAAGATCTATATCCTTGGTCTAATGTTATTGATAGAATGCCTTATACAAAACAAGTTATTGAATCACTGCCTTTTTCTGAGATAGGTAGGGTTGTGATATATGGTTCTTGGGCAGGATCAAGTGTGCCTTGCCATAGGGATGAACCATCAGGCAAACCTAAACCTCATATTAATTTTAGTCCAAATCATTATAGACCAGTATTCATATGGGATCCAGTAAAAAAAGAAAAAGTATATTTGCCTAAAGATTATAATTTTTATGCATATAATGTTACAGATTATCATGGAGTAGATCCACTGCCGTATTTCAGTTATACTGTTAGAGTGGATGGTAAATATTTGAAAGAAATAGATGAGTAACGTAGAACAAGTTATACTAAGAAATGTACTAACCAATGAATCTTACATGCGTAAGGTTCTACCATTTATTAAGCCTGAATACTTTCAAGGCGTATACAACCAACTATTTAAAGAGGCTGGTAAGTTTGTTGCAAAGTACAACAAACTGCCAAACTTAGATGCCTTTAAGATTGAAATTGATAATAGTGATAAGTTTAATGACGATCAGTATCTTGCAGCTATGGAAATACTGCCTAACATCTTTGTCAAAGAAACAGCTGATGAACAATGGTTAGAAGATACTACTGAGAAGTGGTGTCAAGATCGTGCCATCCATAATGCTATTATGGAATCTATTTCTATTATTGATGGTAAGCATAAGAACCTTACTAAAAATGCTTTACCTGATCTATTGTCAAAGGCACTAGCAGTATCGTTTGATACTAATATCGGTCACGACTATATTGAAAATGTCAATGAACGCTTTCAGTTCTATCATGAAGACGAAGAACGCATTCCGTTTGACCTTGAGTATTTTAATAAGATTACTAAAGGTGGTTTGCCTAATAAAACATTGAACATTGCTCTTGCAGGTACAGGTGTGGGTAAGTCATTGTTTATGTGCCACTGCGCTGGTAACGTACTGGTTCAAGGTAGGAATGTTTTGTACATTACAATGGAAATGGCAGAAGAACGTATTGCTGAAAGAATTGATGCCAACTTGCTGGACATACCTCTGGACCAGCTCCAGCACATCACACAAGACTCGCTGGTAAAGAAGGTTGACAGCATTGCAGCCAAAACTAATGGTAAACTTATTATTAAAGAATACCCTACTGGCTCGGCACACACTGGTCACTTCCGTGCATTATTAAACGAACTAAAGCTAAAGAAAAACTTTGTGCCTGATATGATCTTTATTGATTATCTTAATATCTGTGCATCGAGTAGAATGAAAGGAATGGGAGGATCGATCAATTCATACACTTACATTAAAGCAATTGCTGAGGAACTACGTGGACTGGCCGTGGAATTTAACGTACCGATCTTCTCTGCAACGCAGACGACTCGTAGTGGTTATTCTAGCTCGGATCCTGGGCTTGAAGATACGTCCGAGTCTTTTGGACTACCCGCTACCGCCGATCTTATGTTCGCCTTAGTTTCAAGTGAAGAGCTTGAAGCACTGGGTCAGATCATGGTCAAACAACTTAAGAACCGTTATAATGATCCAGGATCTAATAAGCGCTTTGCGGTGGGTATAGATAAATCTAGAATGAAACTATATGACATTGATGATGCAAGAGACAATTTAATGGATGACACTCCTGTTTTTGATAAATCTCAGGCCAATGAAAGATTCAAGGATTTTAAAATCTAATGGAAGAACATGATAATGAAGAATTTCAAGAAGTCTATAATGAGTATATTGAACTTACAAATGAACTGCTCGAAGATTTTGATGTGCTAATGGTTGCAGCAGTTATGTCAACAATAGGATTGAGCTTATATAGGACAGCTCTATCAGAAGAAGATTATCATAAGGTTGTGGACGCTATGTACGATTTAAAGAATGATATTACAACAATTGAAAAAGGATATTTACACTAATGGCAAAAGGTAATAAGAAAACTGCAATTGGAAATGGGAATGTTAAAACATCATCCATGAATAAAAGTAAACGTAGTAGCTATAAAAAATATCGAGGTCAAGGCAAATAATGCATGCAAAACTTATATCCTACAGCCAACCTGCAGGTCGAATCCACAGTGGCGAACTTGCACCGACGGGGCTTGACAACATCCAAGACCTCATCGCGTATGCCGCCCGTGTCTCCAATCCATCAAACCAAGCTAACACCAAAACAACAGAAAAGTTACTTAACTATCTCATCAAGCACAAACACTGGTCGCCATTCGAAATGGCATCAGCCTGTATTGAAATCGAAACAACCCGAGATATCGCACGACAGCTATTACGTCACAGATCGTTTTCATTTCAAGAGTTTTCTCAGCGGTATGCTAATATCAATGATCTTGATGGTGATTTTGTCATAAGAGAAGCTCGTCTTCAGGATGAAACCAATCGGCAGAACAGCGTTGCAACATCCAACGTGTCTCTTGAAGTTTGGTGGGATGCTCAACAAAAGTTTGTGATTGATCAAGTGAAAAGGATTTATAATGAAGCAATTGAAAAAGGCATCGCTAAAGAACAAGCCCGAGTCATTCTCCCTGAAGGCAATACTGTCTCAAGACTATACGTCAACGGGACTATTCGAAGTTGGATTCATTACATCGAGTTACGTTCAGCCAATGGAACGCAAAGTGAACATATGGACTTGGCTCGAGCAGTGGCAGAAGCCATAGGAAAGATATATCCAAAAGTAACAGAATTTGTGGAGGACTAATGGGAAAACATATTTCTACCTACTACTCAGATCATGGTAAAGGTTATTGTGAGATTCACTTTGACTTCAAAGAAGAGTACGCGTATATAAAGTACTTTGATAACAATGGTAAACGTTTCTTTACAGAAGACTTTCCAGGTAAGTCTACGCGATATGTAGAAGATGCTGCAGAAAATTGGGCACTAGGAATAAAAAAGTTAGAAGATGTAAATTAACTATGTACATTCACTTTTAATTAGTATAGAATACTATCATATATTATGGAGGAATGACATGAGTAATCAACGTGCAGGTAAGACACATAAAGCAGCCGCTAACGATGGCATGCAAGATATGAAGATACGTAACTTTTTTAAGACATGTGTACGTGTTTTAGAAGATGAACCTGATTCTCAATTCTACTTTGAGCAGGTTGTAGATCATATTAATCAGGGTGGTAGTATAATGACGGACGACTTAGTTGCCGTCCGCCGTATTCTTGGTGTATAGTTACTTCTTATCAGTAGTAGATTTACCTTTAGAGTAAGCTTGAGCGCCAAAGAACGCAGCAACTAAACCAGCAATCGCAACAAAATAGGTGGGTGCAATGTCACTCACCAGTTGCGCCGCGATTTGTTGTCCAAGCAGTGATGTCAAGATAATCGTAATGGGATATAGAAGCATTCCCCAAAGAGCAAACCAAGCCATGTGGCGGATTTGGTCTTCTTTCTTATCTTCATTTTCTTGCATTTTTGTTTTGTGTTCAAACTCTGCAATTTCTTTGGCTCTTGCCATTTCTTCATCAGTTATGATGCCGTCACCATCTTTATCAAGATGGGCAAACATTGAACCTGGTTCAAGTGTCTTAGCAGCTGCCATTTATTCGCCCTTCCACAATGTCCAAGCACCATATACAATTGCTACTCCTGCAGCAATCTTAGCGAGTGGTGCCATAAACAAGACTAAACCGCCAAGCACCATAAGTGCAGCACCGTCTAGACTTGTTCTTTCTTTTAGTCTATTTTTTATCCAGTTCATCTAATCTCCTTTCGATCTCATCGATCTTCGTTGTGATTTTTGGATATTTTTTGCGCCATGCATCTTCAGGTTGTTCTAACCATGTCCATCCATAGCGTTCCACCAGATAATCTAAAGTCTGATCCAGCTTTGCATATGCCCAAAGTCCTGCCTTCGTTCCTTTGAAATATGCCAAGAATGCTGCACCAGTAACAGCACCTAGGATACTTGTATAGATCCATAGTGTGTCGTCAAACAATCTCTCTATCATTTGTCAGCCATCTTTGCTACGGCTTTGTCATAGTCTACTTGTGTGATTAAACCTTCACGTAATAACTTCTGACGATTAGCCATATGCTTCATTTGTACTTCTTCTTTCGAACCGCCAAAATAAGCTACAGCGTGTCCTTCTTCAATAAGAACTTCAGTGAGTGTTTCCTGCTGGCCTTCATGGCGTTCTACATAAAAGTCTCCTAGGATACGGCCAAATTTGCCTTTCATATCCTCACCATGTCTGTCTTCTTGAGTAATTAAGACGACATCACCCTTCATTAATTCTTTGACTCTTGCCTTCGCTGCTTCACCAAATAGATCTTCGACCTTATCTGATGTACGCGATTCAGGAGTATCTATGCCCATAACACGTACACGCTCATCAGTAAGCATAATACCAAACCCAAGGTCGATATCAACATCGACAGTATCACCGTCGACGACTTTAATTACTTTACATTTATATTCCAATTGTTATCCTCCGTAAGTTGCCATAATAGCGGGTCCGAATAATGACATAACCCACATCAAAACAGCAATTGAAAAAATGCCAATAAGTAACCATTTCATTTTAAAATCGTCAACCTTCATTTGTAGTCCCAATACTTCATTACCTAAAATTCTTATAGCTAGCTCGAATTTCCCAACTGGATGATCTACTACTTCTATTGAATTCTTTTTTTCTTCAGCCATTATTTTTCTCCGTATGTGTTATGTAATTCATCATACCGTGATCTGTTGCACCATCAAATTTACTTCCGTTTTTCCAGGCAGCACGACGACCTCTCCAGCCGTCTTTAATTCTTTGCCACTTAGTCATTTTACGAATATTGCCATGGAAATTAATATAGCGTAGATCGCCATGGTGTCTATATCCCATCCATGCAAATGGCACCTTTGTGACGATATCGTTATTATTTACATGTCTATGATGAGGACAGGTAATAGCTTTCACAAACTTTTTAGATCCTACTCTTGGTGATCCGTATGTAAACAACGCATCTACATCATCAAAACGTGATGCTGCTACAGTAGCCATAGCACCACCAAGTGAATGACCGCAGATAAAGAACTTTTGCGTTTTGAGGATAAAATGTTTTTCTTTATGGGGTAATATAGCTTCCCATAGTTTATTGATTTCTGTTTGAAATCCATTATGTACACGGCCGCCGGCTTTAGCTTTATCCGGCCATGCATTTAAGTCAGCTTTGATGTCTGAAAATTCGTTTGGTTCTGTGCCACGAAAGCATAGAACATACATATTTTTATTTACTACTATATGTACTTGCGCACCGTCAATCTCAAAAAACTGGTGTTTAGTAAAACCTAGTTTACGGTATTTAGGTTTGGCTTCAGGTCCGTCTTCATAAGCAATACCCGCAAGCTTAGCCATGAGGCTACACTTCTCTATATGATTCATATTTGTCTCCTGTTTTATGTAATACAGACAGTAACAAAAAAATCACATCAATAGCTCTATTTATAATTTTTTATATATAGAGGTGTACAAACTATGTTAACTTTGCTATGATGTATTCAGAGGCAAATGATGAAAAAAATAATATTCATATTGAGCGGAGTAATAAACGCCATGATGTTAGGAGCAATCTTGGCAACAGTTCTAAATGGCTATGGCCCAGAACTAGATGTCAAACAAGTCGAGTGTATGGCTAAGAACATATACTACGAAGCCCGCAGTGAACCAATCGAAGGACAAATTGCGGTTGCACAAGTTACAATGAATCGTGTAAAACACAGCAACTGGCCAAACAATATTTGTGATGTTGTGTACGAGAAAAAACAATTTAGCTGGACATGGTTGGAAAAAGATCAAACACCAAATGATCCAGTTGCATTCAAACGCGCAGTCGTTGTAGCCCGCGATGTTATGATCGGCAATGTTGTAGATCCTACACACGGAGCAACGTTCTATCATGCAGCATATGTAAATCCAAGCTGGAACCAATACATGGAAGTAAGTAAAGTTATTGGTTTGCATATTTTCTATGCATGGGATGGTAAATGGGTTAAAAAGACTAAAAAATAATGTATACTTCACCTTGCATTTCAGTTTGCAAAATAAATAAAGATACAAGAGAATGCGATGGTTGTGGCAGAACTATAGACCAGATTAGTCAATGGACTAAATATAGTGACGAAGAGCGGTATAACATTATGAAGGAGTTGGGCTATGGAAAAAGAACTTCAAAGGAAACTCGAATGGCTAGAGCAAAGGTTCGAAGAACAAGTTCAAATAGTTGAATCTATCGAAAGTGATCGGCAGCTTAATAGAAGCTCATCTTCTAAAACAAAATTAAAAGCCGCTAAGAAAGAAAAACTAAGGCTCAAAGATCATATTCACCTGCTGCGCAAATTAGATGAAAATAGAACTACGAAATAAAAAATATGTGGCTTATAATAAAAATGGACGTGTGATTATTATATCACGTAATAAAAATATTGTAATTGGCCATTTACGATATCTCGGATATAGTGTATAATATACAAAATTGATTATGAAAAGGATATACGATGAGTGACTATATTGAATATAAGTTTAATGAAGACAATCTAATCGGTGAATTTCAAGAGTATATTGATGGCACTTATGGCCAGCATTATGCTAAAGAAAAATTCCAAGCAACAGAGTTTATTATTGATGGCGGGCATGGTACTGGCTTTTGTGTTGGTAATGTACTTAAATATGCTCAACGTTATGGTAAAAAAGGTACCACAGATGATGCTCGTAAAGATCTAATGAAAGTATTGCACTACGCCCTTATACAGCTTTATGTGCATGATAATAATAAAGTGTAACATCATAGATACAAAATAATAATAATGCTACACAGCCATTTATATAATAAACATTTAATATAAGTATTGTAGTAGATGTTAGAGGATATACAGGACCTCGGGGCGGTACCGAGCAGCTCCACCATAAGCACTTGATAAGTGACGACTTAAATTCGATGAAGTAGATAGGGAGTTAGCTACCTGATTCTATGGAGAAGTTTCAAGTGTTTTTGATGGGGCTGAAATAGGATCGACTGGTATTTTAGTCTGCGTAAAACAAATGCAAACAATAACTTTGCACCATCTGGTTACGCACTAGCGGCATAACACAGGGGGAGGCCACTGCCTAGCAACAGAAGTGTGGCACTAACTTTTTTCAAATAGGACAACAAAAATGAAAACGACAATCGTAGCAGCAGCATTTGTAATGACTGCAGGAATGGCCTCTGCCGCTGACTTCGCCGTGGCCGGCCAAACAATCTCAGCTGGTGGTGAGTTCGACATGAACTACACGACCGGTGAAGACACCTTTGCTCTGGACTTTACACCAACAGCAGGCGTAAATGCCTGGGGTATTGACTTTGAAGTCTCCAGCACATTTGATGTACTGCAAGTCAATGACGGCGACCTTTTCCAAGGTCTAGATCTTGAAGCTGGTTACACAGTCACAGAAGGTTTGCGTGCATATGCTGAAATCTCTTCAGACGCTGATCTAGAATTTGGTGATATTACAACTGGTATTACCTTCGCATTCTAATGTGATATATAATAGTATCGGGTCGTTCCGTAATGGACGCGCGGGGAGCCACGGTCAGCTCCCCATTTTCATTTGAGGTAATTATGCATATAGAAGTACTTGAAGAAAATATTGATTTAAAAACTATACTTGAAGAAGCCAATTCGGTAAAAATGTTTTTAGGTGCTGGGTGGAAAGACATTTATCAAGTTGGATTGCAGTCTCATAAACCAGGTCTAAAACCTTCTGATGAATGGAATAAATCCATAGGCCGGTTGAATAGGTTACAATATCCAGAAACTTATTTTAAGTACTCATTATTTAATTTACCCACAATAAACAGGATAATGGAAAAGTATGGAATGAAACGTACAAGGATAATGAAAAGCAATCCTAAAACATGTTTATCTATGCATCAAGATCTCACAAAGAGAATCCATATTCCATTAATTAGCAATGATAAATGTTTTATGGCAATAGAGGATAGGAATTACTATCTTGAACCAGGAAAGATTTATCTTACAAATACTACACTAAGACACACCGCGGTGAATGCTTCCGATACCTATCGGGTGCATATAGTAGGTTGTATATACAGTTAGGAGTTATTATGGAACTATTAGGTTATTACACAGCAGGGTTTTTGTTATGTTTAATTGGAGAGCCCCAGGAATATAAAAATTGTATTGCATATCGAAGTCCTAATTCATATCCTACAGAAGAAGTGTGTATGAAGTCACTTTTTATGCAAAGGCAAATGCTATGGTACAATATTGATCCCGAATCCTATGAGATTGTAGACATAAAATGCATTGAGTGGTTAGAACCAGGCAAATCTACTTAGTGTCATTTTTTTGACACTAAGTAGTGACAGATTATTGACACAATATAAATAGCGATTGGTTTATAAATAAAATAAACAATAGAGAGGGTTAATGCCATGAAGAAGCATCTCCTTGGTGCATTCTTCGTAATGATAGCAACTACTGTATCATCGCAGTCAGTTAGCAATGATGCAGACGGACTATTTGACTCTACGAGTTATGTAGAAACGGATAGTACTACAAATAATACTACAACTAGTAACGTAACTACTGATAATACTAACACAAACACTAGTAATATTACTAGCACAAATACTAATACTAATACTAATAACAATACGTCAGCTATAACTAGTACAAACACCAATAATAATACAAATACGAATACTAATACGAGCACTGTAACAAGTACTAATTCGAACAACAATACGAATACAAGTACTTCAACTAACACGAATACAAATAATACTACCATTGATCAAACTACTGATTCTACAATAAATCAGACAGTAAATCAAACTACGACATCTACCGTAAATCAGACTGTCAACACGACAAGCGATATTACGACTGATAATACTAATACAAATATCAGCACTTCTACAAGTAATAACACAAACAAAAATACCAACGTTAATACTAATACAATTGATAGTACGGCCACTAACAGTAATACTAATACAAATGTAAATACTAACGATAGTAATATTACGCAAGAAGTAATCTCTCCTCCCCCATCAGCTATAGCACCATCAATTCAATCTGGTGGAAATGATACGTGTACTGTATCGTATTCAGCAGCCGTCCAGACTCAGATCTTAGGTGTGTCAGGTGGTGGACATATTAGAGATATGAATTGTGAACGACTAAAGAACTCCAAGACTCTTTATAATATGGGTATGAAAGTAGCAGCTGTTGCTCTAATGTGTCAAGATGAATCTGTTTATAAAGCTATGGAAATGGCAGGAACGCCTTGTCCATATATGGGAGAGATTGGAGCTACTGCCCAGGCATTGTGGGACAATGATCCAGACCGTATTCCTGTAGATGACGGAAAGGAAAAGAATGATACAACGACTGCTCTTACTGTCGGCGGTGTTCTTCTGGCCATCCTCCTCATCCTATAGTCAAGAATTAACCCCCGGTGATATAGACCAATCTGTTTTATATGGTGCCCCTCAAGACCCATCGTATCTTGAGGAGGATAAGACCTATATGGATCAGATTATTGTTAATCAAGACTGGGGCGCTACTACAGGATGTTTAGACGTTAGAAAGGGTGGTAGAACTTGGAATGGAACAGCAGGTGGCCAATGTGCTAACTCGGGTTTAGATAAAGGTACATTTACATTTGGGTATGGCCAAACAGTTTTAGCTCAAACACACGACGCAATTAACGATGCTTTAAAAATTGCTGGTATCTCAGTTGCTGGTTATCGCTGGCAATGGCGTGTTAAGAATGCTGATACTAACTATCAAGAAACAAACGGTGAGATGGGACAAGATCCACTTTATATTCGTATTATTGTAAAAGATAATGCTGGCAATGTTTTGGATGAACGTGAATGGGATTATTCATATGATATTAACGATTGGCAACTAAAATATGGTATGCATTGGTATGATCCGTTTATTTCAGGTGAAGACATTGATACTATTACAACAGAAATTGAAGCATATGATGCAGGTTATTGGGCTGGTTGGTACGGACCTGAAGTCGGTGAAGTAGGAATATATTCTATTTTTGTATACGAAGCACCAGACCCATGTGAAGAAGTGCCAGTTGTTGATCCTACCTGCCCTGGATTTATCGGCCAATCGCCGCCAGAAGATCCAGCTATAAAAGAATTAGTTATTATTGACTCAACAGGATCTATCCCATTATCTGAAGATGAATTATCTGTTCTAGAATTATTAGAAGAAGATAATAAAACAGAGATGGTGATACCTGAACCACCAAAAGTTATAGAAGACCCAGCCGAACCAGTTGTTGAAGAAAAACAAGGGGCGACTCCAGTAGTTGACGCATTATCAGTAGCTCAGGCAGCAGAGGCAAATGCGTTATCAGACGCTGCCGCTACGATCGAAAATACATTAACATCAACTACTGCAGCAGCTTTAAGTGATGTGATGCAATCTAATTCTATTAATCAACAATCTCAGTCACAATCTCAAGAGAGTACGGAACAGGCTAATCAACAATCACAACAAAGCAGCCAACAATCTCAGGACCAACAGAATTCTATGCAAATGGCTGGTTTAGATACTATTTCTAGTAATGGCACATTTAATAATTTTAATAGCTTTAATACTCAATCACAAAATTTAAATAACACGGAAATCGTAATTGAAATAAATGTAGATACATTTGAAATAGCAGCATTAGATACCGCTATTAGTGATGCTGTAACTAATCTTATGAGACTACAACAAAATATCATTAGAGAACAAACTGAAGAGTCTGACCAAGAAGAAGAGTTAAGCGAACCAGTATCTAATGAACAAGAAGATGAACTAGTAGCAGCTGCATTAGCTGGTAGCGATGATGAAGACGCTCAAGCAGCGTTGCTTGGTTATAATCCAAACTTCAGGGCCTATCAAACTCCTCAAATGACTGATGCAGAGTTTTATAAACCCAAAGATATATATGCAGGCCAAGAAAATTACGATAATCCAAATGCAAGGTTCTTTAATGGTGCATCAGACGTAACACATCGAGAGATGGTAAGACAACAATACGAGGGAAATTAAATGGCAGAGTTTGAATTTGCAGGTACTACGTTTAGAGGCGGCAAGATGTTCGCAATTCTTACGGCTCTATCAACTTTAGGTGGTGGAGCTTGGGCAGCATTTGAGTTTTATGCCGACTATATGGACATGAAAGAGATTGTTCAAAACATTGACGTAGATGCAATTGCAGCCGAAAATGAAAAGGTTATTCTAACAATGGATAACCAAATGATTCGTATTGAAGAAGCAATTGAATATACAAGAGACATTAAATCTGATTTACGTGATGATGTCGCAAAAATGGAAATGCTAGTTGAAAGATTAGAAGATAAAACTGATGCATCAGAAGATCGCATTAAAGCCTCTCAAGAAGCAATTGAAACTCACTTGGAAACTATTCGAGATGAGATGAATCAAGTACGTAAGGATGTAGGAGCATCTATTCGCGAAGTTGAAGCGTTGATGCGGGAAACCGAGAAAGATGTACGTGATACTATGAGAGAAACTGAAAATCGTATTGATGCAGATATGAGACAACTAAATACTGATATTCATGAAAAATTACAAGAAGCACTTGATAATCCTTTGAATGACTAATAAAGTTATTTTTTGAATATGTTAACACTAACATTTTATAAGTAGCATTATCCTTACCACATAAGCAAAGGAGTATATGCATGTGTTCCCCATTTATTCGTAAAGAAGCTAATAGATTTTTCTGGATAATAAAAGGACAACTCATTCCACGCAGCTGGCATGATAAAGAAGTAGAAGGCATTTACGACAGTTACATGAAAAGAATATGGGGCAATCACGAAGCAGTTGTGCATGAGCCAGGATTTAGTGAGGCATGGGCTATACGAGAAGCTGAAATGTTAGATGATGAGTTGGCTGATGTGGCAGTTTTAGGCTACGACTAAAAAATTACAAATTAACTGTGTACATTCCAATTTAATTGGTGTAGTATGACAGTATGAATATTTTTATCCTGTCAAAAGACCCCGTAAAAGCAGCTCAGCTACAGTGCGACAAGCACGTAGTTAAGATGATTGTAGAGTCGGCACAAATGTTGTCGACTGCTCACCGTATGTTAGATGGCTATCAAGAGAAGCGTCCGTCTAAGTCTGGTAAACGTATGATTAACTATTGGGTTTATCCAGAACCAGAACTAGAAGCTTATCTGTATAGTGCTGTACATCACGGCCATCCATGTACTGTATGGACCATGCAGACAAATGCCAACTACGAATGGCATTACAAACACTTCATAGCATTGTGCGATGAGTATACCTATCGCTATGGAAAAGTTCACGCTACAGACACTAAACTGCGTAATGTATTACGTAAACCACCTAGCGGAATCAAATGGTCTAACCTATACACAGACTTCCCTCTTGCCATGCAACACGAGCCACAGTGTATGCATGAAGGTGATCCCGTACGTTCTTACCAAGAATACTATCAAACTAAACAGGATCGTTTTAAAATGATATGGACTAAGCGTGACGTTCCGGAGTGGTTTAATGTTTGCGCAGCTTGAATACAAAATACTAGAAGAACTTAAGTTTGGAGATCCAGACAAACCAGGTACATGGCTAAGACTTGAGGAAAGCGAAAGAGGAACTAAAGTCATTAGACACTGGTCATCTTTATCTAAACAATGGAATGTCATGTATCGGTACGAAATTGACGAAGCTTGGACTACCTGGAAAAAACTTGCAAATAAACGCAAATTAATTGCAAAATAGCGCAATTAACTGTGTACATCCGATATGTAATATGGTATAGTATACCTATCAAATGGAGAATACTATGAAAGATACATCTTGGACTATTAACGCCTACACTTTCAACGGCGGTTATTATCAGCTTGCTGAATTTGCAACCGGCTTGGGTTATGCCCATGCTGATAAGTTCTTTAAACGACTACGCAATACAAACAAATTCGCTAAAATTGAAATGGTAGAGGTATAATCATGGCACACGAAGTAGAAATTATTAACGGTCAAGCTCAACTAGCATATGCAGGCGATAAGCCTTGGCATGGACTTGGTGTAGAAGTTTCGAATGACTTGACACCTGAACAAATGATGATCAAGGCAGGTCTTGACTGGGAAGTTGATAAAGAAGCAGTCTTTACAGCATCTGGTGTAGAAGTTCCAGGTAAGAAAGCTTTGATTCGTAAATCCGATGGTAACATTCTTGATATGGTAGGTGATGACTGGAATCCAGTTCAAAACTCAGAAGCATTTCAGTTCTTTTCAGAATTTGTGCTTGCTGGTGATATGGAAATGGAAGTTGCTGGTTCATTAAAGGAAGGTAAAAATGTTTTTGCACTCGCTAAAGTCAAAGAATCTTTTTCAATTCTTGGTGATGATCAAGTGGATAGCTATCTTTTGTTTAGCAATCCTCATCAGTACGGAAAAGCCATTGATGTACGATTCACACCAATCAGAGTTGTATGCAACAATACTTTGACATTCTCATTGAACTCAGCTTCAAAGAACTTTGTCAAAGTCGGTCACCGTTCTACATTCAATGCTGATATGGTTAAAGAACAAATGGGTCTTGCCTCAGAAAAGTTTGCCCAGTATAAAGAGATGGCAGAATTCCTGTCTTCTCGTAAGTTTTCTGTTGAGTCATTGCTTCAGTACTATAACGATGTATTCCCACACCGTGAAAAGCGTGAGCTTAAAACTGAAGCAGATCTTTCTCGTACAGCACGTCAGTGTTATGAGGTCCTTGAGACTCAACCAGGTGCAGAGTTTGGTCAAGGTACATGGTGGCAGGCATTTAACTCTGTTACATATATGACTGACCACATTCAAGGTCGTAGTTCAGAGTCGCGCTTGCAAAACCAATGGTTTGGATATAATCAATCTCGTAAGATCCAAGCGGCCAATAAGGCGGTAGAATATGCCACTGCCTGATGATGAAAAAGATGGCGCTCCTCAGGAGCGCTATCACGACTATATACTTCGTAAACTTCGTGAGCTAAGGGATTCAGATGGTTCGAGTTGAAGATCTTAATATTACTTTCTTTCATTTGCCTAAAAATGCAGGAACTAGTATTGCAACATGGCTAACTAATAATGTAAATGGTGATGAGCATATAGATGACTTTCGTCATGCTTCTCCACAATTGTTAAAACCTATGTTTGATGATTTTGGTTGGACCTTTTGTTGTGTTCGTAATCCTTGGGATCGAACTGTAAGTTGGTATAATTTCTTCAAGGGACAAGGTAAAATGCCGATATCTTTTGAAGAGTATATGGATTGTATTATAAGAGGTGAGACAAGTGCAAAATATGTTAAACCTATAAATGGTCAAATGAAGTTTGTAAAGAATGTAGACTATGTTATACGTTATGAAAACTTATTAGAAGATTTTAAGGTGGTTCAAGATAAAGTAAATTGTCATGTTCCACTTATTCACGCTAATAAATCTAAACGAACACGATATATAGATTACTACACTAAGGATGAACACATAAATTGGATAGGTGAATTATGTGCTGATGAAATTGCACAACTTAACTATTCGTATGGAGAGTGTAATGAAACTAATTAATGATAAAAATGATCCAGATCTATTGGGTATCATAGAGTATGAGGAAGACTTTGTTGATATTGCTAAAATAGTAGATAATATGAACAAAGATCTCATTGATAGCGGCTTTGAAAAATATCAATATAAAGCTGAAAAGACCGGAAAGAAGGCTTATATCAGAAGAATTTAGGGGGGTTTAATAGCCCCTCTTTTTTATATAAATAGGAATAAATAATCTAAGGTGTTCCTATGTTTTCTAAAATGACAAGGGCTGAATGGTTAAAATACGGTAACCAAAGGCCCAACGCGTTAAAGTTGGCTATAAAATCCGGAGATCCCGTTGCTGATGTAAATGGCAAGGATCTTGAGATTCGTAATAGTACTAAAAATATGCAAGCCATTGAAGACTTTGTAAATGGTACAGACCCTGGATTTGAATTGCAGTTAAAAGATGGTAAATCTGTAGTCTCCAATCAGATTGGAAAATCACCATTATTTGGTGGTAAAGGTCAAGGCGCGGGTGCTACTGGAATAACAGCTAAAGGTGAATCTCTGCAATGTTTGTATCTGGCTGCTATGCTTGGTGAACCATCAGGTAAAAAGTTCTCGCACTTCACACCAGAAACACTTAAGAGTTATTATAAAAATATTGAAACAGATAAGTCATTTAAGGAAATGATGAGTGCTGATGTCGAATGGCATTATTCGGCTTACATAACTGCTGAGTATCTAATCAAAAAGAAATTTGTAAATAGGAATCATGTATTCCATCGTGGCTCAAAAGTAATGAATGACATATACAAATCAAAACGTATGGCATTCAAAAAAGATGGAAAACCTCCACTTAATGATGATAAATGGAACCCTGGTGATATCTGGGCGGTTAAAAAAGGTCTAAATGTAAATCAACTTTTAGATACAACCAGTGTAGCAGCATTAAATTCTTCACTCAAAGATGCGTATCAAAAAAGACAGATTATTGGCATATCGCTTAAACAAATTAATAGTTTAAAGAAACGAGCAAAGCATTCTGAATATAATTTAGAATCAGCAGAAATGGGTGTTCATAAGTACACACGTTCTATTCTTAAATCAGACAGACGTGGAGCATCTTACTGGACATTTAAAGGCGGTTATATTTACTTCGATACTACTCGACGTATGGATGTGAGAGCTCCGAGTGCTATGGGTGCACTCAATGTAGAAATACAAGGTAAGGGTGCACGTGGTGGTCGGGCAGGTTACGCAGCTATTATGTATGCATCTCAAATGTTTTTAAAGAAAAAGCTTTCAAGTAATGCTGATTTGAAATCAAGAGCTCAAAAGATGATGCGAGGAAAAGATCAAAGGTCAGCAAAAGAGTTATGGAAAAAAGTAAACAGTATACATAAAGATGTATTATGGGACGAGTTCTGGATAGAAATGCAAACTGCGACGGTTGATAGGATACATGCTAACTTAGCAGCTACTGAAGTTATTTACAATGTCAACACTTCAAATAAAAAGCAACAGAGTGATTTTGTTTCGTATCTAGTGAATATGGCAGGATCTAAAACAGAAGATTCTTCAGTTTACATAAAGATAGAGGCAGGATAATGGTACAATTTCACACACGTAAAAAACGTACTCAACTTATGAACGATGAGTTGTACGAAGTAATGATGCTCGCTAATAAAGATGGCGCAGTAGTAGACAGTGATAATCCTTTGCCAGTGAGTATTGGTGGCGAATCTGTTACGATTACTGGTGATGTAACAATTCCAGGGACAATTAGTGTAACTTCAACACCCGCAGATCCTATTCACAACCATATTACGCAGGTTGGAACAGGAGACATTCTTACAGTTGACTATTTACCTATTGGCGGCACAGTCAACATAGGCACTTTGCCAGAAGTAGAAGTCAAAAACGATGTAGGTAATCCTCTCAACATTATCGGAACTGAAGTAAACCCATTTGGTAAACTAGTTGTCAGTGTTGATGATGATACGGTACAGCACACATCGACCAACAGGCGTAAAGTAAGTAACTACGAAATCACCGAGTTTAATACATTTCAATACACAAAAGATCCGCTAATCTGGGATGAGAAAGTTACAGGCACAGCAAGTTCAACGCTCGACACTTATGAAGCAACTCTTGTAATGAGTGTTGGGACCACCATTGGCGATAGAATTGAAAGACAAACAAGGAGAGTGCTTCCGTATATCCCTGGTCGTGAGAATGAAGTCATAATGCACTTCAAGTTGAATGCTCAACAGACAGGTATTGTAAAACGTCTTGGTATATTAGATGAAACATCTGGAATTTATTTAGAAGATGACGGAACAACATACAATATTGTGTTGCGTAAAACAACATCAGGCGGTGTTAGCGAAACAAGGATTGCAAGAGCAAACTGGAATGGTGATAAACTAGACGGCACGGGCCCAAGCGGTATTACTATAGACTTTACAAAATTTCAAACTATGGTAATTGAGTATAACTGGTTTACTGGACACGCTGAATTAAAATTCATCCTTGACAACTACACATATCCTTTCCATCAATTTGAATTCAACAACGGTGAAGATGCAGTTATCACCAACACACCATTCCTGCCAATCAAATGGGACATACACAACACAACAGGTGCCGCTGGCACACACACCATGGAGATCTCAAGTTATGCTACACTGTCAGAAGCAGGACAAGTTCCACTTGGTGTGAGGAACACAGTCACAACACCACTTGCTGGTATAACCTGCACAGATGCTGAAACATTCTATCCGATACTGAGCATTAGATTGAGAACGGATCGCATCAAAGGCATTGTGTTGCCTCAAAACTTTCAAGTGGCGGCACTCGACAATTCGCCAGTGTTCTATAAAGTGTTGTTGAATCCTACGCTAACAGGTGCAACCACTTGGGACACATACGCCGACACGCACATTGAATACAATACTGATGCCACAGCAGTTACAGAGGGCGATTTTATTGTAGATGCAGGATACATTGATCCTAATGGTCAGGGTGCAAAACTGCCACTTGATAGTGTGTCTGCATTTCAAGTAGGCAGAGAGAACATGGGTACAACATCAGAAATTATAACAATAGTAGCCGCGGCAGGCAGCGCAAACAAAGATGTTTATGCATCATTTGGCTGGATTGAGGTAAGATAAATGGCAGTCTATAACACAAGCAACGAAGCATACGACAACGGTGAAGGACTCACCGAAACAAGTCTGATAACGCTCAAAGACGGTAGTGTTGTTACCACAGACAATAGATTCCCTGTTGATATAACTGGTCAGGAAATAACAATAACTCCTACTATTAGTTTGCCTGCAGGCTATGGAAAGATACACAAGTTTGGTGCTGTTCCAAGTATGAGCCAAGACACCAACGGAACCATATGGGACGAGAACGATACAGTTTATCCTTGGGCAACAGTTGATGCAAACACCGTGCTGACTGTGAATGTAGTAAACCCCAGCAACGAAAACCAAGCACGGACAACACACGATGGAGATACAGTAGAAATACAAGGACTGGATGGCAACTACGATCCACAAACGGAAACAGTGACCATATCAGGAAGCAGTGCTACTACAACCAACACATTCAAACGAGTGTTTAGAGCAAGTTTTACAAATGGCGGAAGTTTTGACCCTAACAGCGAACGCATACTAATCAAGTCAGGCGGCACAACTGTAGCAAAGATACTTGAAGGCATTGGCCAATCAATGATGAGCATCTACACTATACCAGCTGGCAAGACAGGTTATCTAATGCGACTTGATGTTACAGCACAGGGCACAGCGACAGGCAGTTTCAAACTCTATTGCCGAGATAATGGCGTAGGAAGTTTTAGAGTCAAACACGTTGCAGAAGTAAATGGTGTTGGTGGCGCTTATCAGTTAACATATCCTCTTCCGCAACCGCTATTAGAAAAAACTGACATTGATGCGAGAATGCACACTCTATCCAACAACGGTAGATACACTAGCACATTTGATATTATGCTGGTGGATAATGATTAAAATGCAAATTAACTGTGTACAAACAAAAAGCAATAGTGTATAAGGGTTACATGGAAAACTTTAAAACGCACATAACCGAAAATAAAAACACACATATGACTCATATCGAAGATAAAGTCATTTATGGTGGAGTAAATGGAACACGTCAAGCTATCATGGCTTTACGTGAATTAAGAGATATGCTAAAAGGTGAGCACGAAGGTAGTGTCTCTGTAAAGTGGGACGGTGCCCCAGCAATATTTGCAGGCATTGATCCTACTGATGGAGAGTTCTTTGTTGCCAAAAAAGGTATCTTTAATAAGAATCCTAAAGTCTATAAGACGCCTGCTGACGTCGACGCCGATGCAAGTGGTGATCTTGCTGACAAGCTTAAAGCGGCTTTGAGAGAGCTGCCCTCGTTAGGCATCAAAGGTGTAGTTCAAGGTGACTTTCTATATGGACCAGGTGATCTAAGTAAAGCTAAAATCAAAGGTGAAGAATATCTAACATTTCATCCAAATACTATCGTTTATGCGGTGCCAGCAAAGTCGGATGCAGCTAAGGCAATTAAATCTGCAAAGATTGGTATTGTATGGCATACAACTTATAAAGGAAACACATTCGAATCTATGCGAGCTTCGTATGGAGTTGATGTGAGTAAGTTTAAGAAATCAAAGAATGTGTGGTCTCAAGATGCCATGCTACGTGACTTGACAAACGTTACAATGAATAAAAAAGATACAGAGGAAGTAAATGAATATCTATCGCAAGCTGGTAAACTCTTTAACCAAATCTCAGGAACAACTCTCAGAAAACTTGAAAGCTCGCCAGAGCTATCGCGCCTCATTGAAACATATAATAACTCCTTTGTACGAAAAGGACAAGTTATTGGAGACACAGGACGACACGTATCCGGCCTCATTGGTTGGATTAAACAGCGATATCAAAAAGAGATAGATAAACGCAGTACAGAAAAAGGCAAATCAGCACAGCAGAAGAAACTAGATGCAATTCTAGAGTTTTTCTCTACAGGAAACAAACAATCACTTAAAAAGATGTTTGATTTACAAAAAGTGCTAGTTTTGGCAAAATTAAAACTTATAAATACTCTTAATAAATTGAACAAAATTAAAACATTTGTAAAAACACGTAATGGTTATAAGGTGACAGGAGCCGAAGGCTATGTCGCTATTGATAAACTTGGTGGTGATGCAGTGAAAATTGTTGATCGTATGGAATTTTCATACAACAACTTTTCACCCGATATATTAAAGGGATGGGACAAACCGGGAAGAAACTAATGGCAGTAGGTTTTAAAGATTTTCTATCTGTTGACTATACACAAACTGGTGATGGTCAACTTGCAAAGAACGCAAAGAAGCGTAAGATGGATACTACAGGTGGTAATAACGCCGAGTATTCATCGACTAATGGTCCGTCGAAAACAGACGAAGCTCTGGGTATGGCTCAAAGGCGTGCACGTGCCCGTCAAATGAAAAAGTATGCCACTCGTCTTAAAATGGGCCGTAAAAGAGCGGCTGCTAAGATGGCTGATGCTCCTCGTTTAAAAAAGAGAGCTCAAAAGGCAGCACGGAATGCACTAGCTAAAAAACTCACCAAGGGAATACCTAAAGGCGAATTGACTCCAGCAAGAAAAATGGAAATTGAAAAGCGTTTAGAGAAGATGAAGCCCAGAGTAGCACGTCTTGCTAAAAAGATGTTACCTACAATTCGTAAAAAAGAGTTAGCTAGAAGGCAAGGTTAATGATTAATTCATTTAGTCAGTTTCTCGTTGAAGAAGAAAAGGCTGTTTATTTTACCTTTGGTAGAATGAACCCGCCTACTATTGGTCATGGTAAGTTACTAGACAAACTTGCTTCAAAGGCTGGTAAAAATCCATATCGTGTTTATCTCTCACAGACTGCTGACGCAAAAAAGAATCCTCTATCATATACAGATAAAGTTAAGTTTGTTAGGAAAATGTTTCCAAAACATGCTCGGTCTGTAATGTTAAATAAAAAAGTAAAAAATGCAATGGATGCTGCAGTTGTTCTATACAACGAAGGCTTCACTAAAGTTGTTATGATTGTTGGCGATGATCGTCTACGTGAGTTTGATACATTGCTTAATAAGTATAATGGTCAAAAAGCTCGTCATGGCTTCTATAACTTTGAATCAATTAAAGTGGTAACAGCAGGTCAAAGAGATCCAGATGCTGAAGGAGCAGAGGGTGCATCAGCCACTAAACAGCGTGGTGCAGCAACTGGTAACGACTTTACTTCATTTGCTCAAGGTCTTCCAAAGCAAATGTCTAACAAAGATTCGAAAGCCTTGTTTAATGCTGTTCGTAAAGGTATGGGTCTAAAAGAACAGAAACAATTCCACAATCACGTTCAGTTAGAACCTGTTTCTGATCTTCGGGAAGCATATGTTAAAGATGGGCTATTCGATGAAGGTGATGAGGTAGTAATACTGAAAAATGATGTTGTTGGCAATATCCAACATCTCGGCACTAATTATGTTATTGTTGAATCAAAGGGTGAAAGATACCGTTGTTGGCTAACTGATATTTCTAAAGTAGATCCGGATCCCAGAATGAATTGGGATAATGCACCTTACGATGACCCTGGTGAAGATGGTGTCGTAAGAGAATCACTTAATGAAGAATACAAATATGAGTGGGGCACTGACGCATCTACTAAACATGCTAAGAAAATGACACCTGGTGAAAAGCAAGAAGGTAATGGTCTTTGGGCCAATATTCATGCTAAACGTCGTAGAGGCGAAAAGATGAGAAAGAAAGGTGAAAAAGGTGCACCCACACCTGATGCAATTAAATCAGCACAACGTGAAAAAACAGAGAACCCACAGGATTCGGATATCGCAGATCGTCCAGGTTCTCAGCCCAAGGCATACCATAAAGGTTTAAGTAAAGCTCAAAAGCTTTCAAGAGATCGTCAGTTCAAACGACAAGCTAAAATGTCTGATGATGATCCTAAAGCGTATAAGCCAGCGGCCGGTGATAAAACAGCTAAGACTAAACCATCTAAGCATACCTTAAAATTTAAAAAAATGTTTGGTGAGCAAGACGCTATGGACATGGCTAAAACAAGAATTGATAGAGAAAAAAATATTGATGCTAGGAAACATGATCGTATGATGGATCGTGCTAGACTTAAAGACACATTAAAAAAGAATAGAGAGACAAAGGCATGATTAAATTTAAACAATTTAATGAGAATACAACAGGTCTAAAGAATAAAGCAGAAAAATCTGGCATGCCTCTAAGTGTTCTACGTAAAGTATATAATCGTGGTGTTGCTGCTTGGAAGACAGGTCACAGGCCTGGTACAACTCCTGAGCAGTGGGGTATGGCAAGAGTCAACTCATTTGTGACTAAATCATCAGGTACATGGGGTAAGGCGGACAAAGATCTGGCAGCGAAAGTAAGAGGCAAGTAAAATGACAGTTAAATCAGCAGATAAAAAACCAGAAAAATACGTTGGGCCAGACGGAAAAGCAAGAATTCGTATGGTTCCGGTCGATAAAGAAGTTGTTAAGAGCGAAAAAACGTTTAAAGAAATGCGTAGTAAATATTCTAAGCGCGTGAATGAGTATGGTGGACCTCCCATTTCACGTGAAAAGTATCTAAAGCAAAAGCCCATGAAAGAGGAAGTTGAGCAGATTGAAGAACTGACTGCTGCTGAAAAGAAACTTGTTGATCAGATGTATGACAAGAAAGGTAACCTGACACCTCTTGGTAAAAAGGTTATGAACCACGGTAAAAAACCTGGTGATAAAGGTTATGCAGAATCGCTAGATGAGATCTCAAAAGGTATGGCAAGTCGTTATATTAAAAAGGCGCAAGTAAGTACAGCAGATGCTGCAAAAAGTACAGAGCGTGGACATACTGACTCTCGCTCACCCGATCGTGACATTGCTAAAGCTGGAAGCAATCAAGCTAAAAGGGGTATTAAGACTTTTATTAATCGCAATAAAGGTACATCTACCGCTGTTGACAAATTAACCGGTAAAGCAAGGGTACCTGCAAAAGAAGATACTGTTAGCGAAATTTCAAATAATAAGATGGGTCAATATGTACGTAAAGCCGCTGGTGATGCTGCAGCAAAAGGAGCAGCTGGAGATACTGATAAAGCTAAAGCAAGAGTAAAAGGCGTGTCTAAAGCTATGGATAAAATGGACAAAAATAGATTGTATGGTAGACAGTAATGATTAAGTTTAAAGCTTTCATGGAAGAAAAAGATCCACGTTTAAAGCGTGCAGGTGTATCAGGCTTTAATAAAGCAAAACGTACACCTGGTCATCCTACTAAGTCACACATTGTTGTTGCAAAGAGTGGTGACAAGGTAAAGACTATTCGCTTTGGTCAACAAGGTGCAGAAACTGCTGGTGATCCTAAAAAGGGTGAGTCTGATCGCATGAAGAAAAAGCGTGCATCTTTTAAGGCTCGGCATGGTCGCAATATTGCTAAGGGCAAAACGTCTGCAGCATATTGGGCAGATAAGGTAAAGTGGTAATGGACAAGTTCAGAACCTTTGTGGAAAAGAAATCAGAGTCTTGGGAAGCCGGTTACAAAAGACGTGTAGTTAAAACAACTAAGCCTGAGCACAAAGAAAAAGGACATAACTGGAGAATCAAAGGGAAAGAGCGCCCTGAGATTTCTATTAAATTATATAAGAGCAAACCATCACAATCAGAATTTAATAGTCAAATGAAACGTGTTGCTGGTCACGAATTTGGAACAGGATAAATAGGTACAGTTATGACTGATACAACATCAACTAGACTAGATCGAATTGAAACAAAGCTTGATACTTTAGCCGATGCTATGATAGCTTTAGCCCGTACTGAAGAAAAGTTGGCTGCTCTTAAAGAAGATCAAGCTAATATGTTTAATCGCATGAACCATTTCAGTCTAAAGCTTGATAGTATAGAATCTCAAGTAAAAGATAATGCAAATACAGTAAGTGTAATAAATAAACTATTCTGGGTAGCTGTAGTGGCTATCTCTGGATCAATCGCAGCCCAAATGTGGATGTAAGGAAAGTACAATGAAAACAGAAGACATTAACAAAATGGCTCGGGCTTTGAAACAGGTCCAAGAAACATTTAACGACACACGCCCCGGTACTAAACAAAATCAAAAAGATTTTGATAAAGCTGCTAGGATGGCAAAGCCAAAAGATAAAGTATCTTTAAAGCCCATGCCTGCAGCCCTGGCTAAAAAAATGAAAAACGAAGAGCTAAAAGGTGGTCAGCATAAACTAGATCACGACAAAGATGGTGACATCGATGGCAAAGACTTTGCTCATATGCGTAAAAAGAAAAAATCTGGCAAAGAAGAAGTTAGCATGAATGCTAAGGTTGGCTCTGAAAAGGGTACAACCGATGAGCAAAAAGAAGGCACCACTTGGACAGTCTATAAAAAGATTATGGAAAAGCGTGAAATGCACACTAAAGGTGCTACTGAAGCAGAAAAAATCGATTCAAAAGATTCACCTGGTGGAAAGAAAATGCGTCAAGACATTGCTGTTGATGCAGATGGCAAACAAAGCAACTATGATGAACTAGGTCATGATGATGCATCCAAAGCTGCACGAGCAACTAAAACATCCCCGGCACGGAATGGTGATAATAAAGCTGGTGACAAAAATGTAATGAATGCGCCTGAAGACATCACGAAAAAAGCAGGAATGCAAGCTTAATTATAGGAGAATATTATGGCGATTAAACCACCAAACTATCAAAAGGATGCTGTACCAACAAATAAAGGTTGGCAGCATCCGAAGACTGGTGAACTACTTGTGTCAACTAAACTTAGTAACGCACAAATCAATGACTATCTTGGAGTAACTCCAGTAGAACCCGAAGCCGTCGTTATTGATATGACGGATGATGTACAGACAATGTCTATCATGGATATGAACGCGGAAGGTAAACTACTAGCGGCACAAGTTGAAGATCTTAATTCATTGACTAAAGCTGAACTAGAAGAACTGGGCCGTGAGTACGGTATTGAGCTAGACCGTCGTTTGAAAAAAGAAACAATGATTGAACACTTATTGCCTTACGTAAGCTAAATGGAATTATTTGAAACGTTATCTGACGATAACTTTTTGTTGTACGCAGCAAAACATTATTATAAACCAACTGCAGCCGATGCTGAAGAATTTTATGATGATTTAAAAAGATTTATATACGTTAAAAGACAGCTTCATCGTTATGCTAATACCGGTGAGTTGTCTGAAAGATTATTATTAAATCATTTTATTGTTGTGTTTAATGTTTATGGAATTAAGCCTGCTTTGAAGATGTTAGAGTTTAAAATTGATGAAAGATATTGGCCTGTTGTAAAGCCATTTTTGGTATTTCTCAAATATATAAGAAACGATCAATATGTGGACGTTAAAATGGACCAATATGTAGTAGATAAGTTAAGGAAAATATAATGGTAGGTGTATTAAAAAGAGCAGGTGACCTGGTCTATACCTTCAGATTCCTGAAGTTACTTATCACATCATTTGATGATACAGAAGCATATAAGCTTGGTCTTATTGATGAAAAGGGCAAACGTGTTAAAAAGCCTGAAACGTCCGATGAGCGTGCTGCTTACACACCTTTTCATAGACTTGTATTCAACATCAAAAAGTTAATTGCCAAAGCACCAGGTGGTAGCACTAAGATAGCATCTTATGCTGCTGCCCTTTATCTCCTTAAAGAGAAGTATAACGTAACAGATAAACAGCTAAAAGAAGCTATTCAGTATGCAGGTTTAGATCCACTAGACTTTATTGCTGAGAACACACAATGGTTTGTTCTTGAGGATAAACGCTTATCACCCGGATCTTATAAAGTACTTAATGATAAGATGATAAATAGTACATTAGATGAGGTTGTCTATAAACGTGATCTGGTAACTGTAGGTGAATCCTGCTATCCTGTTGGTGATGTGTTTGGTCTAGATGTGTATGAAGCAACTCATTCACGTACAAGACAGTCAATATACGTAACGATCGGAGAGTTGGCAAGATGAAAAAGGTTGGTGAAGATGTAGCAGCGACTAGCACGGCATCGATTCCTAATCCTGCCCAAACCGCTATGGGCCCTTCTCGACTGCCAGTACACATATTTAGACGCCGTGTTGGTAAAGAAATACATATGACTGATAGGCGCAGACGTAAAGATAAGACCCCAGTCCTTTTAAAGAAATTTAGAAAGTATATGGAAGACAATGGCTAAATTATACTTAATGTTATTCTTAATAAGTATTTTCGGTAGTGTCGGCTATGGAGGATATTCTTACTATTTGTGGTCACAGGAGACTATTGGCACATTAAGAGAGAATAACGTAAAACTTAAGTCTGCAGCTGAGACACTACAAAATACAGTAGACACCATGGCAGCTGATGCTAAAAAGAATGAACAACTAAATAAAGATCTTACTACCAGATTACAACAATCTCAAAAGCACCTTGATAAACTAAGAGGTGTATTTGCAAAAATAGATTTGACTATGGAGGCATTGACAAATGCACAAGGACTCGAAGACAGGGTTAACAATGCAGTTAACAAACTTATTGGCCGGATCGAAAACGAAACTACTCCTCCTGGCGATAAGCCCACTGATACTGGCGGCGTGCAGCAGTAGAGCACCTGAAGCTGAAGTAGTGGTTACTACCCAGTATCAGAAACAAAACATTCCAATTCAAGAACGTCCTAAGGCCGTGCAGTTTCCTCCAGTTGATTGGTTTGTTATTACAGAAGAGAACCTTGAAGAAAAGATTAAAGAGATTCAAGGTAAAACAGGCAATACCGTTGTATTTGCAATAACACCAAAAGGCTATGAAAACCTGGCCTTGGGTATTGCTGAATTACGCAGATACGTCAAAGACCAACAAGCTATTATCGTCTACTATGAAGAAGCGTTGACAGAAGAAGAGCAACCTTCTAAAAAATAAAAAAAATATATTTGTTTAATATCGCGGCTTTTTAGTGTTTACTAGGAAGCCGCTTTTATATATAATACTACCTAAAATCAAAGACAATCCAATTACCTAGCTGCATAAATGCGTTATGCGGTATTAATATTTTTATTCGAAAGAGGTGTTAAATGCTCAAAGTGGTTCCTAACAATAGAGATTACGATCTACGTGCTGTTATGTCAGACACAAAGTTTTATGAAGGCTATTCAAGATGGGATGAATCTAAAGATCGATATGAAACGTGGGAAGAGTCAGTAGCACGTGTTATGGACATGCATCGGGACTACTACAAAGATAAAATGACACCAGAACTGTCATTGATGATTGACGAAGCCGAATCGCTATACAAATTGAAGTATGCTCTAGGAGCACAGCGTGCGCTACAGTTTGGTGGAGATCAACTACGTAAGCACCAAATGCGGATGTATAATTGTACATCAACATACGCTGACCGGCCTCGTTTTTTCTCAGAGTTGTTTTACGTTCTTCTATGTGGCGCTGGTGCAGGATTCTCTGTACAAGATCACCATACAGCACGTTTGCCTGATATCGCAGATCGTAAAAAGCAAGCTAAAGGTTGGGTTGTTGAAGATTCTGTAGAAGGTTGGGCAGATGCATTGGGCGCATTGATGTCATCGTATTTCACAGCAGATCAGCAATTCCCTGAAATGGCCGGACGTAAGGTTTATTTTGATTTGAACTCTGTACGTCCAAAGGGCGCCATGATTAATGGCGGGTTTAAAGCTCCAGGTCCAGAACCACTCCGTAAGGCCTTGGATAAAATTGAACATCTGATTCAGTCTCGTGTGTTGAAAGGCGAGAAACGCCTGCGTCCTATCGATGTATATGACATTGCTATGCATGCTGCTGATGCAGTATTGGCTGGTGGTGTTCGTCGTTCTGCAACCATTTGTTTGTTTACAGCAACTGATGAAGAGATGATTAATGCTAAGACAGGCAACTGGTTCACAGACAATCCACAGCGTGGTCGTTCTAACAACTCAGCTGTAATTGTGCGCGATGAGATTACTAGAGAACAGTTTAAATCTATTATGGGATCGATTAAAGAGTTCGGTGAACCTGGATTTTATTTTGTTGAAGATAAAGATTTTACAACGAACCCATGTGTTGAGATTGGCATGTATCCACAGATTGATGGACAGTCAGGATGGCAAGGGTGTAACTTGACAGAGATTAATGGCGGCAAATGCACAACTAAAGAAGAATTCTTTAAAGCGTGTCGTGCCGGTGCTATTCTAGGTACACTCCAAGCTGGATATACAGAATTCAAATACTTGGATGCAAACACAAAGAAAATCTTTGAACGTGAAGCTCTATTGGGCGTGTCTGTAACAGGTTGGATGAATAACCCAGATGTTTTATTTGACGCTGATGTTCAACGTGAAGGTGCTGAGATCGTTAAGCGAGTGAATAGAGAAGTTGCTGCATTGACTGGTATCAATCCAGCAGCGAGGACAACATGTGTCAAGCCTTCTGGTAACGCATCAGTACTACTTCAGACTGCTTCTGGGATTCACGCAGAACATTCACCACGTTATATTCGTCACATCCAGTTGAACAAAGATACAGAAGTGGCTCAACTAATTGCTGAGAGCAATCCATATATGGTTGAAGAGTCTGTATGGTCAGCTAATGGTACTGATTACTGCATTGGCTTTCCAATTGTAGCTCCAGCAGGATCGTTGTATCGTGAAGAAACATATGGTACAGCTCTGCTTGAAAAAGTGTCGATGGTACAGAACAACTGGGTAGAAGCTGGTACAAACGTAGAACTTTGTGCTCAACCGACTATTCGTCACAACGTATCAAACACCGTTACCGTACAACCTCATATGTGGTCTGAAGTAGAAGACTATGTGTATGACAACCGTCATTCATTTGCAGGAATTAGTTTCCTAGCTGGTATGGGCGACAAAGACTTTGCACAAGCACCCATGACAGAAGTACTTGATGAAGATCAAATTGTAGCGAAGTATGGCAAAGCAGCTTTGTTTGCATCTGGTTTGATTGTTGATACTCGTAAGTCAGGTTTCCGTGACTTGTGGGATGCGACGATGCAAGCTCAAATGCCAGAAGAGTATCGTGGTGAAGTTTCTGATCTAAACAAAGAATGGATTCGTCGTTATAATAAGTTTGCTAATAATTACTTTGATGGTAGTTTGAAAGAAACAGAGTATTGTTTGAAGGATGTTTTCCTACTTCACAAATGGGTCAAGATTCAACAGAATATTAAACCAATTGATTTCGTATCACAACTAAATCAGAAAGAATTCACTGATATAGATACGATGGGCGCCATAGCGTGCCAGGGCGGTGCCTGTGAAATTACATTTTAAGGGGTCATAAATGGAAGAAGAATATTGGACAGAGTGCGATGCTTGCGAGTGTGAGACACAGGTCATGGTGATAGATAATGAGGAAGTTCCTCAGTTCTGTCCAATGTGTGGCACTTCTACTGAGTTTGAAACATTTGATTCTTAAAACTATAAATAGCCCCAGATAAGGGGCTATTTTTTTATGTGGATATATGAAGATAAAGAGTTTAACGAAACGCCTGAAGAATATCAGGGTTTTGTATATCTGATTACCGAATTAGATACTGGAAAAAAGTATGTCGGTAAGAAATTCTTTTGGAAACCCAAGATCTTACCTATCACTAAGACCCGCAAGAGGCGCGTTAAGACGCGCGTAGAGTCCGACTGGCGCACCTATTTTGGTTCCAGTAAGGAAGTACAAACACTTGTAGAATCTAAGGGAAATGATAATTTTAAGAGAGAAATTCTTAAACTTTGCAAAACAAAAGGTGAGTGTTCATACTATGAAGCCAAAGAACAATTCGCAAGGGATGTTCTATTTAGTGACGAATACTATAATGAATTTATAGGTTGTAAAATACATTCAAAACATGTAAAAAAGTAGTGTACAACCCCTGAAAGAATGTGTATAATAAGTAAGGGCATTACGCCAGGGACAGTATATAGGATTTACTATGATAATTATTGACTACAATGGCATCGCGATTTCTAATATCATTACACAGAAATTAGACATTGATGAGAACTTAATTCGCCATATGATTTTAAACTCCATACGTATGTATAGAACTAAATTCAAAGACAAATTTGGTGAGGTTGTTATTGCAGGCGATGCTGGTGGAAACTGGCGCTATAAGGCATTCCCACAATATAAAGCCTCTCGTAAGAAAGGTCGTAAAGATTCCAAGATGGATTGGAATGAAATCTTCCGTGTCATCAATATGGTATGGGAAGAACTAGGTGAGCACTTTCCCTATAAAACTATTAAAGTAGAAGGTTGTGAAGCTGATGATATAATTGGTGTCTTAGTAGAAGACACACAAGAGTTTGGTAATCATGAAGATGTTATGATTGTTTCAGCTGATAAAGATTTTGCACAATTGCAAAAATATAACAATGTTTCTCAGTTTTCTCCTATGACAAAGAAATATATAAAGGTAGAGCATCCAAGAAAACAGCTGCTTGAGTTGATACTGAAAGGCGATACATCAGATGGTGTGCCAAATGTTTTGTCAGGAGATAACGTGTTTGTAGACGGTGTAAGACAAACTCCATTGCGTAAGCCAATTCTAGAGGCGTTGATGGAAGATCCTACCTCACAAGGACAGGATGTTCTTCGTAATATTCAACGCAACAGAAAGTTAATTGATCTTGAATCAACACCAGCTGATCTAAAACAAAATATTATAAATACGTTTAACAGCCAAGATAAGAAAGAAAATTCTAAGAAGGTTTTTCAATATCTTGTTGATAAGCGCTGTCGTAGATTATTAGAAGACGTTAAGGAATTTATTTGATATGGTAAATAAAGTTACGTGGCGTGTGCACGAAATTATAGAAAAAGCTTCTGCTGCTAAAACAAAGGCGGATAAGATTAAAATTCTTCGAGAGCATCAAAATAACTGGGCATTGAAAGATGTGCTTCGTGGTATATTTGATGATAGTGTTCAATGGCTATTACCTGAAGGTAAACCGCCATATGAACCAGCAGAGGAATCTAGTGTTCCATCAAACTTACTCAAACATAATAGAAAATTTGCTAATTGGGTGAAAGGCGGTCCAGGTGAAAAGATGCCTGCATTCCGCCGTGAAAAACTCTTTATTGATACATTAGAGATTGTTCATCCCAAAGACGCTGAGTTGTTATGTAATATGATTGATAAAAAACAACCAGCAAAAGGTATCACAAAAAAACTAGTACAGGAGGCATATCCAGGTTTAATTCTAAAATAATAATAACTATAGGAGAACCAATGAGTAAAATTCAGCTCGAAAGATTACGTAACGATTTACTGGAATTAGAACAATATATTAATAAGGTTGTAAAGAAAGGTAATAAAGACCTAGTGTCAAAACTCAAACGAAAACATGAGTTTCTTTCAAGTCGTATAGCTGAAGTCTCATAGGAGGAAAATAACTGTGTCAGCTGGTTATTTTTTATGTTATAATATAGTCAGCTGACATAGGATAAACACATGCCAAGTTACACAATGATAAACATCGAGTCTGGTGAAGAGACAGAGATGATTCTTTCTCTCTCAGAGCGAGAAGCATTACTTGCGAAAGGTAAGTATAAACAAAAACTCTCAACAGCACAATTTATATCAGGTCACGGTGACACTGCACGTAAAATGGCAGGGACCGAATGGAACGATATGCTGAAGGGTATTAAGAAAAAATCAGGTCGTGGTAATACAATAGAGACATAATGAAAAAACGAATTAAAACAGTAAATAATTCTATGACTGTACGTCTAGACGACTTGTTACAATTTGACCCAATTACTTTAAACCAAGAGAAAACTTATGCAGCCTGGGATGAAGGATACAATCTTGTATTAACAGGAACAGCAGGTACAGGTAAAACTTTTAACGCGTTATATCTTGCACTTGAAGACGTACTTGACAAAGATAGCGATTATGATCGACTGATAATTGTACGATCAATGGTCCCTACAAGAGATATGGGATTCCTACCAGGAACTAAGGCTGAAAAAGAAGATGCATTTACCACACCGTATAAAAACATATGTTGTGAGCTATTTGGCGATAAAGCATCTTATAACAAAATGCTTGTCGGCGGTCAAATACAGTTTGAGTCAACATCTTTTATACGTGGCACTACATTTGATAATGCTATTATTGTTGTCGATGAAATGCAAAACTTAAACTTCCACGAACTTGATTCTGTTATAACACGTGTAGGTAGATCTACAAAAATTATTTTTAGTGGTGATTATAAACAAAGTGACTTTAAATATGAAGATGAAAAACAAGGTATTGTTAAGTTTCTACAGATCGTAGAGCAGCTTAAGAATTTTGAGATTATAAATTTTGGTTGGGAAGACATTGTCCGATCAGATTTTGTAAGAGATTATATTATGACAAAAGAAATGCTAGGTTATTAAAGGAAAGGCTAATGGCAAAATATTCACGTTTCGACCCCCGCAACAAAAACCGTGGAAAACATAAAAGCGCATCACTAGAAAAAGAGTTTCGTATCCGCGAAGTGGCTAATAATGATTCAAAACAAATGTTAAATGAAGTTATGTATGATGACAAACACGATTATGAAGACCTCGACAACCAGCAATTGCAAGGTTAATCTTCCAGATCATATTCATATATTTTCAGTTGAAGATCATGAATACTGGAAACCAAAACTTCTTGAAGCTATAGAACTAATGATAAAAATTAATAATATCCAGCTAAATCAGTCAGGATTTTATTATGATTTTAATATAGCGAACGCTAAAAGAACTTATAAGCAACTTATGGATAATATTCTTTTGCCATATGTTAATGAGGTAGAAGAAACATATGGTTTCAAAGCAGCTTCAGAATCAAAGCGAATGAATCAAAATTTTTGGTTTCAACAATATATTCAGGGTGCTGCCCATTCTTGGCATAATCATAATGGTCATTTTGCTTTAATATATTACATTGAACTGCCTGATTCGACCGAAGCTACTGAATTTTTAAATTACGGCAAATTTGATGTTAAAGAAGGTGATATAATATTTTTTCCATCATTTTTACCCCATAGATCCCCAAAAATTAAAAGTAACTTAAGAAAAACAATAATTTCAGGTAATATTGATTTCGAAGTCGATGGAGAGTTTTTGAAGCATCATGACGAAAAACGTTTTAGGAATAGATGATCATTATATACGTTGCCCTAAAAATCAGTGGGGTGGTACTGATTTAAATAACCCAGATTTGGTTAACCCCTGGATTGATATTCAGGAAATAGTAAATCCTACTAAAGTTATAGAAATCGGTATGTGGGCTGGTCATGCAAGTTTAGTAATGATGACAGTTTTTAAAAACTTAGAGTCGTTAGTTAGTTATGATATATCAGAGGTTTCTGAAACAAATGCAAGGCAGATTAAAAAGTTTTGGCCCCAACACACTTTTTATAAAGAGCCAATATGGGGTAATGAACATCGTCACGATGACGTAGATTTAGTTTTTGTAGATGGCAATCATACTGGCTTGTATCCTCAAATGGATATTGAATCATGTATAAAAATGAAAACACGTTATATTGTAGTCGATAATATTGAATCACCTGATGTTCGCAAGGCTGTTAGAAATTATTATAAATTTTATGATATAAAATATGAACCAAAATATTATTTTTACAATAATATAAAGTACAGCGCTAGTTTAAAAACAACGCTAGATACTCCAGGTATTATGGGATTATTTAAATTGGAAGGTAATTATGACAATCTTTGATGTATTAAATTTGAGATCAGAATGGGAACACCTTACTAAAGACTTTAAATTAGATAGTCATGATAGTAATATAGATAATCTATTATCATATATAAATGACGGGGCGAAAGGCAATAGATTTAGAGCTAATTTTCAATCATCAATTGATATAGCTACTACTATTGTAAAATTTTATGGATCTATGGAACCACTGGGTAGAAAATTGGAGAGATAATTACGGCTTAGATACTATCCGCTGGAAAACTACTGTAGGCATTGGAGATTCAATGTATGGATTAAACATAGCTTTTATGAGAGCAATGATTAATCAAAAACCTACAAATTTTCAGATACATTTTTTCCATAATAAAGACTACGTGCACCATTACGAAGATCCTGAATCGGTATATCAAAGATTTGAATTTGTACGTAAAAGATATATGTGGAATGATATGGTAAAGGTAGATCCAGTTTTTCACAGCACTGATACACAGTTATATAAAAATTTTTATCAAGGTATACAAAGAAGAAGCAACTCAGAGTTATATCGCTATTGGTCCTTTGATCCTACAATACAAGTGGATTCTATTCCTAATAAAATTGTACTCTGGAGACCTACATTTAATGCCGCCCAGCAGCTGAATGGCTATAAGCTTCCTATGTTAGATCATGAATGGCAAAGAATGATTGATAGGCTAAAAGATTTTGGATATGATATATATGAATTATGTTATAGAACCCCAGTATCAGAAGCAATGTATCACATTAGAACATGTGAATGCTGTATATCATACGAAGGAATGTGGCATTATGTAGCTAAAAATTTCTTTAAACCACATATTGTTTTCAGTAGTAGTTCAATCACTCGATGGCACACACCTGCCGCTATTTGGATTAAAGATAAAGATTTTTTTATTACAAAAGACTTAAAGAAAATTGAATATAATATAGAATCAGCTGTGGAAAAGGCTGAGTCATATAAGCATGTTTTTAATAAATTTGTGAACGGATGGTAAATGCATATTGATCGCGCAGTAATTGAAATAAACGGTGGTTGCAACTACACGTGTCAAATGTGTCCTCAAACATTTGCCGAAGGACGTACTGGTGCTAGAGGTAAAGACTGGACTGGCATGATGCCCCTTGATGAATTTAAAGGATATGTGAATCAGTTAATTGATAAAGGTTTAAATGTAGTTAACCTAGATGGGTCAGGTGAAGCTACCATAACAAAAAACTTGCCTGAATATATTAAAGTTGTGACAGATGCGGGAGTTAAATCTGTTATCTTCTCTAATGGATACCGTATGAATGGTAACTATATGGAAGAATGTGTTGATGCTGGCCTAGACTTTTTTAGATTTTCTATTGTTGGTTATGATTACGACACATATCAAAAATGGATGAATTCTAAAAACTTTTATCGTACTATTGCTAACCTACATGAGATGAAACGCTATACAGTAAAAAGTAAATCAGATTGTGTAGTTGCAACTTATCATTTGATCCTTGATAACAATCACATTGATTATGAAGTAGAACAATATAAAAAAATTGTCCAATCTGCTAATGTTCAAACAGAAATATGGAAGATGCACAACTGGAGTGGAGTGTATGATCCAAAGTATGGTAGAGAGGGCAAAAAGAAAACTTGTGGTCGTCCTTTTAGCCCTGATATTGTTATTCGTGCAGGCGGACTCAACGGTGCGACAGGTGCAGTGCATCCATGTTGTCAAGTGTTGGGTAGAGATTCTGAAGCCGTACTTGGTCACGGTTCAACCAATTCCTTAGAAGAGATCTGGTATGGTGATAAATACAATCAACTGAGAAAAGATCATGAAATGGGTAATTGGCCCAGTTATTGTGAAAGCTGTGATTTCTTAATTGATGACCCAGAAGTTTTGGTATATACAAATCATGGTCGAGAAAATTATAAAATGTATGGTACAAACTTTAACTTGGATGATTACAGATGATTGAAGATCCATTCTATTTAGATAAAAAAACAAAGGTATTTATGATCGGTGATTACACCACTGATTATGACAATTCTCATTCAAAAGAATCTATAAAACAATGGAACAAATTGGGATATGAAGTAACTAAACACGATATAAATTTGTTAAAAGACCCTGATTTTAATTTAGATTTTTTATCACATATTAAGAACAGTAAAAGATATTATTTTAAGGAATGCTATACTGTAATATCTCTTTTAAAAAAAATGCGAAATAAAAATACACCCTATTTAATTGTAAAGCCTGATAGTTTTCCGTATAGCGATATTAACATTTCTGTTAAAAATTATAATTTTTTTCCATTTTGTAATAAAGGTTTTATCAATAATAGATATCTAGGTAAGATATATGGTGTGTATTTAAACAAGTATGGAAGTCATATACTATATAAAGCTATGATAGATAGAGAATCAAGGTTATCTGGAAAATTTCATATATTTAATTATTTAACCAATGAAGCTATAAACAACGAAATCGTAGATATAAAATCTATTGAAGAAAATTTATCTTATTTAAATGCACAAATTCTATAACATTTATATGATCATTATGGACGATCATCCTATTTCTCAAATGTATAGCAGAATTACTGTACCTACCTGGGAAAAGCTTGGGCATAAAATTAATAAATTTTCAGCCGTAACTCCTAAAGATCTTTATAAAAAAAATAAATTGTCTTTTGGTACCAAGAAAAATAGAGATTTTACCGCAACTGAAAAGGCAGTTTGGTATAGCCACTTTGAACTATGGTGCGAATGTTTGAAAAGTACAACACCAATGATTATTCTAGAACATGATTCTAAAATAATTAAACCTTTACCTGACCTATCTAAAGAGGGTTATAAGTTTCTTTCATTTATTAATAGAGATTTTGGTCAAAAAGGCCACCATCTCGCACCTGGATCTGGATATTATATTACACCAGTAGTGGCTCAGCGTCTAATAGCCTACGCAGTTCACAAACTGATAAGTAATAACAGCGATGGTCATTTAGCTAATCATATGAATATAGGCCGTCAAGAGAAGATGAATGATTTTAGTTACATTGAACAGATAAATATTGACGGATTAAATACAATAGACCATAAAAATCCAAATAGAAATTATGTAGGACTAGATTATGAAGAGATTGATATATCAAGTATACACGGGCAAGAGATCTAAGCTATACGATCATTGCACATCTTCAGTAAAAGAATATGCAAATAGAATAGGCGCTGATTATATCTGTCAGCGACAACCTATTCTTATGATCAAACCTGATGTTTTCCAAACAAATAGAAACCCAAGAGCATGGGAACAGTACGGCGGGTTTCTTCCAATCTTTGAAAAAGAAAACGCCTTTACTTATTTACGCTCATATGATCAGATTGCTATTATCGATGCAGATGTATGGATCCGTCCAGAATGTAACGATTCTCTCTTTGAAGAAGTAGGAACTAAAGTTGATTTTTCTGCTTCCATTGAAAGAGACATGCCTATAACTCCCCAATATAAGAAAAAAATTGCTAATTACTCTCGTGAGCAATATGGTATGACACCTTTGAATAAACTATTTGACTGGAAACATCCTAGCGGCTGTGGTGCAGAATTCAGAAACATGGGTGTGATGGTTATTAATAAATCATTGCTTAATTACCTAAACGGTGAAACACCACATCAGTTTTTATTGAGACCTAGGTTTAAGCCGTTTATTGATGGATTAGGTAATTGGAAATGGTCAACAGATCAAACGCTGTTGAACGTATGGATTAAAGAAGAAAATATGAAAGTTCATGACTTGCATTGGAAATGGAATGGATTATTTACAGCCAATACTAAAATCAAAGAATGTAATTTTGTTCATTTTTTCTTAAAACAAAAGCTTCCTAATAATGGCGAAAATGTAAATGAGCTAATGGGGTTAATATGAAGAAACTTATATATCAAGTGGCTATTGGCCAACAAAGTAAATTATATGAGCATTGTACTTCATCTGTTGAAGCTTATGCTAATCGTATTGGGGCCGATTATAAGTTACAGATAGGTCCTATTATTCGTCTAGCGCCAGACCCGTTTATGAATGAACGTGAGGGTAAAACTGGTGGTTGGAAAAGACTTGGTTATATGCCTATCTTTGAAAAAGAAAATGTTTTTAATTATTTTGATGATTATGATGCCTGCTGCGTAATTGATGCTGACATTTATGTTAGACCAGATGCACCTGATATTTTTCAAGAACTTGATAAGGAAAAGGCGGTAGCTAGTGTATATGAAGCGGACATGCCAATTAATGAAGCTTATGCCCAAAAGATCTCAGCGTATTCACGAATGGTTTCAGCTCTCCCTGTAAAATGGAATGATTTCAATCCAACCACCGGCTTCGGTTTTTTTAACTCTGGCGTTATGCTATATAATAGTGACCTAATGTTACGAGCTTTAAATGGTCTTACAGCACGTGAATTTTTACAACAGCCAATGCTAATGGATCTTATTAATGGTAAAGGGCCATTTAAGTGGCAGTCCGATCAAATTACTCTTAACTATTGGTTTAAGAAAAAGAAAATAGAAGTTCAGCGGTTGGATTGGAAATGGAACGCATTATATACGGCAGTCCATAATGATAAGATTCCGGAAGCACACTTTGTCCACTTCTTTTTAAAGGACCATCTGCCCGATAGTGGTGAAAACATTGAGGAGCTTATGGAACAAATATGATTATACCATTAATGAAACCTAATGAATGGGAGTTTCTACAATCCTATTTACATAAAGACCAAATTATGTTAGAATATGGTTCAGGGCGTAGCACAGCAATTATATCAGGGCATGTGCAAACTCTTTATTCTGTAGAGCATGATGCAAAATGGCATAACAAAGTTAGTAGTGACATTAAACATCTACCAAATATTAATTACTTTCATGTTCCACCTAATATTATTCCAAAAAAGGAAAAATTAAAGCCTGCTAAATATGAATGGTTTGTTGATTATATTAATTGGCCAAAGACACAAGATACTATCTTTGATGTAGTGTTAATTGACGGAAGAGCAAGACAATGGGTTGCTGAATCTATACTAGATAATATTAGAGATGATAGCTTTGTTTTTATCCATGACTATGGCAAGAATAAGAGACCAAGGTATGATAGGGTGCTTGAGTTTTATGATGTAGTTGCATCTGAACACACAATGGTTTTATTGAAAAAGAAAGAAGAATATGTTTCTACCTAAGATTTTTATACATATCCCAAAGAATGCCGGTATGACTGTTCGTAATAGTGACTTGTTACGTGAACGAATTATTCCTGCAGGACCTAAGGCTCATAAGTCAAATGAATATACACAAGCTGTAAAAAGCCACATGGATTCTATTGGTGATCACCATGGGTTTGAGCATGCTCGATGGCAGGACGTATCACCTAAACTGACTAATGCATATGATTCATTTGCCATTGTCCGTAACCCATGGGACCGTGTTGTATCACGTTATTTCTTTGCAAGAAAAACAACATTTGTAGAAAAGAAAGCTGATGCACCAATTGGCAAGTATAAATTGGACTCTTTTGAACACTTCCTAGAAGAACGTGAGCAATGGGGTAATATGGAGTATATGTGGCATCGTGCTATTCGTGGTTGGTATCCTGCATATGATTATGTGACTGATAAAAAAGGTAATATCAAATGTGATATTATGAGGTTTGAAAATCTAAATCAAGACCTTTGCATGTACTTTAAGCTTCCATCTATGACACGTGCACGTAATGTGACAGGATTAAATAAAGGATCTTACAGAGATTTGTATAACGAAAAAACAATTCAAATAGTAGCCGACTGGTATAAAAATGATATCGAAACATGGGGCTTTGATTTTGATACAGGTGCTACTAAAAACTATTGGTCTGAAAATGCGTGGAGAGCAGCGATATGATGGCAAATGCAGGAGTCAATAAAGACTCAGATAAAATACTACATCTAATTAAACCAGGAACGATTGGCGCTGAGATTGGTGTATGGAAAGGTAGTTCTTCTGAAAAGTTTCTTAAAAAGGGACTTAAAAAATTCTATATGGTAGATGCTTGGTCCTTATCAGGTTATGATGAGGCATTTCAAGTAAATGATCCTACAATCAGCTTGACAAATATTTACAACAAATATCAAAAAATTGTAGGTTCAAAGCATCCTGCAGATTTCCAAGATTACTATGACAAAATTTATAATGGGGTCGTAAGTAAGTTTTCAAGTTATAAAGAAGCTGAAATTATTCGTAAACCAGCAACTCAATGGTTTGAAGAGTATAAAAATACTGACGAAAAACTTGATTGGATTTATATTGATGGAGATCACTCATACACTGGTGTCAAGAACGATTTAAATAACGCTATTGAAGTTGTAAAGCCAGGTGGTCTTATTATAGGTGATGACTACAAGTGGAATAGTTTGACTGCAGATAAGGGTGGGGTAAAAAAGGCTGTGAATGAATTTGTTTCTCAACACGGCCTAAATTTAAGTGCTCATGGTAGCGTTCAATGGAGCATTAAACTACCGTGAAGGCAAACATTATCTACATAGAATCCCACACTAAATCTAGTGAGGCTGCAAATAACTGTTTACAAAGCTGTGAAAAGTTTGGTATAATAGATGCAGAGCTTGTTAGTGGTATCACACCAGCAAGTCTCAGTTATTTTGAAGAATTATATCGTATTAAACCAGTGGTCAATAGCAGAGCATATGCGTATGAAACACAACAGCAGCCGATGTATCATACAAAGAAATCTTGTTTCTTTAATCATGTGCTATTCTGGGAAAAGGTTGTAGATGAAAACGAGACTATGATATTTTTAGAACATGATGCAGTGTGCATTAGAGAATATGACTATCCAGATTTTGATGAAGTTCTTGTGTTAAACTTAGATGCAGCATTTAGGCACAATAAAAACTTATGGAAAAAGCATGCATATTCATACATATATAAAGACGAGCAGCCAGCAGTTCGGCCATTAGTATCATCTCTGAAATATTGGAAAGAAAATAAATTTAAAGACGGCTATTTAATTCCAGGAACTGCTGCATATGCCATCACACCTAAAGGAGCAAATCGACTTTTAGAATCTATGCGGATGGGCGGATGGGATCAAAGCGACTTCTTTATTAATACAAAAAATGTCAATATTGAATATGCAGATCCACAGTACTTTGCATTTTCAGGTCCTAATATGAGTACAAGTAAGGGATTCAAATGAGTGATAAGACGGTATTTAAAGAGCTTTATAAAGAAAAATTTGGACGTACTATTTGTGAAGTGCATCGCGAGATGTATGATTTAATGTATGATAATATGAGACTGCACCCAAAGTATGAAGAGCTTACGTTAAAGCTCGATGAAGCATATCAGATGGCTAAGAAAATGGATGCTAAGTTACGTCAATACAAAAATAACTATGACGATGGCTGGTGGGAAAAAGAACGTGAAGAAGCAATTAAACAAAAAGTATCAGATCGTAAGAATAGAGTATGACTAGTTTAGTTTCAGCTATAGCATCAAATTTCCAGGATGCGCCTAAAATAAAAGATAAGTTTAATTTTAAGAAAAACAAATTACTCACAGCTTTTGTTATTACTATGATTAATGACCATGCATCTACGGTTGCAGCCCGGAGATGTATTCAGTCTATTAAAGAAACTAATTCTAAAATAGATTGTTTTATTTTAAATGCTACTACGCCATCAGATTTAAAAGAACATTTAGATATTGCTGGGTTTTCATTAAATGAGTGGACGTATCCTAAATCGCCAGCAGAGACTTTAATAAATATTAAAACAGGATTAAAACTTACTGGTTATAAGGCTACAGATTATACTAAAGTTGTATCTTGTCTATCCTCCCACGCCCGGGCTTGGATGAAAGCTATTGAAATGAATCAGCCTATCATGGTTCTAGAACATGATTCTATTTTTACAAAACAATTTAAGTGGTTGGATATTGATAATCATTTTACTGGTGGAATATTAGGATTAAATGACCCAAGAGGTGCTACGAGAAAGGCTCAGCTTTATCATGAAAAAGTAGTAGATCAAAAGTTTTCTCCAGTAGCTGAAGTACCATGGATAGATAGTAAAGATATACCACAAGGCTTGGCTGGGAATTCTGCTTACATAATAAAACCATCTGCGGCTGAGCACTTAATCGAAAAAACTAAACATATTGGCTTATGGCCGAATGATGCTTTAATGTGTAAACAGTTGTTTCCATGGTTGCAACAAGCATATCCTTATTACACTACAGTTCAAGGAATAAAATCGAGTACTACATTATGAAAAATTATGTTATCACTATTGTAAACAATCATAAGTCTGTAAATGTTGCTGAACGCACAATTCGGTCTGGAATAAAATACGGAATGGATATTAAATATTTTGAAGCCATCACGCCTCAAAATACTGACTTAGATGCAATGATGAAAGATGAGGGCATTAGTTTCGACGGGTTTAAAGAAAAATATTCTAGGTTAAATAATTGCGTTGCTGCTTTTCTTTCTCATTATAGCTTATGGAAGCGAGCAGTTGAAACTAATGAAGTAATAACTATATTTGAACATGATGCTGTATTGGTAGATAAAATACCAGATGTTCCATTTCAACAATGTATCAGTTTTGGAAAACCTTCTTATGGAAAATTTAACATACCCACGCAATTAGGTGCAGGACCTTTAGTTTCAAAGCCGTACTTTCCTGGTGCTCATGCATATCGTGTATCACCGAAAGGTGCAGAGCAACTGATTTATCAAGCAAAAAAGGCTGCCAAGCCCACTGATGTATTTTTAAATATCCATACATTTACTGGCTTACAAGAATATTATCCATGGCCTGTTGAAGCACGTGATAACTTTACAACTATTCAAAAACAAGAAGGATGCTTAGCTAAGCATAGTTATAATGAAACCTACAAAATTGAAGAAGCATAAAAATATGTTTATGACTGGCTGCGATCAAAGCCAGGCATGGATGTTACCTTGGTTCATAGAAAATTACCGTAAGCATAATGATACCCCTATTTGTTTTTGTGATTTTGGGGTTGACCAGGCCACTATAGGATGGATGCAGGCAACTAAAGTCTTTGACTTATTTTTACAGATTAAAGACACTAAAGTGGGTGGTTGGTTCTTAAAACCATATGCTTTGTACCATAGCCCATCGCCCACTACAGTTTGGCTTGATACGGATTGTGAAGTATTAGGTGATATTAGTAGTGTATTTGATCATGTTGAAGCTGGTAAATTAGCTATGGCTATAGATAGGCCATGGCAAAAGCGGCATAGAGAGGATTGGCACAATTCTGGTGTTGTAGGAGTCAAGGGCAAACCTGAGATCTTACGTAAATGGATGAACGAGGTTCAGCACAATCCAAAACGTGGTGATCAAGAAACATTGCATGCTATGCTTCCTACACCTCTTGATAAGATGATAAACATAACTGAAATTCCTAATAAGTACAACTGGCTAAGAGTTCAATTAGAAAATGATAAAGAAGACAGCCAGGACAAACTTGTAATGCATTGGACTGGCAAAAAAGGTAAAGCCAGAATTAAGGATAAAATAGCGGGTAAATCATGACTAAAGTACTTCATTTAATTGGCAACGGCGATAATGCTACTATGTACAAACAGGGGTCTAAAGGTGTAAAGATTACATGTAACCTACCTCCGTTTCCTGTAGAAGGAGCTTATACTACTTGTCTTGTTGATTTTAAAATGATGGCAGCGATCCATGAAGGAAGCGTTGATGTTCCTGGTCCATGGGTATTAGGTTTTCGGCCAAAAAAATGGATGGAAATGAAACCTCAATTTTATATGAAACATGCTCAAAAAGTTAGACAGTTTTATCTTACTTTGCCTAGATACGTGAGTAACTATACAGACTTTAACTGTGGACACTTTGCAGCACATTACGCTGCTACTACATTTAAGCCAGATGAAATGCATCTATACGGATTTGATAGCTTATTTGATATGAATCTTCGTAGCTGTACTGACTTTTATTTAAACTCTGATCGTGGTGCAACTAATAATGTACGACTAAATGATAACTGGAGACCTATCTGGAAAAATATCTTTGAAGAGTTTAGTCATCAAACAAAGTTTGTTCTACATCATAAACATAATAAAATCAAGTTTGATATTCCAGATAATGTAGAAATTTACACAAAAAAGTAGTGTACAATCACAAAATTATAGTGTAGAATGTTTCTATGATTGTTATTGATTATGAAACTAAGTGCGCTAAGTACCGCCGTAAAGCAATTGATGATGCAGTTTATTTTGCTTCTCAATCGTTAATGCCTCGTATTCGTAAACCTGTTTATATAAATATTAGAACGATACGCAAGTTGGCAGACAAGCAAGGAGTTTACGGCGACTGTATGGATGAAGGAGATCGTGAGTTTACGATCCGCATCGATGTATCACTTCCCCTCGAACAGATGATAGAAACCATTTTGCACGAAATGGTCCATGTATGGCAATACGTTTCACGGCGTATGGTTCAGAACTGGGCTCATGAAGTGAGGTTCGACAGGGCTGTTTATAGTAGTGATATGCCGTATGATGATAGACCATGGGAGATAGAAGCGCATCGCTTGGAGAAACAATTAAAGGAGTTGTGGGATGGACACCAGAGAGATTGAAAAGGCATGCATAGACTTATGTGATGATTCAATCAACATGCATATTCCATGGTATTTAATGGCAGCTTATGCCTATTACGAAGAAGACAGCCCAATCATATCAGATAGATTATTTGATATGATTGCAAAAAGAATATTAGAAAATTGGGATGAAATAGAACACATGCATAAATCGTATCTTACAAAAGATATGTTACAAGCAGGTACATTTATAGGTGAATATCCTACACGAATTAAAGGAGCGTTGGATGATGTCAGACTCAGCTATGCCCCAAACACCGTTTGATATGATTGATGTAAAAGACTTAGAGGGATGGATTCGTTATGACAGTAGTAGAATGTGCAAAGATAATAATGAAAAAAAATGAATAAGTTTTATATTACAGGAACTCGTAGAGGACTGGGTAAAGCTCTAGAAGAAAAGTATGGCAATGTTGGTAATCTAGAAGACTGTGATATATTCATAAACTGTAAACATGACGGATTTGATCAAGTTAGATTATTATATAAAGCTGCTAAGCAAGGTAAAACAATAATTAATATTGGTTCATTATCCAGTGATTATACATTTAGAGGACTATATGCTGTCGAAAAGAAAGCTTTGAGAGAAGCTAATCATGATCTTTTTACGCAAGGCATTAAGACAACCTGCATTAATTTTGGTTATATAAACACCGAGCGTTCAGCTAATAAAATTGCAGATAAAATGCCTGTTGATTACTGTATATCAGTTATAGATTGGATTATAAACCAGCCTTATAATATAAAAGAATTAACTGTAGCCCCTAAAATTATTTTATAAGTTATTGATTTCATTAAAAACAAAAGTATGTACATTCCCTTTTAAATGGTGTAGTATATACATATAACATGATGGAGAACAATATGACTGCTTCAAAACTGAGAAAACTTTTATCGGAGCTAGCTAGAGGCCACGACCTCCAATATCTTATTACACGCGATGAAGGCAATTTAATGACTGTTCGGTTTTACGTTAAAGGAAACACACAATGAAATCAATTCTAATATCAGCAGCACTAGTAGTCGCGACACCTGCTATGGCAGAAACAACAAGAGCCACTATTGAGGATGTATTTGCTACAGTAGTTGAAAGTACTCCATATACTCGACAAGTATGTCAGAATGTTGAAGTTCCAATCTACGGTACCATTACACATCAAAGAGGCGGTGCATCTGGCGGGGATGTATTGGGCGGTATGATCCTTGGTGGTTTACTAGGCAAAGGCGCAACTGGCAAAGACAAGGGTGCTGCAGCTGGTGCTGTTCTTGGCGGCATTATTGCTGCTGATAAGGCAAATAGGCCTAGGACCGAGACGATCATTACAGGTTACAAGAATGAGCGGCAATGCCAAAATGTGACTGAGTATAAAGATATTAATAAAAAAGTGTATGACTATTCCATCATTACTTGGACAGTAAATGGTAAAGAATATAACGGCCACTTTGTAAAATGAAATAATGACTCCTTAGCTCAGCTGGATTAGAGCAAGTGCCTTCTAAGCACTAGGTCGGGGGTTCGAGTCCTCCAGGGGTCGCCAAATAATAAACTGGAGAATTAAATGGCAGAAGAAACAGACGAAATTGATATTGATGAGCTACGTAAACAATTAAAAAATGACGTAGAAACATCATGGAAATTAGCTTCAGAATCTACTAGTAGTGGAATTCAAGAGCAGTTTAATGCCGCTATGGAGGAAATTAGAAAAACTAATATTTCAATAGAGCAATTTATAGAAAATGAAGTTGAACACAGATTAAATGAAATTTTAAACAATAATGATGAGGAAGAATAGTTATGGAAATTATTGCAGCAATGATTATTTACGCATTGGCAGAAGGTATTAAAGAAAATGACGCACGAATCGATGCCGTTCAAGAGGAAGTGGTTAGTTTAGAAAATAGTTTTCTAAAACTAGCAGGCAAACATTCAGCTTTATATGCTCAACACCATTTGGATCATGACACACACCATGCAAAGATTGATGATATTAAAGAGCAATTGGATGCATTGAGCAGTGTTGAAAAGTAATTATGATATATTAGGGAATGTAGTAAACACTGCATTTGTTATGCATAAAGAAGCAATTAAAGGGGCCGGTGAATTCGTTGAGAGTTTCCGGCCCAATCAAATTAAATCAAAAGCTCATTTGGTTGAAGAAATTGCAAATACTAATACGAGTTATAAGAATGTTTTAGTAGTTGGCAGCTGGAACGGCGTTTTACTTTATGAATTAATGAAAGAAAATTGTGATGTTGGCTGGTATGATTTTATGGATATTGATCCGCTAGTTCATAAACATAGAGATCTATATTTTGAAATTAATAAAATTAAAAAAAATTATAGTAATATTACTATGGATGCTACTGAGTTTTCAGATTATCAGGACTATGATTTGGTTATTAACACCAGCTGCGAACATATGAAAACTATACCAGCCGTGTACGGGCCATTATATGCGCTTCAATCTAATAATTATAGATCTATAAAAGAGCACATTAATTGCATGAAAGATGTCAATCATATGAAAGATGAATATAGAATATCTAATGTGCTATTTAGTGATGAATTAGATATGGGTCACTATAAAAGATTTACTCTAATTGGCAGTTGTTGGTAATCAGCCTTGATAAATTTTTTGTAGGTGATCCTCAAATTCCTCAACCTTTGATAATCTATTAGGCCATAGAATATAATCTTTTTCCGGATTCTTTTTTAGATTATTTAAGAGTGGCACAACAGCATTATAAAGTTTATCTAATCTATCTTGAGTAGTTGTAGCAGTAGACTCAACTGCTTTGGCAGTAGCAGTTGCTTGTTGTACGGCTTCTAATTCTTGTTCATCTACAGCAGTGAAGCCAAAGTCAAATAGTTCAGACATTTTATTTTCCTAAATTAACTATATTAAACAAATCAGCGTCACCTGATTTTAATCTATCTAAAGTAGAACCATTGTGATCTACTGTTGTTCCTATTTTTGGATCTATAACTGATTTCACAGGAGCTAATTTTCCTTGATATCTGGCATGAGGCAGAGCGTGTCTACTTTGTGCTCCCTTGTTAAAATACCCCAATAATTCATCAACTAATTTCATCGGTCCGCTTATTTTATTTTTTGAGCAATGGTCAACTAGAATTTTAGCAAATGTGGGATGATACATTACGGCTTCCATCGAGTGCTGTCCTAAAAATTGTACGTATAAATTTTTATTAAATTCTATAGCTTCAGGAATTTCAAGATAAGCATCATGTTCTAAAACTAGTATAGGAACATTTTCGATAGCGCATTTTTTCCAAAGATTATACTGACTATATAAACAAGCTTTTTCAGTATCTGTTAGTTCTCTGCCATTACCTCGAACACCAAATGTTAGTCCACTCTGTTCATGCAAAGTTTCTGGTGTAATAGCATCTGAATATCTTAAATCAAAGCCAAACCAAGACCGTGCGCAGTATTTAGCATATTTTTCTGATACTTCATTACCTTTGATACGAATCATCCGCGTCTTAAAAATCATAATAACCTCAATTATAAATTATTTTTTGTCAGAAACAAATATACACTCTAGTGATTCTGTTTTTTCGCGTGCCAAAACCACAGCTTTGCCCTGTGCAACCTTGCATAGCGTTTCAGCTCTAAAGGTATCTATATGATAATATTTTATGCCCATATCAGGTACAAATACGAACCATATTAATAACCACATATTACCATTTCCCTGTTCCTGCTCCTGTTATATAAACGATGCCAGCTAATACACTACCTAATGCTACTGCCATTACAATGCCCACTCCCCACTCTATAATCATTTGCTTGCGTTCTTCAATAGCATATACTTCTGCAGCACGTTTCTTACGCATTTGGCCTTCTATTCTTACAATTTCTTCCCAAGCCGATGGACCATAATACAATGATATATGACTACGCAAGTCTTCACGTAGTTCTTTTGCCTTTTCCTTATGTCCCCAAATTTCTAGAGCATTAGCTTCTATTTTACTTGCTCCGAACATTTTTTTAAACATCGGCGGATTTTCAGCTTGCTTGTGCGAAAAGTCTAAGTCAGACATAGCACCAGCCCATTGTGAAAGTGTGCCTGCCATATCGTGCAGTTCTTTTCCCGTGCTTACTGCAGCTTTGATACCGCGATACGCTGCAGAGGCCAAGCCTATAGCACTGACCGGATCGATCATGTCACTCATTCTCCTTCATTCAAACTTATTTATAAGTTATTGCTTTTGAATGAAAACAAAATGCGGTTAAAGCGCAATTAACTGTGTACAAACGCTTTTGAATAGTGTATAAAGGTTATATCAAGAGGAGATAACCATGACACAATTTGCAGTATATCAGATCCAACTCACAGCAGCTCAACGCAACACAATTAACGAGTCAGGCGACTTCGACTCAGTACCAGCTTTTGCAGCTAAGACTAAAATGTCTATGGATTTCTCGGGCAATAAAATCGGTGGCCTAGCTTCCGATGCATTTGATGCTGGTTACTACACTCACGTTGCTAATATCACAGCCGAAGATTACAACGATTGTTTTGAGGTTGGTAACATCGGTCCTGATGAAAACATTGAGCGTTTGGGTCGCGTGTCTTCACTTTCAGTTGGTGATATCATCGTGCATGAAGACGGTACAATGGCAGTTATTGCTCCACTGGGGTTTGTAGCATTCTCCCATAACACGAAGGCGGTAGCATAATGGGAGCTTTTGTATTTTGTACAGCGTTTTTCGTAGCGCTTTGTGTTGCAACAGTTATAGTGGAAAAGCTGTAATGAAAAAAGATATTTTTAACTACAAAGGAGTTGACTATGACGTCACATTTGGAAAATCTGAAACAATCCGCCATGGAGGTCCGTTCGATCGTGGATCGGCTGACAGTTATTACCGTCGTGGCTTACGGCCTCATTATTATGTTAACGGCACTGGTACTTCTGAACGTATAGAAGCATATAATATGACCGAGCAAGAATTGCTTGAGTATTATGCCGGCTTTGAATATAATGAAACCGTGAATAACGACTTTAAGGATTGGGGATGATTACAATAGAATTTGATGAAGACGAAACATTCATCAATATTATGGACGAAACGGCTGAGCTAGAAGACGTTGGCGCTATTCTCTATGACGATTATTGTCACATTCGCCAATTTGATGAAAAGGCCCAGAGATACAATATTATTACAATGACTTCTGTAATGTATCTCAAGCTTATGAATGCCTGGAGTTTGCCCGAAGGGGCCTACAGACTAGATTATGAAAGTAAAATGAATGAATAATTTAAATAAAGTGATCCTTACAGATGTTGATGGTGTACTTCTCAATTGGGAGTACGCCTTTAAATGCTGGATGGAAATGCGGGGTTATAAATTTAATCCTGACACTACAGACTACGATATTCGCCATCGTTATGGTGTAACAAAAGAAGAAGGCAAACGTCTTGTTTGTACCTTTAATGAGTCAGCAGCCATTGGCTTTCTGCCTCCACTTCGTGATGCAATGTATTATGTTGACTTACTACATCGTAAGTTAGGTTATACGTTTCATGCTATTACATCCCTATCCTTAGATCCTCATGCGGCTAAGTTGCGTGAAGACAATTTACGCAAGCTCTTTGGTGCGACAGCATTTACGCGTGTACTTTGTATTGATACCGGTGCCGACAAAGATGAAGCATTAGCACCGTATAAAGATTCAGGTCTCATGTGGATTGAGGATAAACCAGAAAATGCTTTAGTAGGCCACGATTTAGGTCTTGAGTCTATTCTTATTGAGCATGCTCATAATATGCATTTTAGGCATGATGACATTCCGGTCGTAAAAGGTTGGGAAGAAATATTTGAACTTTGCGCAAATTAACTGTGTACATTTGCTTTTAAACAGTGTAGGATACCTATATGATTTACAAAAACGAAAAATGGGGAGATGAAAAGTACTATCAAATCGTCAGTAGTTACAATGGCGGTTTTGTATTGCGCGAGTATAACAACGGCGCAAAGCGTACTGAGGTAGATATGTCACCTCAAGATAAAATGAACTTTGTGAAACTCTTAAAGGAGAATGACTGGTATGACTTCGTTCGTAGCTGAATTAAAAAAACAACACGATGATTTTCTAAAAAAACAAATCAAGCAGCGTAAAGCTCGCCGTGTCGAAACATCGCCTCTTCGTAATGACGACTTTTATTACACCGATGCACCTAAATATGCTGAGAAGTATTATGGTGAAACATTTCGTGAAACAACTCGGTTTGATAATGACTGGAACTAATCGATATGCTTACCGTCGTAAACGTCTTATGTATTCAAGATGGTAAGTCTTTTATTGGCATAGGTGGATCTAATCTTGATCCATCTGGCCAAATTTCTGTCGTTACACAAAACTCTTATGGATACGGCGATATAATTAGATTATTAGCGTATTGCACTAAAATTAAAAAAACAATTAACAAACCAATTAAACCTAAATTTTTAGTTTTACCACATCAAAGACATTTAGCAAAAAATATACATCACGTCCTATCTCATTTTGATTTAGAAATAGATTATGAGATTGAAATAAATACACTTCAATCATATAAAGATCATTATACAAATTTATTACATGTAAAAAATGCCAAGATTGTCAGAGAAAATCTAGGTGTACCTAAGTTAAAAACTAAAAAGCCTGGAATAGAACTTGACTATATAGCGGTATGGAATCCTTATACTATGTTTAGTGATATACCTAAGGAAAAAATGCCAATACCTAAAATAGATTTTGAAAAGCTTATATCAAATTATAAAATTAAACTTGTTGACTACACTATGCATCCAAACGAAGCATTTGATATTATACGTAAGGCAAAGTTTTGTGTGGGCTATGAGGGATTAGGTCAAGCTATAGCTTATAATTACAACAAAAAATTAATCACTATGTCGCTCTGGAAAGACGTTTCAATCAATACTGGTGGTGCTGAGTCTGTTATAGTTGATAATATTTTTGATTTAAAGGATAGAATAAATGAATGGAACTATTAATGAATGATTTAAAATTTACATCAGCAGGGGATTATATGCTAGATACTATTGTGGAGGAACTATTAATGAATCGTACTGAAATGATTAGCGAGTTGCGTAAACGTAACTGTCGTGTAATATTTAAGAAGGCTAATGGTGAAGAGCGTGATATGGTTTGCACTCTTCATGAAGATTCAATTCCGCTATCAGCTAACGATAACAATACCGAAGAAAAAAGTAAAGGTTACTCTGAGGAGGCCATTCGAGTTATTGATGTGAATAAAAACGAGTGGCGATCGTTCCGTGTAGATAGTGTCATCTCTTTTAGTTAGTATAAATAATATTAAATAAGGAGATAAGAATGTTTATAGATCCTACTATAATTAGCTGGCTACTAATTGCAGGCGCTTCTCTTTGTGCCTTTATGATTGGAAGGTCATGGGATAATATGAATAGGGAAACTATTATTGAAAGCACCATTCAATATTTAATTGATAATAACTTTATTAAAGCTAAAAAAATCGATGGTGAATGGGAAATTCTTGAACTAGACGAAAAATAACTGTGTACTTTTCTTTTAAACTGTGATAGAATACATTATGAAGGAGAAAAGTTATGGTAAAAACAATCAAGCATAAACGTAAAATGTCAGATGAACAACGTGCCGCGGCAGCCGAAAGGTTAGCTAAAGCACGGGCTGCAAAACAGCCAGCTAAAAATATGACACTAGACGAATCTATTCGTGATTTACCTGATGATCACGCCCTCGCTCCTAAAAAAGTTAAAGAGTGGATCAAAGAACAGAAGACTAAAGTCAGTTCTATGAGATCTATGAAAGATTCAAAGGATGGTAAAGATCGCGCAGCTTACTTTGTAGAAGAAGGGTATCTTAACAATCTGCAAAATTACTTAAGAACAGGTACATACGCAGATTCGCGATACGGCGCCAATCGAGAAAAATTAATTAAACTAAAGTGTGTCAAACTTGCTTATGACAAAAATGGTATGGTTAAGCGAACAGTCGGTGTATTCTATCCAGATATTGGTGAAGAATGGACACAAGAAATGGATATCGAATATTATGGAAGAAGAAAAGTTCCTAACAAGGGCAAGGTTTACAAAGCTCGTAGAAAACGTAGTAAAGGAGCATAGATCCAGTTACATGGATGCTATAATCCACGTATGTAAAGATGTAGATTTAGATTTGGAAGACGTGAGAAAATATGTAGCTCCGATTATTAAAGATAAACTAGAAGCCGAGGCAATGACTTTAAACTTTTTGCCGCGGCAGAATATGTTACCTTTTGACTAATGCAAAAGCTTTTTATGAAACACAAAATAGTAGATTTTAATTCTCTTTTAGATATGAAAGAGGATGTTGATGGCACTTTAATCCCCGCCACCCTTTGGTCGCCAGAGGGTGGATGTGAAAATAAAGTAACTAGATCTACTAAATTAAAACCATTTGTAAAACCGAAAGACTATCCCGATATATGTAGTCAGTTAATTAAGTTGGTAAATAAGTGGAATCCAGAGCTCCTAAATGCCGACTTTATTGTAAATGAATTTAACTATTTAATTTACAATGAAGGTGATCATTTTAAACGTCACAGAGATAGGATAAGCCATAAGAACAGATCTACTAGATTGTACTCTACATCTACATTGATCAGTCAGTCAGCTGACTTTGAAGGCGGTGAGCTTATTATTTATGATGATAACGATAATCCTATAAATACAGATTTGCAGGTTGGTGAGACTGCATTTTTTGATTCATTTACCCCTCACCAAGTAAATCCAGTAACTAAGGGTACACGTGAAGTATTAGTTGCATGGATATACAAAAAAGACGATGTACAAAAATACAAAAATATCTTATAATGCATAACGTGGACAAAAAGAACACATAAACATACGGAGAATATATATGAGTTTTGCAGCACTAAAACGTAATCGTACAGATCTACAATCATTGGTACAACAAGCACAAGCAGGTACTGGTGAAAAAACGCAACGTCAATCAGAGGATCCTCGCTTTTGGGTTCCTACTCGTGACAAAGCAGGTAATGGTTACGCTGTAATTCGTTTCCTACCAGGAGACGCAGAAGCCCCTACACCTTGGGTTCGGTATTGGGATCACTTCTTTAAGGGACCAACAGGTCAATGGTATGTAGAGAAATCATTGACATCTATTGGTCAGTCAGACCCTTTAGCAGAATCTAATAGTCGTCTTTGGAATGAAGATGGTAGTGATGAAGCAAAGCGTACAGTACGTGAGCGTAAGCGTAATCTACGTTATGTAGCCAATGTGCTTATCATCTCTGATCCATCGAATCCTGAGAATGAGGGTCAGGTAAAGCTATATCGCTTTGGCAAAAAGATCTTTGATAAGATCATGGACTCAATGCAACCACAGTTTCCTGATGAAGCGCCAGTCAATCCGTTTGACATGTGGCAAGGTGCAGACTTTACGTTGAAGATTCGTAAGGTTGAAGGTTATCCTAACTACGATGCATCATCCTTTAAAGGCCAATCAGAACTATTTGATGGTGATGATGAAGCTAAAGAAGGTGTGTACAATAAGCAGCACGACATGAAAGAGTGGACAGATGCAAAGAGCTATAAATCGTATGACGAACTAAAATCACGTCTTGCGATCGTTCTTGGCGAATCATCTACTCCAATGACGCGTAAGGTGATGGAAGATTTAGATGATAACATTCCGATGTTTGAGAATAAGTCGTCACCTGAACCTCAGGTATCATCAGCTCCACCTCCTGTATCAGCAACAGCTGAGTCGGCTATGAGTGATGAGGATGACACCATGAGTTATTTTGCTAAGCTTGCAGCAGAAGACTAAAAAGAAAGGGAGGCATTAGCCTCCCTTTTTACATTACCGACCTGCCCCTCCCATTGACAACTTGCGTTGAAGGTAAGCAATATCCGTTGACGAGGCGTCATTATTCATAAACAATTGAGCGGTGCCTCCTGAAGACCTGCTATTATCTTGAATTATAATAGGGGCTGCAGGAAGTTGCCTTGCATATGGATCACCACCTTCATTCATAGATTTATAAGCATCATAATTAAATGACAACGCTTGAGCTATATCTGCTCTAGTTGTATAAGTTTTTTGTGGACCACCTATTACTTGTTGCCTCATCACAGCGTCATCGTTCTCCATCATATCAGTTCTAGTTCTGTCATTGCCAGACTGGGTGTAATTAATTCCTACGTTATCCACAACCCAATCAGGTAAAATACTTCTAATTTTTTCAACCAATGAGTTTGCAATCTTATTGATGTCAGGAAGCCAGCTTGTAAACCAATTCCAAAAGTCTGTAACCCATCCTGTGATTGATTCTCTTAGATTAAAATCTGGCGCATCCTCAGATCTCCAACCAAGCTTTTTAGTAACCCAATCAATAAACTGATTTACTGGCCACCAAACAATATCGATTAGAGTTGTAGCAGCACCAACAGCTCCAGGTACAATTGCCATTATGCCTTCCCATAATTGCTTAAGAGCTGCAGTAGGATCTGAGAATAAAGTTTTAATCCATTCAAAAGCTTTAGCAGGAAAGTCTAATACACCTTGAATTAGATTTGTAATTTTTTCTTCAATATTAAAATTTTTAATTTGCTCAGACTCTTCATCAAATCCAAACTTACCTAATACCCAAGCTAAACCATTCTTTAATAAATCTAAAGGCGCGCCTAAGAAATCACCAATAAAAGCCGAGATACCAGCAGTAAACTTTTCCCATTCACTACCTTCAGTGTTTTTATAAGCTTCGATGCCATCTAAAAGTGACATAAAAATACCTAATGGCCATAGCAATCTACCCATAAACTTCAAAAACTTGCCAGCATCTGCAGCACCCTGTGAGATACCTAAAACACCATCAAGAAAACCAAATAACTTAGCACCAGGTCCAACAATATAAGCATCAAAGGCGTTGCCCGTTGCCCGGATGGGGCCCATTATTTTATCAAATCCGTTAGTAAGTCGTGTTATTAATCCACTAGAGGCTTCATCCATCATTTGTAATGTAGATTTCATTTCCTTACCAGTAAATCTACCAGTCGCAGCGTCTCTTGCCATTTTGCCGGTTGCTGGATCAACGCCAAAACCAGCTAATATTGCTCTAGTTAAGTCTTCTGCAGCTGTTGTAATCTTAGTAACTAGATTTGAACCAATAGCTCTTATTCCACCAGCCTTTGTAGCAGCCTTTACTGTCTCGTCTAAGTCATCGCCTATAGATGTTATAGGTCTAAATACATTTCTTAGTCTTTCGCCTAATTGCTTTATCTGACCTAAAGCAGCAGTTTCCCAACCTCTTAATCCAGCAAGTGAGGCAGTAAGAGCTCCTATCCCCGCTACTAATGAACCCAAGTTTGCCCCAAGAGCACCAAGACCTAATGCTTTAAGAATATCAAAATCTTCACCTGCTTTGATACCCTGTTGATACAAGGTCCCTTGGGGTTTTTTCTCATAAGCAGTTTCTGCTCTATCGAGCCCACCTCGAGTCATTCTAACAAAGTAATCAGCAATTATCTCTAGATGTTCTTCTTGTCTTTTTTCAGATTCTTCTGCGCTTTTCAGTTGCTCTGATATTTCATTAAGAGTAATATTAACTGCCATGTCGCTATCCTTGACTCATTTGTCTTCTTTGTTGCTCTTCTCGTTGCTCTTTCAAATGTTGCATTAATAAGTGCACATAAATTTCCCTCTCCCAGGGCATCATATTTTCAAGCTCAGTTAATGAATATTTATGATGTTGCATCAAAGAAAAGTTCATTTGAAAATAATTCACCAGCGTATCATGGGAGAGGGCTACGAGAAAAAATCCTGCATACCTTGCAAGACTGCTTCGTTTTTTTCTCCACATGCTTCACAATCATATTGTACATCATGTTTTAACTGCGGCATTTGCTGAACAAATGATACAATCTTTTCAAATTGGGCAGATGTCAGACTTTCTACAAATTTAAGAATATCTTCCTTTGCTTCATCTGCAAAATTAATAATTTCATCATCAGTATTCAGTGTATCTAAACAATTAGCAATCATACTATACATTTGTTCTGTTGATGTTTTACCATTTACAGCAGTTTCAATCGATGATGCGTATTTTGGAAATCTCATTGTAATTGCATATTTGTCATCTAGTTTTATTGTATTATCAATTTTAGGCATATCAACTTTTATATCATCTAATTTGATTTTAATCGGATTCATATGCTCACAGCTTTTACACTTAATTTGAATATCTGACGTTTCACCTACAGACTTTGCCCTGATTTGTGTAAACATGTATTCGACATCAAATGTGGTTAGCTCTTGTGTTTTGACTGGATCAATTACACATGCTTCAATTGTATTTACAATAGAGTTTAAAATCTGCCTTTGATCTTCTGACTCTAAAGCCATTAATAATACTTTTTGTTCTTTTACAAGAAATGGTCTGTACCTAATACTTTTTTGAGTAGATGGTATAATAATTTCATATTTTGGTGATTCATTTAGTCTTGGTAGTGCCATTCATTTCATCCTTACACGAAAAATCTAGATAATAAAGTTCCTAAAAATACATTTAGAATATTGTTGCTATTTGCTGGTTCAGTAAATCCTGACTTCCAGTTTGTATAAGATAGCTGTATGTTTAGTTCAACTAAGCCATCTTGGTCATTATTCAATTGAATTGCGTTCATTGTAGTTGGGAATGCATCGAGTAACTCCACCTCATATACAATATCATCACGAGTAATAGATTCTACATTAAGTTCAAATAATCCAAGCCTTTTATTATATGTTGGAAGACTAATACCTTTTTTTAATTGCTGGATTTTAACTGGAAAACTATAGTCTTTCTTATAACCAATTTCTTTAGTTGTCTGATTAACTGCTAAGTTTTGCCAGGTCTCAATGTATTCTTTAATGCCGTAATCGTTTAATACTTGAAAGGTCATGCTAACATCTTCTGACAAATAGCCATAGGCCATTTTCTTTGTAGTAATTCCGATAGTCCTTTCACGTGTTAAAATCTGCCTACCCGGTAGATTGGCATCTCTGCATAAAAGATTAATCTGTTCCTTAGTCGCACCAGGAAGTGTGGGCAATTCAACACGAAAAATATTACTACGTGCTGCACCGCCTTTATCAGATATTAAACTTTTAAAATCATCTATTGTAGCTAATGCCATTAGATCATTCTCCTAGAATCACTATAAACTTTACTTTTATTACCCTTTTGGAAGTCGGCTGTCGGCAAGAATGTAGCGATTTCCCATTCGGGTGCAGGAACTCTTGCAAATCTACTTCTCACTTGGTCATTAAGATAGTGTTTGATACAGGGCTTAAAGTACTTCATTCTTGCTGCTCTTTGCAATAAATTATAAGATAATCTAAATCTTGTGGTTTCATCATATTTTTTATTATTTGTAAAATCTAATAATGAATCTAAAAACTTAGCTCTTAGAATTGGTGGTAAGTAATGCAAATTTAAACCAAGGAAACCGCCATCAGCTGGACCTATTACAATTACAAGTGGAAAACTATCATAATATGGTAATTCTTTTTTACCCTTTGGATCGTAGAAAAACATATACATTGAACCAACAATCTCACGATTTGACAGCTCAACGGGCTCTTCTCTCATCAGGGCGTTTCTATTGATTCTACGTATATTTTGAACACGTCTACGAAACCAGTCACGAGACTGTTGAGTCCGTGGCGTGATACCAGCTCTAAATGCTTCTAATTCTAGGTTGTTAAATAAGTTACTCATAGCAGTATTTATAACTATTCAAAGGAATATCCAAACTCTTTAATATCGGCTTTAAAGTGTTCAGCTACATCATCTATCCAACGTGGATTTGTATAGTATTTACGATAATCTTTATGCTTTGATTGATTAGCAGGAAACAGTGGCCTATAACAATTGTACATATCTTGAATTTGAAGAAAATCTTTGTCTAGATTTTCAAACCTCAAGATGCAGTCCACTTTGTCAAAATATGTGGTCTGCGGTTTATGCACGCATCCCCACTTACCATGTTCCCATTCTCTGTTTGCAAATTCTTCCCATGATGTTTTGAGTGGATCTATGCCGTACTTTCCATCACTTGTTTGATGCCTACGCACGTAATAATGATAAGCACTTACTACTCTATCCCATGGATTTCTTACAACACAGAATGTAAATCCCATATCCATCTGTCTTTGGTCAGCATCCATCCATTTTTTAATTCGTTTTTGCGCAGCGTGTTTACCACCATGCTGCTGTTGAAAAAGGTATGATCCCTGGACATTATGTGTTAGCCATTGACTAATAGCAACACCTGCGTTTTTAGGAATATGGATAAATGTGCCGGTAGGTTTTGTCATAATAACTGTCATTTTTTAGATTTCTTTTTATAAGGTTTAAGTGGTTTCAAAGGTTTTATTTGCTTAGGATTTATACCCATTTTTTCTAGATGTTTTTCTGTCCATATGACAAAATCCCAGCCTCTGTCCTTAGCATAACTTTCAGCGGCATGCCATTTGTTCTGATTCTTGACATATGTCATAGCTTCGTTAATATAACGCTTAGTTTTATCGGGTCTTTTAGGAGGTTTTGTTTCTTTTTCAGGTTTTATTTCTACAAGGACTGTTCTGCCGTCTTTATATGTAATTTTAAGATCCATAAAATATCTGTGATACTTTTTATCTATATCCCAAAAATATGGTATAACTACTTCTTCAGATGACCAATGCCTAATATGTGGATTGTTATCGCACCATTTAAATGCGTTTCGTTCCCACATCGATCTATAAACTACACTATCGGCATCGCCTTTATACTTACTGCGATGTTTGACTTTGTATTTGCCAGAATAAGCCATAAATACCTTATAAATAATGTTAAGATTTTTTATATTTATTAGGATATAATATGGTGTTAAGACTAAGATATAATGAACCAATCTACAGATATCGTTTTCCTCTTACTGATCAAGATGATTATAAGGGTAAAATTACTTTTACCGCCATAGAAACTAATTATGATAATTTAATTAGTAGAGGCGCTGATCTAATCAACGATTTTGAAAGTAGACAAGAAGAACAGGCTGAATTAGAAGTGTTTGGACCGTTGCGCATTACACGTGCAACACCCCCGATTAAAAAACCGGTTGGAATTGTCCAATTGTTTTTGCCACAATCATTGGCATTTAACGATACACTTGATTATACGAATTCAGAATTAGGCGCTGCTGGCGCTGCAGCCGCTGCAGGAATGCAAAGTGGTAAAGGCTTAGGTCAGCTTGCACAAGAAGCAATAGGTGGATTGTATCAAGATACTAGTTCAATGATTGAAGCCATTAAGAGTGATACATTCGGCCAACCTGCCCAGTTAGCTTTATTAAAAACAATTGGTAAAGTAAGTAATTCTGTAAGAGGTGCTGTTGAAGTGAGTACAGGACTCACATTAAATCCTAATACAAGATCATCTTTACGTGGTGTAGCTATTCGTAATTTTACATTTAATTTTAACTTGATTCCTGAAACGCGTAAAGAAGCAGAAATGATAAAACTAATTATTCAGTTTTTTAGAGAACAAATGTATCCAGAGGATGTCAATGTT
>JACKZZ010004092.1_pt1 | contig 77721 bp, 76 predicted proteins | sample 8027871 | NCBI WGS metagenome assembly JACKZZ01 (sample SAMN15724774, study PRJNA655200) | protist metagenome | isolation source: fluorescence activated cell sorting (FACS) single amplified genomes of... | place: USA: West Boothbay Harbor, Gulf of Maine | collected 2000-07-19
ACAATGATAAATCGGGTGCCGGTAAAAGCTCTTTCTTTAGACCGGTAGTAATGTCTCAAGAAGAAGAGCAAGAGTTTAACAAAGCTGTTTTAAATGTAGATTGGGATAAAGATAGTAGATCAGAAGATAAAGCTCTCAAGACTGCTTTTTTAAAGTCATATAAAAAGATAGGAACAGGTCCTGGAGAAGATAAACTTAAAGACGCTGTTAAGAAATACAGAGACGGTAAAGCAAGTTCAGACGAAAGAAATGATGCAGTATTAAATAGTATTGCTGATATGATATATAGTCCAAAGTTTCAAGACCTACTACAACATTCTTCACCTCAAGAAATAGATCAAAAAGTACAAGCGTTTCTATGATAGCATTATACCCAGGAGCATTTAAACCACCACACAGAGGGCATTTCGAGGTCGTTAAAGGACTATTGAAAGGTAACCACGGTGGACATATTTATACAAAAGATAGTGCATCTGATGCAGGTACAAAAGCTTTAGCTGGTCAATCTGGTAAGGTTGAAAAAATAAGTAAAGTAATAGTCTTTCCTGGAGGAGGAGAAAGAAACGGGATATCAAAAGGTGAGTCAATGGCTATATGGAAGATATATGCTAAATACTTACCCGGTATTGAAATTAGAGACGGAGAAAAGAACCCAATGTTTGCTGCTAAAGATTACGCTGCAGCTAACGAAGGTGAGCAGTTCTATGCTATTACCGGATTAAGAGACGAAAGTGACTTTAAAGATTTAAAGAGAATCACTACGTTTAAGAACGTCAATAATGTACAAGGATTAGTAATACCAGCCGCTAAAGGAGCATCAGTTAGAGCTTCTGACTTAAGATCAGCTGCATTAAGCGGTAATCTGGACGATTTAAGAGACTTCTTTCCTAAACAACTAAAAAGAGAAGAGCTATTATCTATACTTAAGATGCTAAAAGACAACATTATATCAGAAATCATGAACGAAAAGATGGAAAATCTTTTTGAAGCTATGTTTGAATCGGCACAAGATAAATCTGAAAAGAACTATAATGACTGGAAAGATACAAATAAAAAAGAAACTCCGTCATATACTAAATATATTGCCTCAGTATTAGAATATATGATAGATGAAGGAATGAAGATTACTCCTCTTCCTAATATAAAAACAGTTAAAGATGAGGCTAATGCTTCTGACTTTTTTGGTAGAACTGCATATTACGATCCTAATGAAAAAGAAGTAGTACTTTATACTCAAGGCAGACACCCTAAAGATATAGTAAGATCGTTTACTCATGAGATGATCCATCATATGCAAAACCTAGAAGGTAGACTAGGCAATATTAATACCCAGAATACCAATGAAGATGATCATTTAATGGAGATTGAAAAAGAAGCTTACTTAAAAGGTAATATTACTTTCCGCAATTGGGAAGACAGTTATAAAAATAAAGAAAAAAAGGTTATGGCAGAAGGCAAGTATGATAAGATCACTAACGATCTATCATCAGCAATTTTTAAAGTGTTTAAAGATGCTCACAGTAAAGGTGAGGAAGTAAAAGAAACCTTTCGTATAGGACCAGAAGAAGATGCTGACTACGAACATAGTTTAGAGTTCGATCTTAATGTTTATATGAAGTTGACCGACGATAGGTACGGTGTAGATGGAGGAGCAAACGCTGGATATGATCGATATGGAGATGAAATACAACCTCTCATTAATGTAGTTTTCGAATTACCAAAAAAAGTAGACTGGAAAGAATTATCTTTTGATCTTAAAGATGTTGTAAGGCATGAAATAGAACACCTAACACAAGATGGTGAAAATTTAAAACAAGGTAAATATATCCCAGATGATGAAGACTTAAGAGCTTTAATTGATGCTGGGTTATTAGATAAAGATGAATATTATAAACTTCCTAAAGAAGTAGATGCAATGATTCAAGGTATGTATTATAAAGCTAAAAAATCTAAAACTCCATTTGTAGATGTAGTTGATGATTATTTTGAAAAAGCTAAAGTAACACCTGAAGAAAGATCTAAGATAAAGGATCTTTGGAATAAACGTCTACCAGCATTAGGTATAAAACAAAGGTTATGAGCAAAAGTATAGTAGATTTATTGGAAGCTTATCCGCTTCCTGAAGTAAAAGAAAAACCAAAGTATAAGATATACTGCGATATGGACGGTGTATTAACTGACTTTGAAAAGAGGTTTGAACACTTTAGTGGAATGCATCCTCAAGAATATGAAAAAGAAAAAGGTACTCCAGCATTTTGGGAACTTATAGATAATAAAATTGGAGTTAGATTTTGGGTAGGAATGGACTGGATGCCTCAAGGCAAAGAGTTATGGAACTTTATATCACCTTACCAACCAGATTTATTAACTTCTCCTTCTAGACATAATAACTCTAGATTAGGAAAACAATTATGGGCTAAGAATAATCTTAACCCTAAACCGAAAGTAATAATGGCATACTCTAAAGATAAGCAGAGATATGCAAATGAAAATAGTATATTAATAGACGATAAAAAGTCAAACATAAACGAATGGGCATCTAAAGGCGGTATAGCTATTAGATGTAAAGACGGAGACGTTAACCATGTTATAGAAAAATTAAAAGAACTTGGTTATGAGTGATTCTTACCTTAAGAAAGAATTTAAAGAAAAAGATGTACAGAGAGTTAGAAATATAGTTAATAAAAACTATACTGCTAAAACTCAATCCTTAACTGGATATCAGAAAGCTTTTAAAAGACATACAGAGGGTGATATATGGGAAGAAGGAGGTAAAACATGGACTATCAAAAACAATGTAAAGCAGAACATTACTAAATTAGATGATGCAAAAAAAGCAGTAAGAATTCCATTGGCATGTCCAAAATGTGGAGGTTCTATGAAACATCATCTTGCAAAAAAGATGTTTAAGATACATGGCTTTTGTTTCGACTGTACTGTAGATTATGAAGCACAGTTGAGGAAAGCAGGGTTATACGAAAAGTATGAACAAAATATGATGAAAGGTAATGCTAATTCTTTTGTTAATGATTTAAAAGCTTATGTTACTAACTTTCTTGAATACGCTCCTTCTTACGTAACAGAGCAAGGAGATGTTGAAGACTGGAATAGTAATTCTAAAGCACAAAAAGATAAACTACTTAAAGGATTACAGCAATATTTATCTATAATAGATAAACATTTTAAAAGATGACTCAAAAAGAAGTACTAGAATCAGTCTTAGCCGAAATAAAACATGTGAAGACACACATGCCGAATGGCGAGTTGAAACAGATGGCCAATGACTTTCAGAAAATGAAAGAAGACGTTTCTGATTTGAAAAGAACATTACTTAACCCTGACAATGGTGTTATAGTAAATACTAATAGAAATACCGAAAGCAGAGTATATCATGAATCTAGAGCTGAACTCTATGCTGATAATGTAAGTAAGCTTAATGAGCTTCAAAGTTGGAAAGCAGGAGTGAATAGAGCTTTGTGGATAATTTTTGGTATAATAGCAGGTATCATTATAAGAATGTTAGCAATGCATTCAGATACAGTTTGATAGATATGAAAAAATCACAATTAAGAGAAATAGTTAAAGAAGTATTAGCAGAAAAGAAAAGACCAGGACTTTGGGCTAACATTAGAGCTAAAAAAGCTAGAGGTGCTAAACCTGCTCATAAAAACTCTAATGCACATAAAGATGCAGTAAAAGCTGGTAAGAAGATTAATAAGGGTAAATAATGACAAGCCTTACACTAGCACAACTTATAGGTGAGATCATAACTGATACTAAAATCATTTGTGATAATTGCGGTTGGAGCTGGAACAAAGAAGACGGAGGTGATGATTTATATATGTGTCATAAATGTGACCATAATAATACTCCACATGCTTTAGAAAACTCAGGAGGAACATATACAGCTTGGGAGGACGATAAAGGTAATAAAGTAACGCTACAGGATATTTTAGATATGACTAAGAATATACCTATAAAAGATTACCCTACAGAAAAATTAGCAAAAATAGTATTAGATTGGGACGATAATCCCGAAGAAGTAGAAAGAATTAAACAAGTTGAAATTTCCAAACAGTACCCTATCTTAATAATGATAGATGCATCTGGAAAAATTCAATGGATTTTAGACGGTAACCATAGAGCACAAAAAGCCCTGAGGTCTAAAGCAAAAACAATACCTGCCAAATTAATTAAACCTTCAAATTTAGATGATAAAGCTAAAAGAATTTTATTAGGAACGACTGATGAAAACTACGCCGACGGTAAAGTAAAAGAAGTATTTACCCCTTCTCCCCTACAGAATTTAGTAAACGATTACTTGTTTTTAGTTACTATGAATTTTACGCACATAGAAAAAACAGGTAAAACACCGAAAGACGTTGATGCATTAACACAAATGATTAGACATGCTAAATCTGATGTAAGCAAATTAAAAGATTTATCTAAAGAACAACTAGAAAAAAATAGAAATAATATTCTTCAAAGAATTCATGATATGTTAACTTATATCATATCTCGTATGAAAGCTCATATGAGACCTGAAGAATATGAAAAGAGAAGAGGTAGGTTGAATAAGCTTTTAACCTTATATAAAGATGCAGCAAGCGTAAAAGAAAACTACGCCGACGGTAAAGTAAAAGGAAAATCTAGACCCGGCAGAGTTAAAAGATCTGGAGCATCGTGCAAAGGTTCTGTCGCTGACTTAAGAGCGAAAGCTAAAAAGTATGGCGGTGAAAAAGGTAAAATGTACCACTGGTGTGCTAATATGAAAAGTGGTAAAAAAAAGTAAATGGTTTTAACAGGTAATAAGTTACGTAGAGAAGCATTCTTTTTAGATGCTACAGAGGATATTAATACTCTTAAAGATCCTTATTGCGTAGATTTATTCGATCAAAATGGTTATCATCTTACAAAAGCTGAACAAGCTTTTTTAGTCCGTAATGGATATGAACCTGTACAACGTAGACATGAAGACTGTATAAGACATGATTGGATTGTATGGAATAAAAGATCAGGAGCACATTTTAACCATTGTGACTTATTTGAAAGAAAAGGATTTAGATCTTGTGCTTTAGATCAATTAGAAGCTATAGCCGAAACTAATCCCATGTTGTATAAACTAGTAAAAATGAAACCAAAATGGGGTATCGATGTATCTATAGATTATGTATCCGATGAAGCCGTTTTTGAGGTATTTCATTACGAATGGGATGCATTTGACTACGATTTAGTTTTGGAGAAAAAAGAAGAAATAGAGACATTTGTCACAAATCAAGATTGGGACGATGTTGCAATTAGTTTATGGAAGAAAAAAGACCAGTGGTTATATTTAGACTTTTTCGAACAAACGAAATGGCGTACTAATTATTTCGGTCTTTCACCTGAAAAATTTAAAAATGTTATCTGGGTAGATGAAAGAAATAATTGAATTAGATTTAGATACTAAAAATTTTATTGAAACTAATAATGTATTTTTAGATGTAGGTGATCCTGCAAATACTTGGATAGCAAGAAAGACACCAGGAGAAATAACTTTCGGTACCCCTAATACTAATCCTAAAATTAAAAAAATTAAAGGAGATAATACTATACTTAATCCCGGTAAAACTCTCTATGAATGCTCTTATTCTTTCGATGATATGGGTAGAAGAAGTACTACTAGTACTAATAGTCTTATAAAGGACAAAGTAGCATTATTTTTTGGCGATGCAATGGCATTCGGTGAAGGGTTAAATGATGAGGAAACTTTACCTTCTCTTTTTGAAAAAAACAATATCGAATTCAAAGGATATAATTATGGTTTTCTTGGTCACGGGCCTACCCATATGCTTCTTGAAATATCTTCTAATAGGTTTAAAGAGGAATTTAAGAATAAAAAAGGTAAAGTATTTTTTATTTACAGAGACGATGCAATTAAAGTAAGTGTTGGAAAAGTTCCATGGATAGAAGGAAGTCCTAAATATGTACTTGAAAATAATTTAATTGTGCATAAAGGAGAGTATACTTCTACTGATTATAAAGAAGAAGCTATATACCTACCTAGCGAATATACAGAAAAAGATTATCAATTTACATTAAAGGTATTTGTAGAAATTAGAAAAGCATTAAGAGATACCTCAGAAGATTTAGAATTAATTATAACAACTCTTCCTCTTTCTTTTACCGTCCATAAAATGGTAAAAATGTTAAGAGATAATGGTATAACTTGTTTCAATTATTACCACATAGATCTGGAAAACCGTACAAACAAAACAGCTAGGTTCTTAGATGGTGTACATACCCCTCAATCAAATAAAGTATTAGTGGAAGAGTTATCTGAAGATTTAAAATATAGAACTTTTAAAGATATACTTATACCAACTGATCCTATAGAAAATTTAAAAGATTTAGAGTCTGAATTAAAATTACATTGTTTCATGTTACCCTGTATGGTGGATTTTCCTGTTGATGACGCAGGAGTGATTATCGCCCAACTACTTAAAAGGTACACAGGAACAGAGACTTTCGAAAGATCTAGACTATTAAAATTAGCTGAAGATTGGCATAATATAAAAATATTTATTATAGAGAATAAAAACTTAACAACTCTTCTTAAAGAAGAATATTTAGATAATAATGCCTAATAAAAAAATCAGAACTAGGGTAAGTAAGTATACTAGAATGGAGGATGGTATTAAACATTACTATAATTCAATACCTAAAAAATATGAATTATATTTCTTTAAAGACGTTCCAACTAGTTTGCTCACTTATGCTTATAGTATTTTAAATTTCCCTCAGAATTTTTTTCATGGGATAGAGGTAGCAAATAAAATCGGTAAACCTCATAGTAAAAAGTTACTTGAGAAAATGATTAGAGCGGCTCACATTCATCATATGGGGTATGAAAAAATGGAATTCCAAAGAGAGATAGAGTATGATAATTTTAATGATGATGAAAAACGTTTTTTCGATTGGGTAAAAACATATGCTTATATACGGAGATACACAGAGTTTTTTAAGGATAGAGATAAATACATACACCCGTTATTGTTTTTTGACTTAAGAACATCACCAGGCCCTATGCCTATACTACATCCTGGTACAGCTAGATTACGCTGTACAGAATATTTATGGAGATCTCAAAAGAGAGATATTATGTTGGACATTGTGTACTACAATATACATTCAGATGAATTAAAAAAATTAGAAAAAAAATTTCATGTAAAACCTGTAAAAATAGAAAATTTTACTCAATACCTTAATGCTTACGGATATAAATCTTATGAACATTATAATGAGAATGATAAAATTATACAGTATGATGGTGAAAGTGAAATAGGATATCCTGAATATATACACTTCTTAAAAAAGAATGAGTATATTCCTTACCTACATGAGGCTCATTATCATTTATTTGAAGAACCTGACACGAAACCTTACAGACATAAAACTATATTATGAATACTATTCCTGCGTTAGAAAGAGCTGTTGTAGAAATCTTTGGGGGTTGTAACTATACCTGTAAGATGTGTCCTCAAACTACAGGACGAGGAAAAGAATGGGTACGCAAAATGCCTTTCGATCTCTTTGAATCTATATTAGATCAACTACCCGGTAAACCTATTATTAATCTAGAGGGCTCCGGAGAAGCTACCTTAGCTAAAGATTTACCTAGATATATACAAGCGTGTACCGATAGAGGACTTGAGTCTTATATATGTACTAACGGTAGTAGAATGAACGGCGAGTTTATGAATAATATGATAGATGCAGGATTAACTTACTTGAGAGTAAGTGTAATAGGTTACGATGCTAAATCATATAATCAATGGATGAACGTTGATAATTTTGAATTCGTAAAGGAAAACATTAAAGAAACTCAGGAATATATAAAAAAAACAGGAAGTAAGTGCAAAGTTACAAGTTATCATCTTATATTAGATAATAATCATACTGAAAACGAAGTGAATTTGTATAAGAAAAATTTTATTGAAGAGTTGAATATAACAGCGTTTATATGGAAACTTCATAACTGGTCTGGGAATTGGGATCCTGATTATAGGAGAAATCCTGCTAATAGAAAATCTTGTGGTAGACCATTTGCACCTGAACTTACAATACGTTCCGGAGGAAATAATGGAGAAAGAGCAGCAGTAACACCATGCTGCCAAACTATGGGACCGCCTAATGAAGCAAAAAGTGTTCTAGGACATTTTTCTAATCAGTCAATAAAAGAAATATATTTCAGTAAAGAGTATAAAGAGCTTAGGTCTGCACATGAGGAAGGTAGATTCGATGACATTGAGTACTGTAAGAACTGCGACTTCTTATATGACGACCCTGAAGTATTAGTATGGTCAAATGATTCAGATGCCTCTATTGACCATATGATAGGAACAAAATTTAATTTAGACGACTATAGACCTAAAACGGTATAACAAACAGTCGACTATTTATTTATATACGTATTTTAAACAATTTGCAAATGACCTACCAAGAAATAAAGGACCGTTTATCTAAATGTGAACTCACTCTAGAAAAAATAAAAAACGGTAATACAAATTCTACAGAAGTCAAAAATCAAACAGCTAAGCTAGAACTTCTTCGAGAATCATATGTTAAACTTCTCAAAGAAGCAGAAAAGACTGCTTTCATAAACGGCAACCCTGTCGAATATGAAAAAGAAGATGAGCTTAAAAAATATAAAGACAACTCAGACGTTAAAAGTATAAAGACTGCTCAAGGTAAAGACATTAAAGAACAAGAAGGAGTTAAATTTTCAGTAGATGAAACAAAAGCAATTGCAAAAAAGGTAGGTAAAGCAGTAGCTATGTCTCTCAAAACTCTAGGAGATGAGATAGATCATATGAAAGCTAAAAATATTGAAGAAAATTCTTTCGAAATATATGTAGAGTATAAAAGTAATAGAGATGATGAGTTTGCTTTTTACATTGTAGAGGATTCTTTACATTTAACCGATTCTTCTTTTGATAAAGAACTTACAGATGTAGGAGTTAAACCTTCTGGCGAAGCAGTAATAAACGTTGACGTACTTGCTAATGAGCTAACTAAGCATTTTAAGTCTATGAATGAAAAAGTAGATGAGAAAGATAAACCAGAACTTAAGAAACTTTCTAAAGCACTCACTAACTCAGTAAAGGCTCATCAAGATCAAAAGAAAGCATTAGATAAAGCTATCAACACAGAAGGAGAAGTATCAGAAGCTCCTGATGATATGTACTATATTAAAGTTAAAAAAACAGATAAAGCAAGTCAAAATGCTTTACAAGATGCAGTTGAAACTTTTCATGACCCAGTTAGATTTGCTGATATAGTAGATGATGATGGAGCAGGTAATGTAATATTTTACATACATAAAAAAGATTGGGATCCAGGAATGGAGGATGATATAATGGGTAATGGAGTACAAATAGTAGACACTAATATGCCATTATCAGAAGATGAAGAAATAGAAGGAAATCAAGATGGGGATGATGAAGCATTATCACCTGAAGAGTTAGCAAATAAACATGCTGGATCTCCTATGAGAGAAGATGAAGAAGAAGATGCTAAAAACGATGCTGATTATGAAGCTGGATGGCATGATGATCCAAGACAAGACGAGGACACTGATGTAGGACATCAAGATGATGAGCCTGATATGTTAGGAGCTTCTGCTATGGAAACTGCAGAATATGCAGCTAAGTTAGTTAAGAAATTACAAAGATATGACCAACACGACGGAGAAGTAGATTTTCCAAACTGGTGGCAAAAGAAACTTATACTAGCTAGAGATTATATCTCAGCGGCATATCACTATCTTGACTCAGAAGAAAAGCAACCTGCTATCGATCAATTAGCTTTAGAAAACGTAGATAAAGTAGCAGGAGGAATACCTTATAAAAGAGAAGGCAATAAATTTATTATTACTGAACCTTTAGATGATGCTACAAAAGAACGTATTATAAGTAGAGCAAAAGAACATGGTCATCATGCAGCACCTAATCAAGCAGGTGGAATTACCATTATGGCTAAAATGGATGAAGGTAGAAAAGATAACGATGCTTTATTTCCTGATAATCCACGTCTTCCAGAAATTAAAAAATTAGCTGACAAAATTGTGTCTATGGTAAAAGCTGAAGCAGCTAAAGGTGAGTTAGGTTACATTAAAACAATGGAGGAGATTAGATATCAACAAGAAGATGATTTCGAAAGAACTCCTGAATGGAATAAAGCCAAAGGTATTAGATCTGATTTTGACGACTACGGTAGTGGTACTAATGAAGGATTAGCTAAGACTCAAAAAGCTCACGGCCTAGTTGTAGCTAAAATGAAAGAATTAGCCAAGCAATATAAAGCTGGTGATAAATCAGTAGTAGCTCAATTAAAAGATCTTACAGCTAAAAAGAAACAACTTGAAAAGCAATTAGAAAAAGACGTAGCAGGTAAGAATAGAGGTCAACAACTAGATACTAGTATAAACGAATACAGAGGTTCAGGAGACGATATTAAAGCTATTATTAGGGATAAAGCAGCTGACTCAGGATTTGATGAGCAAGAAGAAGCTATGGAGGTAATGGAATTTATCGGCCAAGAGTACGGTATTGATTTTGAATTCGGAGCAGGACCTTCACGTCAAGCTGAAGAAACTATAAAAGAAGAAAAAGCTACATGCTGTGGTAAATGCGGTAGAGTTCATGTAAAGGGTACTAAATGTAAAAGACCATATTTAACTGGCAAAAAACACTGTAAATATAATTAATATGAGAAACACAAACCCAACTACAACAGGCAAACCATCAGGATTTAAAACTAAATTAGTAGCAGAAAAAGACAACTTTGGTAAAGGTAAAAAGAATCTTGCTACTGTACGTGTAGTAGAATAAAAATTTTAAAATGGATAACTTAGAAAAGTTTATACTAGAAGCTTTTGGACAGGTAAACGAAGATACTGTAAAACCAAAAGACCTGCCTGCAGCTTTTAAAGCAGCTATAGAAAAACGCCACGGTCCTTTACACCCAAATGATTTCTTTACTGATGATATGACCCGGTATATGAAGTTTGATGGTGAGAATAAAGCAACTGGTCAAAGGAGTCATAAAGTTATACCTATACCTTCTTTTGATAAAATGTATAACGACTATCAAGATATAGTTCAAGATATTAAAGTCTTAATGAGAGATAAAGATGTCAGGACTGATCAAGCTGCTAGAGAGTTATTTGAACTTATCAGAACTAACTTTAGAAAACTACAAAGGTATCTAAGAACAGAAAGACCTGATCAGTATGCTCTTATAAGAAATAGAGCTTCTATAGCAGAGCTACATGAAATGTTTGTTAGTCACGCTTCTCTTATCATGGAACAAAGGGCACATGATTTAAAAATAGGTAGAGTTAAAAATATAGATATATTTGTACAAGACCAATCGTCATTTACAGATACAATGTTCTATATTTTAGTTGATACTACAAATGGAAAAGAATACCAAGTAGGTGTTGATGTAGGAGGAGAAGAAGTAGATTTAAATTACGTAAAAGAAGAAATTCCTATTTTACATAAAATGGGCTTTCCTGACGGAGATGCTATCGGTAATTTTATCGTCAAAGATATTAATAAAGAGTTAGATGAGGTTAAAGCAATTAACGAATCAATGCTCGATGAAGACGAAGAAGATGAAGAGCCAACACCAGAAGAAGATGAAGAGCCAACACCAGAAGAAGAACCAGATACATCAGCAGGTGAAGAAACAGTACTAGAGGATGCTACTGATAAGATACTCGGAAAATTTCCTACCGTTAAAGCTGCTATTATTAAACTTCAGACAGATCAGTTTAAAGAGTTTGTAGAATCTATTGATTGGATTTCACCAAGACCTTCTTCTTTTAGAATAAACTTAAAGAACGGTCAAGACTATATTCTTAAATGGAACGGTAAAACTTTTGAAGCACAGATTCTAGGAAAAAGATATTTACTTTCTAACATAGCAGAATATCAACAAGCCTTAGATAAATTAGCTATCCTTTACAAAGAAGCTCCTATGAGTGGAGCAGGAGAAGCAGAACCAGCTGATACTGACACCGGAGGCGGTGGCGGTGGCGGAGGTGAATTCCCCGGAGAAGAAGGAGGAGCCGAAGGCGGTGAAGAAGGAGATGCAGTAGATGATTTAGGAGGTGATGCTGGAGGAGAAGAAGGAGCTGATTTAGGAGGCGAAGAAATTGACTTTGAAGAACCAGCTGAAGAACCAGAAGCATAATAATAATAATATAAATAATGAAAAATAATTTTAACCTTAGAAAATTCTTAATAGAGAATAAGCTTACTAATAACAGTAAGGTGTTAAACGAAGCTCTAACCGTATCAGGAAACTCAGAAGAAGAAGAAAAGAAAAATGCGGAAGAGTTATTAGCCTTAGCTAAAGAAGTAGGATTAGATAAAGCTGAGATAAAATACAGAGAAAATGGTTCTATTTTTGGAGTTGAGCTAAACGATACAATAGAAGATAGAAACGCTGGTAAAACTCGAAAAATTTCTGACTTACAAGATAAACAATATCAAGCTGCTAAAGCTGGACGTCCTGAAGACGATAAACCTTCATTTAAACCTAAAAGGTTAAAAAAATTAACATTAGGCGGCAAAACATACGAAATAGGCGATTTGGATCCAAACGACGATGGTAGAATAGAATCTATAGAAAAGTACCCTAATGGATACTTCATTACCGGAGGAGTTTATAGCGATTATGGAGACGGAGACGGACCTAAAGATGGATATGGATATGCTATCGACCTGAAAGGTAATGAAATGGACGAAGAAGATTTAGAAGGCATGTATGAACGAGTTAATGAAATAGATGCTGATCTATTAAAAAGAGCTCAAAACACACCAGTACCTAAAGGTGCAAAAGATAGAATAGCAAAAAGAAAAGCAAGCTTAGATAATGAAAGAGCAGGGACACTTCAAGTAAGTAAGGGACCTAACGCTGAACAAGAGCAGAAAGTAATTGATATTGCTAGAGATGCAATCGCACTTATGGACGAACAACCAGGTACAAGCGCAGAAGATGCTCTTAACTCTGTATTAGGAGTATAATAAATGAATATTATAGACAAAGCTATATTAGAATGGTCGTATAAGACCACTAAAGGATATCCTGACATTAACAGTCAAGAAGATATGGCTTTGTTTGAATCTATGTTTGGTTTTAATTTGAATGAGTTGAAAAGGTTATCTTACGATATACTCACCCCCGAAGCACAGGAAGTAGCAACAGTTCTTATAAAGGTTTTGAATATAGAAAAATCTCAAATTCAACCTGACACTCAGAACCATGTTGTTATTTACGATGATGCCCGTACAGTGTTGATTAAGAAGTTAGAAGCCGACGGTAGATACGGACCTCCTAGTGGACGAAGTAACAATATCTTTAAAGTAGGAAAGGTTACTATAATTTTTAAACCAGATAAGACTAGCGGAGAGTACTACGATCTAAAACCTCAGAAATTAGGATTAACTCTCGACAGTAGAGTAAAACTAGAAATTTCAAAACAGGAATTAATCAAAGGAATTGATAATGCTACAAAACTTAGTGAAGAACAAAAGAAAGTTATCAAGTACTTAACCAATAAAGAAAATAAGCCCACTGATAAAGAAGTAACCATTGCTTTTGATAACAAATATTTCTATAATGAATTTTTTAAGAACTTAGGTGAAGTCTTAGGAGCTTACAACTACGGTAAATCTATAGGAGCAGATGAAGTACTTTTTCCTAAAGCAGGAAACTTTCCTTTAATAGATTACCTACTATATGTAGGGGAAGAACAAATACAGGTAAGCGCTAAGTCAGCTAAAAGCCCAGGTAATACTGTTAAGCTAGAAAGTTTAGAAAGACTAGTAAAGAGTAAGGGAGGAGAAATTAGCACTGATTTACAGAAAATTATAACTATAATTAATACAAATACTGTTAACACAGGAGCTTTTGCACTCATAGATGAATTCGGGTCTAATACACTAAAACAGGAAAAAGCAAAATACCTAGAGGAGTATCCTACATTTCCTCTTCTTGATAAAGAAGGGTACGATGAAATAGGACACCAAAAAAGAATACTACTAGAAAAAGAAATTATAAAAGAACTCAACCAGGATTATAATTTTTCTGAGCTATTTAACCAATTCGTAGCTGTAAAGTACGTAAAGTACGATATTACTATACCAGGTCTAGAAGAAACTTCCAAAGTTCTAATAGGTGGTCAATTTTACACCCCTTTAAAAACTAAGAATTCAAAAAGACATGACAGTGATAAAATTGGTTTGGACATAAAGCAAATCAAGTAATATAAAATAAGTTATGGCACAAGACATAAAAAAAATAATTGCACAGGAGTATATCAAGTGTGCAAAAGATCCGGCATACTTTATGAGAAAGTATTGCCATATACAGCATCCTACTAGAGGCCGTATATTATTTAATCTCTACCCATTTCAAGAGAAAGTACTTCACTTATTTAGAGATAATCAATATTTAATTACTCTCAAATCTAGACAGCTAGGTATTTCTACTTTAGCATCTGCTTATAGTTTATGGTTAATGTTATTTCATAAAGATAAAAACGTCTTAGCATTAGCAACAACTCAGGCCACTGCTCGTAACTTAGTTACTAAAGTAACTTTTATGTATGATGAATTACCTAAATGGTTAAAATTACCGGCTGTAGAAAAAAATAAACTATCACTGAGGCTTAAAAACGGATCTAAAGTACAAGCTAAATCATCATCACCTGATGCTGCACGATCAGAAGCAGTATCGTTACTCCTTATGGATGAGGCTGCCTTTATAGAGAATGTTGACGAAACCTTTACAGCAGCACAGCAAACGTTAGCTACCGGTGGACAGTGTATGGCACTATCTACTCCTAACGGTATAGGTAACTGGTTCCATCAAACATGGGAAAAAGCAGAAACTGGAGAAAATAGTTTTATACCTGTTAGACTTCCTTGGTCAGTTCATCCGGAAAGAGATCAAAGCTGGAGAGATATACAAGATCAAGATCTAGGTCCTAAAATGGCAGGTCAAGAATGTGATTGTGATTTCTTAGCATCTGGAGATACAGTCTTTGAAACAGACGATATGGCATTCTACGAAGAAACTTATCAACGTGATCCTTTAGAAAGAAGAGGTGTAGACGGTAATTTATGGGTATGGGAAGGAGTAGACTATTCTAAATCTTACATGGTAGTAGCAGATGTCGCTAGAGGGGATGCAACTGACTATTCAGCCTTTCACATTTTTGATATAGAGAATGCAGTCCAGGTAGCTGAATATAAAGGTAAGCTTTCACCCAAAGAATTTGGAAATGTACTAGTAGGAATAGCATCAGAATATAACGATGCATTATTAGTATGTGAAAATGCTAATATAGGATGGGCTACTATAGAACAGATACTAGAAAGAGAATATAGAAATATGTATTACAGCTCTACTAGTAATATGGAGTCTGTAGAATCTTATATGAATAAATTTGAAAGAGATAAATTAGTACCAGGCTTTACTATGTCTGCTAGAACTAGACCTTTAGTTATAGCTAAGATGATAGAGTATATTAGAGACCACTCAGTCACAATTCAATCTAAAAGACTTATGTCAGAAATGAGAGTTTTTGTATGGAAAAACGGTAAAGCTCAAGCTCAAGACCGTTATAATGACGACCTTATTATTTCTTGTGCTACTGCTCTATATGTTAGAGATACTGCACTTAGATTAAGACAACAAGGTATGGATCTAGCTAGAGCTCAATTATCTTCTTTTAATAATTTAAATTCACGAAACAACGCTGTTATGACAAATGTTGGTAATATGAGAGAAAATCCTTATATTATAAAGACAAACCACGGAGACGAAGACATCACTTGGTTGTTAAAATAGATCTATTTATATTAAACTGCATTTAAATGGCGGACACTTCTTTATTCGGTAGACTAACAAGACTCTTTTCTAATGACGTAGTAATACGTAATATTGGAGGAGACCAGCTTAAAGTTGTAGATACCAATTCAATTCAAAAATCACCTAAAGTAGCAACTAATTCTTTAGTTGACAGATTTAGTAGACTTTATGCATCTAACAATGCTAACGTTTATAACCCTAACCTTAATTACCAAACATTAAGAGTTCAGCTTTATGCTGATTATGAAGCAATGGACAGTGATCCTATTATAGCTTCAGCATTAGATATTATTGCAGACGAAACTACTATTAAGAATGATCAAGGAGAGGTATTAGCTATTAAATCTTCTGATGAAAATATTCAAAGAGTTCTTTATAACTTATTTTATGACGTATTAAACATTGAGTTTAATTTATGGTCATGGACACGTAATATGCTGAAATACGGAGACTTTTTCCTAAAGCTAGAAATAGCAGAGAAGTTCGGAGTATATAACGTGTTACCTTATACAGTCTATCATATGATTAGACATGAAGGAACAGATCCAGAAAATCCATCTGAAGTACATTTTCAATTAGAACCAGACGGTATTACTGCAGCAGCTGATCCTAACTATAGAAGAAATCCTAACCGTAAAGATATAGTGTTAGAAAACTATGAAGTAGCTCACTTTAGATTACTATCGGATACTTCATACCTACCTTACGGACGTTCTTATTTAGAGCCTGCTAGAAAGATTTATAAGCAGTTAAATTTAATGGAAGATGCGATGTTAATTCATCGTATAATGAGAGCACCTGAGAAGAGAATGTTCTATATTAATGTAGGATCTATACCTCCAAATGAGGTTGAGCAGTTTATGCAAAAGACTATCAACCAAATGAAAAAGACTCCTTATGTTGATCCTCAAACAGGTCAATATAACTTAAAGTTTAACATGCAAAATATGATGGAAGACTTTTACCTACCGGTTCGTGGTGGTGATACTTCTACTCGTATTGAGACTACTAAAGGTTTAGATTACGACGGTACAGGAGATGTTCAATACTTACAGGCTAAAATGTTTGCAGCTCTTAAAATTCCAAAAGCTTATTTTGGATATGAAGGAGACCTTAGCGGTAAAGCTACCTTAGCAGCAGAAGATATAAGGTTTGCTCGTACAGTTGAAAGAATACAAAAAATAATGGAATCAGAGCTAACCAAAATTGCTCTAGTACATTTATATACACAAGGATTTACTGGCGAGAGTTTAACTAACTTTGAAATTAAGCTTTCAACAGCATCTATTATATTTGATCAAGAAAAAGTAGCTCTACTAAAAGAAAAAGTAGATTTAGCTGCTCAAATGAGAGATACTAAAATGTTCTCTTCAGACTACATTTATGAAAACATATTTGATATGTCAGAAGATCAGTACATGGAAGAAAGAGACTTAGTTAGAGAAGATACTAAACGTACCTTTAGAATAGCTCAAATAGAAGCTGAAGGTAACGATCCAGCTAAATCAGGAGTTACTTACGGTACTCCACATGATCTAGCATCTATGTACGGTAGACGTTCGGTAGCTACACCTAAAGGTGGATCACCAGGAGAAGTACCTCAGGGATACTCAGAATTAGAACCTGAAAAAGAACAAGAATGGGGTCAGCCGGGACCTGAAGGCGGTAGACCAAGAGAAAAAGCATCAGTATACGGTACTAATGATAATCCAATGGGAGGACGTGATCCTTTAGGAGTTCACGGTATGCACGGAGGGTTTCCATCCGACAATGATAACGTAATGGAGAATATGTCTACAAAGGCTATTTACCACCAAAATAAAGGTACCTTTAAGGATATTGTATTTAAAGGCAATACAGAAAAAGAGCCAGATATGCTCAATGAAGATAACATAAAGGATTTAGGTAACTAAGACATATTTATAATAGTAAACGTGTATAATGAAGATAAAACATTCAAAATACCGCAATACCGGTTTAATATTTGAACTTCTAGTAAAACAGATAGCTTCTGATACTCTCAACAATAGAGACTCAGCAGCTGTAAGTATTATTAAGAAGCACTTTACCGGCAAGACTACTCTTGTTAGAGAGTTTAAACTTTATGAGTTTATTCTTAAAAACAGACAAGTTAGTCAAATAAAAGCGGAAACAATTCTCTCAACTATAACTGAGATTTCTAGGAAACTAGACCAGTCTGCTCTTAAGAAGCAGAAGTATAACTTAATTTCTGATATTAAAGAAACATATAATATAGAGGAATTTTTTGCAATTCAAACGCCTGAGTATAAAGCTCTAGCTTCTTTATATTGTTTGCTAGAAGCACAAAATAATGATGCATTATTAGATCCCCAACATCTTGTAAATTATAAATCTACATTACTTGAGCATTTAACAACAAAAAAACAAAATGCTAATAACGTAAAGGATACGTTGATAGAAGAATATTCTAAATACGATAAAGACCTTAAGTTATTAACATTTAAAATATTATTAGAAAAGTTTAACGATACTTATAAAGATTTATTACCAACTCAGAAAAATATACTTAAGGAATTTATTACATCAGTTAATTCTCAAACACGTTTACGTAAGATAGTTAACGAAGAACTTAAGAAAATATCTAATTTGGTAAATGAATTTGCTCCTAAAATAAAGAATAAAGTAGTTAAGATTAAATTAGACGAGGTGAGTAAAGCAATTAAGCCTTTATCTAATACTGAAAAAATTACTGATAATCACTTAGTAAATCTTATGCAGTATTACGATTTAGTAAATGAGCTAAGCTCTTTAAAATGAAAAAATCAGAGTTAGTCACTTTAGTTAAAGAAGTAATGCTTGAATTAGATGAAGCTAATACTACCCAAACTGGCGGAAGTGGATTTACAGCCGGTCAAGGTGAAACATATGCTACTCCTAGTTTTTTAGGAAAAGCAACAAGAGCAAAAAAAACATTAAAGAAACAAGGATATAAAGAAGTATAAATGAGACAAGTCACTGTAACAGAAAAATATAGAGCCGTCAACGAAGGCCAGATGGACAAGCAAGAATTTGTAAGACAAATGCGTCTTGCATTCCCTAGTTTAATTAGTCAATTTAACGGGTATGATGACTCAGTATCTATCCTTAGAACAAAAGGACTTCTTTTTGAAGAGAAGACTATGAAGCATGATGTTTCAGATGAATCTATTAGAAGAGCATTAGATACGGAAATTACAGTACTAGGACATGACCCTGTTACTTGCAAAGACTCAGAAGTAATTGACAAAGCTAGAACAAAAGCTATTGCTAACTTATCAAAAGACCCATTATACTATTATAACCTTTTAGCAAAAGAATCATCTAAAGTTGATAAAAACGATCAGCCTAAAGAAACTAAAAGAGGAGCTTTAGAAAAAGATACTTTTAACGATATGAAAAAAGCTACGTTAAAAGAAAGAAAAGAAAATTTAGTTGAAGGTACAAGAGCACTAGTAGGATATTTAGCTGGTGATAGACTGACTACTACTTACAACCATTATGATGGTTATCCTTCTCATTTAGGTAAGGCATTAGAGATGCACTACAATGATGATGATAAAGCTAAAGAAATAGCTATGAAAGGGTATATCACATCAATTGATGGTGATACAGGAGAAGTTGAATCAACCCATAAAGAAAAGCCAGGTAAAGTTATTCTACCAGACGATAAAGAACAAAGAGCTAGAGAGATAGCTGAAGAGGTTGAAAAGTTCGGAGCAGAGTATGGATACGTTTGGGACGATAATACTAATCAGTGGATTACTATAAAGAATACCGGTATGCGTTCTATGATTGATCAAATCTTAGAAAAACTAGACATGGTTAATGTCTACTCAGGTGATACTATGGAAGGTGATATAGAAGAAATAGATACTTCTTTAGATCCTTATGAAGATAAAAAAGAAATTATTCGTCAAGTAATTGAATTGATTAAAAGTTCAATGCCTGCCGATAACGAGGAGATTAAAGCTTTTATTAAAACTCATTACGACGATATTATTAACCTTGGAGACGATGAAGCCATCTTAGATGAATTCCAAGAGTTCTTATCAGTTAATTATCCATCAGCTTCTGACTTTATGGACGAAAAGAGAGTAAACGAATACTCAGACTATGAACCTGGTACTATTGCTCCTGAAGATTTATACTATTCTGATAAACACGGTAAATTAGTTGCTTTGGATGATGTGGACGATAAATATTGGGATGACCTTGAGGATTGGCTTGTAGTCAAAAAAGGGGATATAATACCTGATGCTATGGACGAAACAGACGCTTACGATAATGACGAGGAAACTCAAGCCATGATCGATAAGATGAGAAAAGATGGTAAAGATGCAGATGACTTCATAGACGAAAAGAAAGGTAAAGATCACGACGGAGATGGAGACATCGATGGAGATGATTATAAGTCTGCTAAAGATAAAGCTATCAAAAAAGCGATGGGAAAAAAGTCTAACGTCAATGAAGCTGTAAAAAATATTATTACTAAGGTATTAGAAGAGCAAAATATTAATGAAGCAGCTACTAATGATTTAGCTAAAATAGCAGCAGAATACGGAGACTTCGAAGGACTTAAACCAGCCGTTATTGCACTGGAAAATGTCGTAACAGAGATAGAATCTTTCTACGATAAGACAAGAAGTAAGATTCAAAAGATTTACAATGATTTAGGTGAGATTAGAAACGAAGAAGGATTAAAAGTAGGAGCATTTATTGCACCGTCTATTGAAAATGCTTTTAAGAGAGATTTAAGACCTATTACTAAACAGCAATTTCACGGAGGATTAGATATGCCAAAAGTAAAACGTATCTCACAGGATGACATTGATAGAGGTTATACTCAAATGGAATCTCCAAAAACCACAGTATTCACTCCAGTAAACGAAAAAAAACAGATTAAAAGTAAAAAATAAATAAAATGAAAGATAACTTTGACTTAAAAAATTTTTTAATAGAAAATAAATTAACTGCTAATAGCAGACTATTAAATGAAGAAGGCGCTGAAGATGCTACCTACCCTGTAGTCGAAGCTTTTAAAAGATACGGTATCGATATATCAAAAGATGTTATAGTAGCTGAAATGGACGGTGGAACACCTCAATTTGGAGGCGGACAACTAAATGTTGGAGACCCTGAACCTGCAGCATTAGTTGCTAAACGATTTGAAAAACATAGACTAACCGCTATCGCTGAATATAAAGAGTCAAGAGGTGATAGAGAGGATCAATACGGCGATAGAGCAGATGATATGGGAGACTTTCCGGTAATGTATGAAGATGGATTCTATGGGGACTATACTCCTAAAGGTACTGAACATAAATTAACATATTCAGAATTTGAAGGTACTATGTGGGATATATTTCAATAAATAAAAATTAAAGCAACATGGCACAATTACTAGTAGACGTAACACCATTTAGACCAACAATAAGAGAGTCAAAAACTAAACCTGGAGTATTCGAGGTAGAAGGTGTTATGCAAAGAGCTCAAGCTGAAAATCAAAACGGTAGAGTTTACTCTAAAGACATATTAGTAAGAGAAGCTAAAAAATATGTTGATGAATTTGTTAAAAGAGGAAATGCTTTTGGTGAATTAGATCATCCAGAATCTCCTGTAGTATCATTAAAAAATGCATCTCACATAGTAAAAGAGCTATATTGGAAAGGTGATGACCTAATGGGTAAAGTGGAACTACTAAATACACCTGCTGGTAATATTGTTAAAGAAATTATTAAAGCTGGTCATACTATTGGTATTTCATCTAGAGGTACTGGATCGGTTCAACAAACAAATGAAGGTCAATTAGAGGTACAACCAGATTTCGAACTAGTATGTTGGGACTTTGTATCAAATCCTTCCACTCATGGTGCGTTTATGAACCCTATTTCACTTCAAGAGGGTAAAGCTCAAGTTTCTAAATATTCTAATTTAGATTCTATCATAAACGATATACTAAGAGCGTAATGAAACTTCAAGACCTTATCTACGAAAGTGATGAATCACAAATGGCAGCTCAATTAAAAGCTGCTTTTGATGCTGAACTTAAGGACGGAGAAATAAACGAATTATTAGACCCGGTATCTATACTAGGTTGGGCATTAACTGCCAACACTGTTTTAGATGTATTAGGTAAATACGCAGCTAGAGCTCTCAGAAAAATGAATTTAAATAAAGCAGCTGATAAAGCTGATGCTATCCACAACTGGGCACATAGTAATGAAAAATCAGTAATAAATGTAGTTGCTACTGTTATTAAACCTTTTGTAAAAGATCCATCAAAAAGAGATGCTATAGCTAAAGGTTTATTTATTGCAATGTTAGCAGCATTTGGAATCCAAGCAGGTATAGGTGCTCTTAAAGCTATCAGAGGTGCTAACGTAGGCTCAGCAGCACTCTCTATGACTAAGTCTGCACTAAAAGGAAGAGATATAGCCGTAGTAGGAAAACAAATTTTAAAGGCAGTATCTTAGTTTCTGGAAATAGTATATATTTATATACAAATATACAGTGATCTATACTGTATTAATTTAATTTATTTTCTATTGTAGTTCTAATAACTACAGAAATCACACAAATTTTTTATAATGGCAAACAAAGATTTATTCAAGCAAGCTATTGCTGAAGCTAAATCTGTAAGAGAAGCCGCTATTGCAAACGCTAAAGAAGCTTTAGAAGAGACTTTAACACCTCATCTTAAAGACATGTTAGCTGCTAAACTTCAAGAGATGGAAGACAAAGAAGTCGATGAAGAAGTAGTAAACGAAGTCGAAGAAGAGATTGAAGAAGGATCTAAAGACAAGGACATGGACGAAGCAATCGAGGAAGAACTTACAGAGGTACAACCAGTAGGAGAAGCTGACGAAGACGAGGCCGAGGATGATTCAGAAGAATCTGAAGACGGAGCTGAGGAAATCGAAGACGACGGCGAAGAAGTAGCCGGTGACGAAGACGCTATTGAAGGTGACAAGGATCTAAAAGATCTTTCAGTTGACCAATTCAAAGATATGATCAGAGACATTATTGCTCAAGAGGTAGGCGGAGACGCTCCTGCTGACGATATGGACGCTGGTGATATTGAAGGAATGGGAGACGAAGAAGGAATGGAAGAGCCTGCTATGGAACCTGAAATGGGCGCAGAAGAAGAAGAAATCGATCTTGATGAACTTATCCGTGAGTTAGAAAGTGTTACCGAAGGTGACAAAGAAGACGAAGTGGAAGAAGGCAAGAAAGACGACGAAGACACAATGGAAGAAGGTGAGAAAAAAGAAGAGATGGACGAAGATACATCTGTTCAAGTTAATCACGAATCAGAAGGAAAAGGCTACAATATTAATAGAGTAGCTGATCTAAAAGAAGCTTTAGAAACTATCGATACTCTAAGATCAGAGTTAAACGAAGTAAATATTTTAAATGCTAAACTTCTATATGTCAACAAAATCTTTAAGGCTCAGAACCTTACAGAGTCTCAAAAAGTAAATGTAATCGCTGCATTCGATAAAGCTGAAACCGTAAAAGAGGTTAAGTTAGTATTCGAAACTGTAGTAGATAACGTTGGAACTAAAAAAGAGACAAATATTAAAGAACACAAAGGATCTGCATCTAAAGCAACTGGTACTACAGCTAAAAAACCAGAAATTATCGCAGAAGTATCCGATGCTGTTCGTAGAATGCAAAAATTAGCTGGAATTATTTAATTAATACTTTAAAAATTAATCATGGAAATTAACAACCTATTAGAAGATGCAAGAGGCGGATATAAAAGCATGCAAGCTGACGCCGAAAAACTTGCTTCTAAATGGCAACAGTCAGGTTTGTTAGAAGGGTTAAATGAGAAAAAAGCTAGTAACATGGCAATGATCTTAGAAAACCAAGCTAAACAAGTCGTAGCTGAAGCTAACACAAATACTCAAGGTGGTGCAGGCTTTACTGCTGGTTCAGGAGAAAACTGGGCTGGAGTTGCTCTACCACTAGTAAGAAAGGTATTTGCTCAAATCGTTGCTCAAGATTTCGTATCTGTACAACCAATGAGTCTACCTTCAGGTCTAGTATTTTATCTAGACTTTAAATACGGTGATACTGCTAACGGTAGAACTGATGGCGAAAACATGTACGGTAACGTAACTGATGGAGCTAACAAAATGACTAAAGACACTGATCCTTCAGGAGGTCTTTACGGAGCTGGTAAATTTGGATATACAATCAACGAAGTATCTGCTTCAGAAACCATTACCTCTGGTACTGCAACTTCTGCTTCAGTAGCTTATGATGCTGATGTAGATCCTGCTGACTACTTAAAAGCAACTGTTGATTTAAACGGACAAAATGCTGATCTTTTAGGAGCTCGTGCATTCCGTATTCAGTCTGCTTCTGTAGATGTAACTAGCAAACCAGAACTTACTACTGTATCTGGAACAGAAGTTACTTTCGTAGTAGCTAAAGCTGATTTAACTGGTGGAGCACTTCCTGCTTCAGGAAATGTAATTTTCCACAAACAACCAGTTGATAACGATAGAGGTGATTTCGAAGCTGCTTCTGACAGAGCTGTTGAAAACTTAGGTATTCCTGAAATCGACGTTAAGCTTCAATCTGAAGCAATCGTTGCTAAGACAAGAAAACTAAAAGCTCAATGGACACCAGAATTTGCACAAGATCTTAATGCTTATCATTCGATCGATGCTGAAGCTGAATTGACTTCACTACTTAGTGAGTACATTTCAATGGAAATCGATCTAGAGATTCTTGATATGCTAATCTTAGAAGCTAATACTACTGAGAGATGGTCTGCAGAGAATAACAAAATCTGGAATGGAACAGAGTGGAGTACTTCTACATCTGATTTCTATAATACTCAAGGACAATGGTTCCAAACTCTTGGTACTAAAATCCAAAAAGTATCTAACAAGATTCACCAGAAAACTTTAAGAGGTGGAGCTAACTTTATGGTATGTTCTCCTTCTGTTGCTACAATCCTAGAATCAATTCCTGGATATGCTGCTAATACAAACGGTGATCAAGATCAGTTTGCAATGGGCGTACAAAAAGTAGGTGCATTAAACAACAGATTCCAAGTATACAAAAACCCTTATATGACTGAGAATACTATTCTTATGGGATATAGAGGTACACAATTCTTAGAAGCTGGTGCAGTTTATGCTCCTTACGTACCATTAATGATGACTCCTCTAGTTTACGATCCAGAATCTTTCACTCCAAGAAAAGGTTTAATGACTCGTTACGCTAAGAAGATGATCAGACCTGAATTCTACGCTAAAGTATTTATTTCTGACTTAGCTCAGATCTAATATTAGCTTAGATTAATATTAAGAGAGGCCTTCGGGCCTCTTTTTTTTTGTCTATTTATATATAAACTGTATTTAATGGCAAATGTAACTATATGGGGAGGAAGTTCAACTTTCACAACCGGATCTACTCCTTTTGGATTTTATGACACAGATACCGACTTTCAAACTGATGCAGATAAAGTTGCTAAGTTTGTAACAAACAGATTAGGGTATCCTCTCATGGATGTCGAGTTAGACAGTGGGAGTCTATATACATGTTTTGAAGAAGCAGTAACAACTTACGGTAATGAAGTATTCAAATACAAGATTACTGAGAATTATATGAACTTTGAAGGAGGTTTAACAGGAAGTGTTATAAATAACAAAATTGTTGAACCTACAATGAACAAACAAGTACAAATTGCTAAAAACTACGGTACAGAAGCCGGAGTTGGAGGTAATGTACAGAAGTTTACAGGGTCTTTAGCTATAACTGCATCTCAACAAGAATATGATCTTAATGCCTGGTCAGTAGATCAAGGTATTACAGGTAGTATTGAAGTAAGAAGAGTGTTTTATGAATCTCCACCAGCTATACAACGTTATTTTGATCCTTATGCTGGTACTGGAACAGGAGTTCAATCATTAATGCAAGCTTTCGACTTTGGTTCGTTTAGTCCCGGTATAAACTTTATGTTAATGCCTTTATCATACGATATAGCTCTACTGCAAGGTATAGAATTTAACGACCAAATACGTAAATCAGCTTATTCTTTTGAAATAGTAGCAAACCAACTTAAACTATTCCCAGTACCTAATAAACAGGGTACCCTTTTCTTCGAATTTTATAAAGAAGATGATAAATCAAAGTTAAGTTTTGATGATTCACTTAATAAAATTACTAATGTAGCTGAAGTACCATATGAGAATCCAACATATTCATTTATTAACAGTGTTGGGAGACAGTGGATCTTCAACTACTCCTTAGCATTAGCTAAAGAAATGCTTGCATATATAAGAGGTAAGTACCAAACAATACCAGTACCAGGTTCTGAAGCTACCTTAAATCAAGCAGACCTATTAGCTGACGCTAGATCTGAAAAAGAAGGGTTAATGACTAGTTTAAGAGAAATGTTAGACGCTACTTCAAGGGGTAAACAGTTAGAAGGTTCGGCTAAAGAAGCTGAAAACCTACAAAACACCCTGAAATCAGTTCCAATGACTATATTTGTAGGATAATGAAGTTAATACAGTTACTTTTAGAGCTAGACTACAAAACTTATGAAGCAATGGTGCAGGTTAAGTATGGTGAAGAAGGTATATCCGGGTATGACGACGCTTTACGTGCTTTACCTGGTGTTACTACCGTAACTAAAGCTTCCGAAAGCGCAGAAACGGGTTTAGCTACGTATAAGATAAAGATTATCAGTCAAAAAGATGCAATAACTGCTTTTAAAGCGTTTAAAGACAATGCTAAAGCTAAATATAGTAATATAGTAGCTATTAAAGTAGGAGAACAAACAATAGAAGAGAAATGAGATTCGGATCAGATAGAGATATAAGTTTAATGGTAAATATAGGTAGAGAACTCCTACATGATATTATAGAACAAGAGATCTTATACCATAAAATAAGCTTAGAAGATACCGATGTTAACTTATATGGTGAATCTCTTAGTAAATCTTATTGGAATGCAGTTAAACTTAATTGTCTTATCACTAGAGGTGATCAAATCATAGATATACAAGAATTTGGACCTGATTTAGGTAGAGAAGCATCGTTTGCTTTCATAAGACAAGACTTAACAGATAAAACTGTAGTACCTGAAGTAGGAGATGTAGTAGAATGGCATAATGACTTCTACGAAGTAGATACTGTTAGAGAGAATCAACTATTTTTAGGTAGCGATAATAACTATAACCTTCAGTCTAGTACTGCTGGGTACGGTAGATCAATGTCTATAGTAGTAGACTGTCATTTAACAAGGGCAGATAGAGTAGGAATTACACAAACACGTTAATATGGACGAAAGTACTATTAAAAATAGAGAGAATCAGGTATCTAGAGAAAACGATAACGTAGAAATACTTACTGTCGGTATCAAAGATATTGATGAAGCTATATTTTACTACTTTAATGAAGTTCTCAAACCACAGGTAACTCTAAATGGTAAACAAATAAACGTTCCATTGGTATATGGTTCACCTGAACGTTGGGCAGCTATGCAGAAAGACGGATATTACCGCGATAAAAACGGTAAAATGCAAGCTCCTCTTATCGTATTTAGAAGAGATAACATTGAAAAAAATAGAACTTTAGGGAATAAAATGGATGGTAATGCTCCTCATAACTACGGAGTGTTTGAAAAGAAGTTCTCTAAGGTCAATATGTATGATAGGTTTGGTATTTTAAATAACCGATTTAAAGAAAGAGAACTATACGCTGTAGCTATTCCTGATTATGTCAATATTACCTATAGTTGTATTATTTTTACCGACTTCATGGAACAAAACAACAAATTAGTCGAAGGTATTAACTTTGCTTCAGACTCTTATTGGGGGTCTCCTGATAGATTTAGATTCAGAGCAATGATAGATAATTTTTCTACTTCTACAGAGGTAGTTCAAGGTAATGATCGTATAGTAAAGACTGAATTTGCAGTAAATTTACTAGGGTATATACTAACAGACACTGTTAATGCTTTACCTTTTAATACTAAGAAGTACTATTCTAAATCTAGTCTTAAAGTTACTAGTGAGACTACGTCAAAGCTTTAAGGAATTGACCATATTTATAATTAAATCAGTTCACCCTGAAAGTTTTGTTGTAAATAATAAAGAGAGGTAAATAAATGGCAGGATTCTCTAGTGAACTATCAGGTTCGTTAATATTTAATTCGGCTAGCGTACAAGCAGCCCTACAGCCCTACAATGGAGGTATAAATATTTCTGGTTCTGAACTCTATATTAACCAAGTAGGGTTAGATACTAGAATATCATCCGTAGAGGCTGGCTTTGTAGGATCTGCTAGTCTTGGTCCATTAAATAGACACTCTGCCTCAATAAACCTATTTACTGCATCAATAGAATCTTTTACAGGCTCTACTAACAGTACTCTTACAGCACTTAATACTTTTACAAGCTCGTTTAGCATTAGGGTTACTACACTAGAATCGGATACTAGCACCTATTTGACTTTAAATACACTACCTGCCGGTACAGTATCATCATCAAATCAAATAGAAACTCTAGGATATTTAACATCTGCCTCAGCAGCATCGACCGGATTTGGTGATGCTAGTCTTCCTGCCGGAACTATCTCATCATCAGCACAAATATCTGCTTTAGGTTACACTACTTCTTCTGACAGTACTATTTCAGCATCATACTCTAGTACATCATCTTTTGCTACTACTGCTTCTTATGTTTCTGCAACTAATATAGACGGTACTATTGTGAGTTCATCTCATGCAGTTACTGCTTCTTATATTAGCCCGACATTTATTTCAGAATCAGTAGCAGCAGCTGGGTTTAGCGATACTACACTACCTGCCGGTACAATATCGTCATCTCAGCAAATTAGTGATTTAGGGTATATTACTTCTTCTGATGGTTCATCAACAGATATTACTGCTTTAAATACCTTTACTTCTTCTTATTACGTAGATTCTGCTTCTTTTGATAGTAGAATTAGCGCTATATCAGCAGGAGATACTTCATATAGTGGAGATAGAATAGTTTCGAATGAAGATTTAGGGGATTTATATAATAACTCCTTTAATGCAGGTACTACAGGAAGTATACAAGACTTTTTAAATGCAGTATTCTTTCCTAACACTCCTCCTTCATTTGATACATCACCTAATGTAGATGTTGTTGAATTTGCTACAAGTGGGAGTACTTTAGTTACTTTAGCAGCTACAGATAGTGAAGGTCAAGCAGTAACATTTGCTTTAGCTTCTAGCTATACTGACGGATTTGTAGCCGTATCATCAGATGGTGTAGTTACTTCAGCAGTAATACCAACTGAAGCATCTTTCAATACAGTTGATAGAGGTGACGGTACACTTGCACATCCGGTTGATATTGAAGTAACAGATTCTTTTGGGTCTAAAACTACTCAAACATTCTACTTTACAGTTAGCGTTAACACTGCTCCTAAATTTAGACAAACGTCTGTAGGAGGTACAGTAATAACTTCATTTACTTCAAACAGAAATGAAAATGCTACTGCAGGAGAAGTAGGTAAAATATACTTTACAGACGCAGAAAGCGACACTATTACAATTACTTCTGCTTCTGATCCTAATGGACACTTTACTTTGACTAAATACTCTACTTATGTACAGATAGATCAGGTAACCGGTTCATTAGATTATGAAAATATCACAAGTTATACTATGAGTATTACTGCATCAGATGAGCATTACCCAGCTCAAGATGCAGATTCAATTACTACTCTACCTATTACTATAAATGTAACAGATAACTTACAGCCTACTATTAACAATCAAACATTAAATTCAATTAATGAAGATAGTAGTACAGGAGCAACAGTAGATACTATAGCTGCTTCGGATAATGAAGGAGATACAAGAACGTTCTTTGACTTTACCTTATCTAAATTAGAATTAGATAATGTAGATGTACCAACAGGTTCCTATGGAGGCACAAGCCAAGCATCTGATCCTACAGAGAATCCTTTTGTAATGAATTCATCAGGGGTAGTGACCAGAAAAGCAGGAGCATACCTGAACTCTGACTTAATAAACGAGTATCAGTACACTGTTAAAGTAAAAGATTCTTTTAACACAGCATCTAATTCAGGAACTATCACTATTCCTATTAGCGACGATCCTGCTCCATTTATAAATGATAACTGGTCCGGAGGTCCTTATGTAATCGAATCTGCTACTACAGGAGATCAGATCAAAACTAATTCTAACGGATATTCAGGAACCCAAGCTAGAGTTACTTCAAATGAAACAGTAACTTGGTCTACTAACAGTTCTCTAATACAGATAAGTGGAACCGGATACCTTACAATGAATACAAATGTTAGTGGTTCTTATACTTCTGGGCAAACATTCCAGGCAGATATAACTGCTTCTAATACATTTGGAACAGAAAACAATACTTTAGTAACATTCACTGTTACTGAAAATTTAGCACCAGTCCTCACCTTAACAGATCTTGGTTTAAATAGCGATGTAGCGATTTCAGGCTCTAATATAGGTTCGGTATCTATTACTGATCAAGAAACTAACACACCATATTCTGTTTCTCTTTCAGGTACAGATGCAGCTAGCTTCAATTTAGTATCTAATAATGCTGCTAATTCATCTTTAAATATTCAGCCTTTATCATCTCTATCAGCTGGTACATATTCTATTACAGCATCTGCTGAGGATACTTTCGGTAAAATAGGAAGTTCAAGTTTAGGTATTGTAGTTAGTACAGCATCTGATTACGGTAAGTTCTATATTTATACATCAACAAGAACAGGAGGTGGAACTCTTTCTTCTGCAAACTATAATGGACTTTTAGGTATTGCAGGAGTAGATAGTTCAACACCACCAGAAGTTACATCTCTTACTGCAGATACTACATCACCGCTATATAGAATAAAATCAGGAGATTTAGGAAACAGTTCTATTACAGTAGGTGGAGGAACACTTACTCGTAGAGTTTTAACTAGCGGCTCCTCTCCAGCTTCTATTGTACAGAGTGCTGGACAGTTTAGTGGGAACGGTTCTACAGCAGAGCAAATACTATTAATTTACCCTAGCGGGTCTGATATGACTGGTATACCTTTAAGTATAGCCGAGTCATTCGGCGGTAGTGATGTAGGAGACTATGTACTTAATGTGAATGACGCAGGAGCATGGGCAAACACGATTAACGGAGCTACTCTTAACCTATTAGAATTAGACACAGCACATGAAGGATATGACCATTGGTATATTCTAGGAAGAACAGGTACTAACACTGCCTCAACATTTGAAGTTAGATTAACAGCTGAATCAGGTTCAGCACCAACATCATAAAATAAGCAAATAGAATGCCTTTATTTGGATCAAAACTCGAACTCACCTCAGCAGCCTCCTCTTCAGGAACGGCTCTAGCGGATATTGAATTTATCAAAGGTGCGTTCTATACTGTTGCCGAATTTGACTCATTAAGCGATATTCCAACTGCTAGGGTGACTGATAATCAAATTGTTTGGGTAGAAGATGCTGCAGCTACTTATCAAGCTACTATAACTCAACCTGATTATGTAAATACTTTCGTACCAACAGTAACATGGGCAGAATTTTCTGGCTTCGGTAGCGGAGGCGGTGGAGGTAGTGGAGATATTACTGCAGTAGTAGCAGGAGATGGACTTGGAGGTGGAGCTTTCAGCGGAACAGCAACGTTAAATGTTAATACCGGAAGTGGTATTACGATTAATAGTGATGCAGTTGCTCTTGATACTGGATCAACACACTTTATAGACGGCGTAGTAGACTTGTCTATTTTTCAACAAACAGGTTCTGTTTACAGTACTACAAACGCCTTAGGGGTAACTGGATCACTTACTTTGAAAAAAGACAACTCAGATGATGCAATATCTATATATAGTGGCTCAGTTAAAACTTTTGGAATAACAGGCAACGGACTACTCAAACTAGTCTCTCAATCAGTCCAACCAACAGCACATCCAGGAGCACTGTATTTAGATGAAAATTATAACTTATGGATAGGTCAGGAATAACAAAATGGACTATATTTATATAAAATGAAATAACTTAAAACTCATATAAGATGCCAACATGGAAAAAGGTCGTCATATCAGGAAGTGGGGTAGCACAACTTTCTAACGACGCAAATTATTTAGCACAATCAGGCACAGACGCAATTCTTACTGGGTCCTTTACAGGATCATTTATAGGTGACGGATCTGGCTTAACTAATATTGTTGCACCAGGAACTATTTCTAGCTCAGCTCAAATAGCATCAGACATCTCTGGAGCATTCGCTGCACCGTCTCAATCTATTGCAACAGACATTTCAGCCTTACAGACATTCAGCTCTTCTTTAGACGCAGGATTTACTACTGAAGCTGAACTTAACGCTTCCAGTTCGACTTTACAGACTAACTTGGATAATGTTAGTTCTTCGTTGGCAACATCTACAAATACAGTACAGTCTAACTTAGACACAGCATCTGGATCACTAGCATCAGATATTACATCTAACGCTTCTGACATTTCAGATAATGCTTCAGATATTACTGCCAACAGTTCATCTTTAGCGAGTTCTATTACAACAGTACAGTCTAATTTAGATTCAGCTTCTGGTTCCCTAGCAGGTTCTATAACAACAGTACAGTCTAACTTAGACACAGCATCAGGATCTCTTGCAGGTTCTATAACAACAGTTCAGAGTAACTTAGACACAGCATCAGGATCTCTTGCAGGTAGGGTAGCTACTATAGAAGGTGACAATGCTACACAAACCGAGCTTGACGCAGTTAGCTCTTCTTTAGCAGCTGATATTACAGGGTTAGGAGATACTTATGCTACAGACGTAGAATTAAACGCTTCTAGTTCAACATTACAAACTAATATAGATAATGTTAGCTCATCTTTAGCTTCTACAACTACTACCAATGCTACTGGTATTGAAGGGTTAAACACATATACATCATCTTTAAAGACAGCTATTACAGTTGCCGGTACAAATGTAACTGTAGCTGGTAACTTAGAAGTATCTGGAACAACTACAACAGTTGATTCAACTACAGTATCATTTGCAGACAATATAATTGCTCTTAACGGAACAGGAGCTGCAAATGGTGGTATTGAGGTTAATGACGCTAACGGTCCAGCATCTGGTTCGTTAATATGGGACGGTACTTTAAACTCATGGAAAGCAGGAGGTCAAGGATCAGAATCTAAAGTTCTTCTAGCTACAGGAGATAGCGTACTTAGCGGTTCAGCTCAAATAGCATCAGACATTTCTGGTTCTTTTACAAGCACTTCAGCAAGCTTAGCACAAAGCATTACAGATAATGCCTCAGAGATTACTGCTACTAGCTCTTCTTTAGCTGCTTCAATTACAACAGTACAAGGTAATTTAGATAGTGCATCTGGATCACTAGCATCAGATATTACATCTAACGCTTCTGACATTACAGATAATGCTTCAGATATAACAGCAGCGAGCTCTTCTTTAGCAGCATCTATAACAACAGTTCAGAGTAACTTAGACACAGCATCAGGATCTTTAGCATCAGATATTACATCTAACGCTTCAGATATTACATCTAATAGTTCTTCTCTTGCAGGTAGATTAGCTACTATAGAAGGTGACAATGCTACTCAAACAGAATTAGACGCAGTTAGCTCTTCTTTAGCAGCTGATATTACAGGGTTAGGAGATACTTATGCAACTGATGCAGAACTTAACGCATCAAGTTCTACTCTACAGACAAATATAGACAATGCAATTAGTGTTGCAAATTCAGAGTTAAATGATTCTGGTTCAACACTACAAACTAACATTGATAATTTAAGTTCCTCTTTAGAAACTAGAGTTACTGATAATTCCGTTAACTTAGATGCTGCAGTTGATAGAATAGGAGCTCAAGAGCAATTTAGTGCATCAGTTGATACTGCAATTAACTTTAGCGATCAAGACGTTACTATAGTTGGGAACCTGACAGTATCTGGAACAACTACTACTATTAATTCTACAGCAGTAGAAATTGCAGATGTAAATATTTTACTTGCATCTGGAGCAGCAGATTCAGCAGCAGCTAACGGAGCAGGTATTACAATCGATGGAGCTGATGAATCTCTTACTTGGGATCATGCTAATTCTAGATTTGATTTTACAGATGACTTAAACGTACAAGGTAACGTTACTCTATCAGGAACAGTAGATGGAGTAGATTTAGCAGCAACTTCAGCTTCTTTATCAACTAGAGTTACTACAATTGAAGATGATAATGCTACACAGACTGAACTAAACACTTCTAGCTCTGCTTTACAGACTAACATAGATAATGTTTCTAGTTCTTTAGCAACTTCAATTACTACAGTAAGTACTAATTTAGATACAGCTTCTGGTTCATTAGCTACAAGGTTAACTACAATTGAAGGTGACAATGCTACACAAACAGAATTAGATGCAGTTAGTGCTTCTTTAGCAGGCGATCTTTCAAGCTTATCTCAATCAGAAATTACTACAGGTAATAACTCTCTTTCTATAGATTCAGACGGAACAGCAACATTAACTTCTGCTTCAGTAAATGTATTAGAAGTAGGAGATGTATATGGTATTGGAGACGGATCAGTAGATCTTAGAGTACCTGGTACAGCTGGATATGTCGAACTTAATCACGGCGACAGTGACTTTATATACTTAGACGGAACTAACGCAGGTATTCAAATAGATAATGGAGGTGGAGCATTAGAATGGTCATTCTACGGAGGTACAGGTTTATTATCTGCACCAGGAGAAATCAGAATCCCAGCTTCAAACGTATTCAGTGGTTCAGTTAGTGGACCTACTGTTACTGCAGGTACTATTAGCGGTACTATTAATGCCGATAATAATGTAGTAAGTAGTTCAGCACAAACTGTAGCTAACTTAGCATCAACAGGAATTATCTCACAGTCAGCTCAACTAGTATCTGGGTTATTAAATCAAGATGTAAGTTTAGGATCAGGAGATTTAATTTCTACAGACGGTACATTCTCCGGAAATGTAGTTGTACAAGGAAACCTTACTACTACAGGAACAGTAACTAACGTTAACACAACCGATCTAAACGTAGAAGATAAATTTATTCTACTAAATTCAGGATCAACAGCAGGTAACGGAGGTTTAATAGTACAAAATAGTGCGACTGTAGGTCAAGGTACTGCTTTATTCTTTGACGATACCGCAGATAGATGGGGTCTAGACTTTGCTGGAGCCGATGCTACAGCAGATACTGCAACAGCAGATGCTTACGTAGCAGCAGTTGTAGAGTCAGATGATTCTAATTACCAGAAGAATGGGAACATCAGAATAGACGCACTTAACGGAGAAGCATATATTTACGTAGCATAATAAAAACTAAAATTAAAACAATAATAAAATGGCTTGGAAAAAGATAGTAGTTAGCGGTTCGGCAGCAGAACTTTCTAACATAGATGTGACTAACGCTGTAACAGCCTCAGCATTTGTTGGAGACGGTTCAAAGTTAACTAATATAGTTGCCCCGGGTACTATATCTAGTTCAGCTCAAATAGCCTCTGATATTTCTGGAGCATTTGGTGCACCGTCAGCTTCATTTGATACACGGATTACTACAAATGCAACCGATATAACTGCTTTAGAAACTTTCAGCTCTTCTTTAGATACGATTTTTGCTACAGAAGAAGAAGTTAATACCTCTACTGCTAGTTTAAAGACGGTGCTTACAACAAGTGATCAGACTTTTTCTGGTTCATTTAGCGGATCTTATGTAGGTAATGGTTCTCAATTAACTGACATTACAGTAGATCAAAATGCTACTGTAGCTAATACGTTTACTAATGCTACTACAGCATCTGTAACACACAACTTTAATTCACCGAATGTTACTGCTGTAATATATGATGATAATAACGAACAGTTTATACCTGCAACTGTTAAACTCGTATCTGACAATCAGTTAGACGTATACATGGAACCTGCACAAACAGGACGTGTAATTGCAATTAGGGGTGGACATATAGTTTCAGGATCTATTCCTTTCGAGAATATTATAGCACTACCAAGCCTAGTTTCCGGTTCAGAACAAATCGCTGCAGATATTACTGGTTCTTGGACTCCAATGTCATCTTCTTTTAGTACTAGAGTAACAGATTTAGAGACATTTAGCTCTTCTTTAGACAACACATTTGCTTCTGAAGCTGAATTAAATGCTTCTAGTTCTACTATTAATACTAGAATTACTAACGTATCTAGCTCTTTTGCTACTACTATTGATAATCTAAGCTCAGAACTAGCAATTTCTGGTTCAAGCGGCAACGATTCAGTTAACTTAGTAACCGATGCATTAACATTCGCAGGAGCTGCTAATGAGATAGAAACTACAGTAACTGATAATACGGTTACTATTGGAATTGTAGATAACGCTACACTAACAGGTAATGTAACAGTAACAGGTAACCTAAACGTAACAGGTGATACAATCCAAGCTCAAGTAACTAACCTTAACGTAGAAGATAGATTTATACTTCTTAACTCTGGTAGTACAACAGGAGATTCCGGTATCGTATTTGGTGGATCAGATGGTTCAGCTAATGAAGGATCTGGTATATTCTGGGATAATCCTGCTAACATATTTGGATTCTCACAAGGCATTGATGCTGCAGATACTACAGCTACTCATACTTCTAAGTTAGGAAATATTCAAGTAGCATCTTCTAACCCATCAACAGCACCAACATTCCAAGGAGTTGGAACGGTAGCGATTAATGATAGTGACGAAGGAATTTGGATATATAGTTAATCTTTAACGAATGGTTTTATAAATGGGACTTAAAGATAAAGTTAGATTACAAAATAGCAAACAATCTTCTATAGATACTACGTTAACTAATAAAGAAGCAGCATTTGTTGTTACTAAATTAAGACAAGCTACTTATCAAGGCACAGAATTTGAAGTTTTTTATCAAGTGATGGCTAAATTACAAAAATTAACAGAAAGTAAATAAAAAAAAAATTGGCCTTCGGGCCTTTTTTTATTATATTTAAAGTACTATTTATATAAAACATTTATTGGCCTTCGTAGAAATATTGGAGGAAGTGGACCTAAAGTTAGGTAGCCAACCGTAAACTGTAGAATTATGCCAAACTGGAAAAAAATTGCTCTCTCAGGGTCAAGTCCTGAGTTCTCTTCACTTAATGTCGATAATTCGATATCAGCCGGATCATTAACCGGTTCTTTACAATCAACTAACGGAGTAATATCAAGCTCGGCACAGGTTGTAGCTTCTCTCAACAATCAAGATGTTGATTTTGGTACTGGTAATATATCTGCTTCAAATATACAGGTAGCAGAAGCTATTAGACACACAGGTGATTCTAATACCTTTATTTCTATGTCTGATGACTATATGTCATTTACAGCAGGAAACGCAAAGTTTATAGACTATCATGAAGGTTATAATGGTGTTAGTCAGGATGATAGACTTATAATAAATCCTGATAAAATATCTGCTTTAGATTTTTATTTGTACGGTAATAATAACAACGAGGCTATTATACGTACTGATGCTGGTACCAACAAGTTATGGCTAAAGTATCATGATGACGAATCCGGATTCAGTAATAATGCAATAGACAGACGACCAGGTGAATACTACAAAGGTGTAAACATACGTTCAAACGTCTTAATAGATGAGAGTAAACTTTATATAAAAGGTACAAACGAAACAAGTGACAATGACGGTGGTAACATCATTCTACAAAGAATAGGTGATAATAATATTACAAATAATGAAGTTTTAGGAGGTATCTTATTTACCGGTGATGATACCGATGCACCTATTTCTGGTTCAACTGGATTTGCAATACAGGCAAGAGCGACAGAAGGTTGGGTATCTGGTAGTTACCCTACAAAGTTAGTTTTCTATAGCGGAGAAAAAGGACATGAAAATTGGCCTGATCAAGGTATATTTAGAATAGACCCAGACGGAAAAACAAATATCGGTACTGACGATACACCTCAAGAAATGCTTTGGGTATCTGGTTCTATTCAATCTTATGTAGAAGGTTCTTTTATCAGTGCTTCTAATTTATACGGTAATACTCTTACTTTAACTAATAGTGGAAGTACAGAAGATACGCTCTTATCAGTAGCAGGGACAGTATCAGCTTCTGCATACATAGGAGACGGTTCCGGCCTAACTAACGTAACATCTAATATAACAGAAGAGGTTACAGTATCACAAACCTTTACAAGTGCTACAACAGCATCAGTAAACCATTTATTTGGGACTAAAGATGTTATAGTTACCGTTTACGATGATAATGATGACCAATTTATTCCTTCAAGAATAAACACACCAGATACTAATAATGTAAATATTTATATGGACCCTGCTACTACTGGTAGAGTGGTTGTAGCAAAAGGAGGTCATTTAGTTTCTGGTTCTATTCACAAACACCTTATGACGAGTGTTACGTCAAGCACAATAACACATAACTTACAAGAAGAATTCCCAGTTGTTCAGGTATATGAGAGTGCTTCTAGAGAAATGTTTTTACCTGAAACGATTAAATCAATAGACCAAAATAATACACAAGTTGTATTAGAAGAATTAATTGATTGTTATGTTGTGATAAAACGATAATTTAACCAAAACAGTCGATATTTATTAGAGACAGCTATCATTAAAGAAATTATAAACTCATGAGAATACAAAGACCAAGGATTTCACAGCCAATAATAACCTCACCTACTATAACAGAGATTACTTCCTTAGAAGGTGATGGAGCAAGTATTACAGGTTCCTTTTCGGGATCATTTGTTGGTGAATTAACAGGACCAACTTCAGCATCTTTTGCTACTAGGATATCGGCTAGTGAAGCTTCCATTTCTACTTTAGACGGAAGTTATGCTACGGATGCAGAATTAACAGCAGCAAGTGGAGCACTAGCTGGTTCTATTACAACTGTACAGACTAATTTAGATAGTGCATCAGGATCTCTAGCTGGTTCTATAACAACAGTTCAAAGCAATCTAGATACAGCTTCTGGTTCTTTAGCATCAGATATTACATCTAACGCTTCTAATATTAGTACTAACGCTTCTAATATTACATCCAATAGTTCATCTTTAGCAGCATCTATAACAACAGTTCAAAGCAATCTAGATACAGCTTCTGGTTCTTTAGCAGCATCTATTACAACTGTACAAAGTAATTTAGATACAGCTTCTGGTTCTTTAGCATCAGATATTACATCTAACACTACTAACATTGATACTAAAGCTGACATTGAAAGTCCAACATTTACCGGTACAGTTAGCGGTGTAACAGCAACTCATGTTGGGTTAGGAAATGTAACCAACGAGTCAAAAGCTACAATGTTCACCGATGCAGCTCTTACAGGTACACCTACAGCACCAACTGCTGGTACATCAACAGATACTACTCAAATTGCATCTACAGCGTTTGTTCAAAGTAGATTAGCAGAAGTTATCGATTCAGCACCATCTGCATTAGATACATTAAATGAATTAGCTGCTGCGTTAGGAGATGATCCTAACCTCTCAGGTTCATTAGCTACTACAATTTCAACTAAGTTAGCTAAAGATCAAAACTTAAGCGATCTTAACGATGCTGGTACAGCAGTAAGTAATCTAGGATTAGACACAGATTTAAGAACAATCTCAGTACCTGCCAATACTACTATTTCCGATTTCGGTAAAACTTTAGTAGATGATACAGATGCAGGTGCTGCCAAAACAACACTTGGTTTAGAAAATGTGACTAATGAGAGTAAATCTACAATGTTTAGCTCTCCAACATTTACCGGTACTGTAGCTGGTGTAACTGCTACACATGTAGGCTTAGGAAATGTAGATAACACAAGTGATGCTGACAAACCAGTATCTACAGCACAACAAACAGAAATTGATACTAAATTAGATATTACAGATGCTCTTGTAAATGTCGGAGGATTTAATCAACTTACATTTAAAGACGCAGCAGGAAGAATTAACGGGACTAGTAACTTTACTATCGACCCTTTCTCTTTCGACCTAACACACGCAAATGGTACAGCTAAACTTAACGGTGGTATTGATGTTAACAGTTCATTATTTACAGTTAGTACTGCTGGAGATGTTAAAGCAGATAGCTTTGGTGTAGGTACAGCAGCATCTGGTACAACAGGAGAAATTAGAGCAACTGGAGATATTACAGCATACTATTCTTCTGACGAAAGATTAAAAGAAAACTTTGCTCCACTAGAAGGAGCTTTAGATAAAGTTAATGCAATGGGAGGATATGAATTCGATTGGAAAGACGGTATCGAAGACGTAGTAAGCAAGACAGGACATGATATTGGAGTTAAAGCACAAGAAGTACAAGCGCAATATCCAGAACTAGTTCATGAAAGAGATAATGGATACTTAGCAGTTGACTATATTAAATTAAATGCAGTACTTATCCAAGCAGTAAAAGAATTATCTGCTAAAGTAGACGAATTAAGTAAATAATTCTTATATTAGTTACATGGGATTAATAATTCGCTCACATATAGAAACTAATCACGGACCAACTAAGGAATTATACTTTAGAATTGATAGTTACAAAATAAATAAAACAGTAGGAGATATTACATTTACTACTACTTCATGGTTGAATAAAGATCATGCAGATAGATTTTTGAGAAACTATTATAATGAACCTTTAAAATCTGCTATAGGTTTGGTTTCTTCTAAAATAGTCTATTATGCAGATTATAAAAAAGAAGGAGAAGAGTTTAATATAGATAACCTTTATAAGGTTCCTATGTATGAAGAAGTAGAGGTTGAAGAACCATCATTTGAGACAAAGGAAGTATCTAAAGAAGTACCTTATGTTAGTTTCGACGAAAATGGTGAAGAAATAACACTTTATCATACTGTAACTAAAAAAGAAAAAGTAAAAACAGGTACTAAAAAAACCTTACAAAAGGTAATGAATTACTCTATTATAGATCAATTAGAAGAGTTCTGTTATAATCATCTAAAAGGAAAATTAGCAGAATATTTTCCAGAAATAATTATTAATAAAGTATAACATCATGGCAGTACATACTTACGGAACAACAAACATTTCATTCAGTTCATTTGATATATGGTCAAACGGAGTATCATCAGATAGTAATGTTACTATGAATAATGCATTAACGGATGCTTCTCCTGCTAACTCTAATCCAACAGCAGCTAGTGAAATATATAACAATAATTGGTTTTATGGTTCACTTCAAGTTTCAACTGGAGGATATGTGGATGTTTCTGCTGGTAGTTATTCTTTAACTGATGTAAGTACTACTACAACATTAAAAAACGTTAACTTAGACTTAAACAACTTAGTATTAACTGCTGATGAAACTGCTGCTTACCCTAGAACATTCGTTAGATGGAGAGCTGGTAGTTCAGGAGGTACACAAATACAAACAGGAGAAGTACTTACACTTACATCAGCAACTCAGACAGGCACTACAGTATTTTACGCAGAGTTTACGTAATGAAATAAAAAAAGGTTTTGAATACATATTGGGTCTATGAAAATATAAAAAAGCAGCCGTCTTTCTATAATAAGTTAGATGTTCTGCTTTTACTTTGTTCTGGTGTATTATGGAAAAAACACCATCCTACTCATACTACAGTTTTATATTGTGATAAATTAACTGAATCATTCCTTAAAACTATTAACGCTAGTAGTATATGGGATAAAATAAAAATAGCTCCTGAAAATAAACATGTAGATAAAAGTATTTTCTGGGCTTCAAGTAAACTAGAAGTTTTACGTTTCGTAGAAGCTCCATGTATTTTAATGGATCATGACTTTCTTGCTTATAAATCTTTTGATAAATACCTTAACGATATCCCTGTATTTACTCAGGATGAAAACGGTGAAAGATATTACCCTACAGCTTATGATCCATTCATTAGAGAGGTAAATGATCTAATACCTAGACCACAGCCGTATGCTATAAATTGCAGTTTTATGTATTTCACAGATACTCAGTTTGTAAATAGGTACGGAAAATTTAGTTTAGAACTTATGGAACGCTTTACTCAATTAAAAGTGCCTAATTCTAAATTTTTAATATTTGCCGAACAATTAGGTTTAAAGTACTTACTAGATTTCTTTAAAATAGAATATAACACTTTATTAAATGAAAAATGGAATCCAGGAGAAGGAAAGTACGAACCTAACGACAAAGGAATTTTTTCTGTAGAAGAAAGTTTAACAATCTTTAGACATTACTGGTTAGATAAACCTAGAATTAAAAATTCTGAAGTAGGGTTTTCTTTTGAAGCAGAAATTCGTATATTGTTTAATATACTGTCTTCATTCAAGGAGTTAAATTTAAAAGTTATAAATGATCTTAAATAAAGATTTTATCAAAACACATATTACTGTGGATAAAAAAATAGTAGTTCAACCTAATGGGGAAGACCTACTTACTTACGAACCTGTTCCTTATAGATGGACCCACGGAGCTACAGATTTACACTTAGGAGACGGTTTACTTATATACTCAATTATACAATTAATGAGATATAAGACATTAGTTTGTTTAGGATCAGGAGGAGGTTATATACCCCGTATAATGACTCAAGCAAGAATAGACTTACATGATACAGGAATATTTGAAGGCAAAAAAGATTACAATTGGGGCGATATAGGAGCTACATATTTAGTTGATGCAGCAAATGGAGTAGGCGGAAAAATTAGCTACGAAGATAAAGACTCTTATTTTAGATATCAGTTCTGTCCTAGATTTATTAAGGATACTACTGAGAATGCTTACTATAACTTTTTTGTAAAACAGGACATTAAAATAGACTTCCTGCATATTGATGCTGGTCATTCATATGAAGATGTTAAAAATGATTTCAACCTATACTCTCAACTTTTATCTGATAACGGTATTATATCTATTCATGATACCGATGTAAACTTTCAAAAAGAACTTATTATCACGGAAGACGAAAAAGAGTATTATGAATTATTTGATGGTCCTGCTAGGTTTATAAAGGAAATAAGTAAAGAGTGGAAACAGTTTAATTTTTTTAATTCTAAACAATACATTAACAAGCCTGCATCAACAGGTATAACATTATTACAACGTGCCTAATTTAGTTACAGTAGTAGGAGAAAATACTCATATACTTCCTCATATGTTAAAACACTATGAAGATGTTATAGATAAAGCATATGTAGCAGTATATCGTCAAAGTGATAATGATGGTATATTAGAAGAAATAGAAGAGCTAGGAATAGAGCCTTTTATGGTTTTCACCGAACCAAAATACAATTGGGAAAGAGTAACAGAAATATACAATACTATCAAGCAAACAAAACCTAACGACTGGTGGATAGTATCTGACGATGATGAACTACAAGTATACCCAGAACCTGTCGAAGATATCATTGAGAAATGTGAGAGATACGGTTATGACTTTGTTACAGGAGGGTTCTTAGATAGAATAGGTATAGACGGTATTTTCCCTGAAGTAACTAGAGAGACGAATATTCATAAAGCTTTTCCTTTAGCTGGATTCTTTAGACACCCTATGTCAAAAGCATGCCCTAATAAGGTTACACTTATGAAAGGTTTTCAAGATATTAGCTCTGGTCAACATTATGCTGCTTTTAAAGACGGTACTAATAGCTGGGGTGAAGGTCACCCAAGAAGAATGCCTGTAAATGAAGTATTTACTCAAGTACATCATTTCAAATGGGATAGTACTTGCGTTGAAAGAATAAAAAGAGTAGCTGATAATAAAAAAGACTACTCATACTCAGATGAGTACAGAATAATGTACGAGGCAATAAAAAATTCTGACTGGAAAATAGATGTTAATAATCTCAAATTTTTAGTTGAAGAAATGAAAGAATTATCGTATATTGAGTATACGGACTACCCTCATTGGGATACTTTAAGAGATAAAATAGTTACAATATGAGTCAAAATAAAATAGAAGAAGCTTTACTAGAAGAACGTAAAGTAAAAGCATTAGAAAAAATTGGTAAAACTCTTGATGCACTAGTTATGTGGTTTGAAGAGATAGACAAAGAGGAATGGAATGAACGTATTCAATACTACTTAGCTTCATTTCTGGATAATACTACACCTAAAGAAGAAGAAGTAGAGGATGAGTCATAAATTAGGTCTTATAGTTCCCTATAGAGATAGACCTGAGCAGCTCAAAACATTTACAGAACATATAAAGATTTATCTAGCTGAAAAAGAAATAGATAATGAAATTATAATAGTAGAACAGACTGCTAAGAATGATTTTAATCGAGGTAAGCTTCTTAATATAGGATTTTTAAAAGCAGAAGAATTAGGATGCGATTACGTTGTATTTCATGACGTAGATATGCTACCTATCGATGCTGATTACTCATACTCAGATAAACCAGTACATTTAATTACTGATCTAGATTTACCAGAAGGTGTATCAAGAACATTATTTGATGAATATTTTGGAGGAGTTACACTATTTCCTTCTTACTTATTTAAACAAATAAACGGGTATTCTAATAAGTACTTTGGATGGGGATTTGAAGACGATGATTTACTGTTAAGATGTCTTGAAAATCATATAAATCTTGACGGCAAAAAAGTTATACAAAAAGGTAGACAATGTACTGCTTTAGAATTTAATGGAAAAGATAGTTTTGTAGCTATTCCTAACAAATTATCTATTTTAAGAAACTTTTCAATATTTGTTTCTTTTGGGTATGATGAAGTAATGTCTACAAAAGAGGTAGTAACAGATGAAAACTCTATATTTAGTATTCCAGGATATGATACTACTCTTACTGTCAATTCTTTCTTTGATTTAACATTTCAGTTCTGGAAGTTTGACTTAAGTTCTATTTCATTACATACTAAAGGACTTCAGACAGGAAGATATAACGCAGTTATTACTGTTGATAATAAAGGAGCTAACAAAAATACTATGGATTATATTCCACCGATAGTAAAGCTCTTTATTAATGGAGTAAAAGTAGGTGAAAATACTTTTGATAAACTTCTAAACTTACAGAAACAGCCGTACATTTACTTAGGAGTTGGTGATCCTAACAGAGAAAAAAAACAAAATTGGTTTAAAGGGAATATAGATACTTTTGCTACATACTCAGAAGCCCTATCTGAAGAAGATTGTGTACAAATTAGTAGCAATTTATCTAATAGTTTATTTAAGTTTAAATCTAATGAGTATTTATCTACTTATTATGATATGAAATTTGCTGATGGCAATTCCCTTATTGACATTAAAAGCGGAAATACAGGTAGAATTTTTAACTGTAAACAAAAGTTTCTTCAGCAAACAACAGATATTACTAAACCAATTCCACATAGAAAAGAAGGTAAGTTTAAAATACTTCCTCACAAAGAACATGGATATAAAGACGGATATTGGGTAAGCTGGACTAGTAGAAAAAATCAATTGAGATATTTGGACAGATATTATAATTTAAAATCAGAATACCAATCAGATGGCCTTACTTCCTGTAGGTTTGTTGAACAGGATTATATTGATCGCGGTTATCATCATTTAACAGTCAGATTATGAGTCATAAATTAGGGGTATGCGTACCGTATAGAAATAGAGAACTCCACCTTAACGAATTCGTACCTAAAGTAGGTAAGTATTTGAAAGGTCAAGGGATAGATTTTCATATGTATTTTTGCCATCAGGTAGATGATAAACTCTTTAATAGAGGTGCTACTAAAAATATAGCAGCTAAACATGCATTTGATGATGGGTGTGATTATATCGTATGGCATGATATAGATATGATACCTGAAGAAGGAGGAGGAGCCGACTACTCATATCCTGCTGAACATCCTAGACATATTGCCACTAAAATTTCACAAATGGACTACCAGCTCAAGTACCATGAATACTTTGGTGGAGCTGTACTTTTTACTAAAGAACAAGTAGAGGCTACTAATGGTTACTCTAATAACTATTGGGACTGGGGAATGGAGGATGATGATCTGTTTTGGAGATGTCATCTAGAGGGTATGACTAATAGTACTTATCTTGATAAATTTAAAACTAAGTATCTTAAATTTGACGGTATAGAAAGCTATGCTAAAATACCTTATGATATATCGAGAAGAGCCTTAACAAGTAGAACCCACACCTTATCGATTTTAGTTAGACCTTTTCAAATACCTGAAAAAAATAAAATATTTCTCATCGGAGATGATGATCATAAGTATGTAGAATACCCTGTTCTTAGATTACCAGGGTATGACTACGGTTTATCATTTAACAATTCTAGAGCACTATCTTTTACTTTTTGGAATTCATTTAATAAGCATAATTATATGTGGATAAAAAGATATGATAAACAGTGGAGCTGGGTTACTATAGTAGTAGATGAAGATACACATATGGCACATTTTTACCTTAATGGAACTGAAATAGATTCTAAAGCTGGACAAGGTAGCCCTTCTCCTTTAAGGTTCAACGGTAGATTAAAAAATTACGGTGCTAATGATATATACCTTGGATTTACCCCATCTGAACCAGAAGAAAGTTTAATGAAATACTTTAAAGGAGATATTGCTAAGGTATATGCCTGGAAAAAAGCATTGACACCTATACAAGTAGGAGAATTGCATAAAAATATTCCTCAAGAAGACTTGTTATTAGACTTAGATATTAATAATCCTAAATCAGAGTATACTAACTTTGGTGCAGAAATCGTTGAAGATACTATTGAAATACCTAACTCGATTATTCCCCATAGAGTAGAAGGTAAGATGAGATGCTTACCTCATGAAGATGAAGGTTTAGTTAACGGCAAGTGGGCTAAAGGAGCTACAACTGCAGAAAATGAAAAGCGATATGTTCTACAAATGCAACAAGGTAAAACAAATCATAAAGAAGACGGAATAAAACAATTAAAATATGAACTTAAGGGTGTAGATAAATTAGCACCTTTTGCATCGATGATAAATATAACTTTATGAACCCAGCAGAGGTAAAAAATAAACTTGATGGAGTAGGGTGTGGTTTCTGTTTAGCTAAATGGACACAGGTTACAATGCACCTTGGTACGGGAATGACTCACTCATGCCACCACCCTTCACCTCACAAAATACCTCTAACTGAACTTAGACGTAATCCATCAGCACTACATAATACTAAACATAAAAAAGCCAGGAGGAAAGAAATGTTGGAAGGTAAAAGACCTTCTGAATGTAATTACTGTTGGAACGTAGAAGACAACTCTAATTCTTTCTCAGATAGAGTATTCAAATCTACTGAACCTTGGTCTATTAACGATTTCGATAAAATTAAAGATAGCTACTGGAGAGATGATTTTAACCCTCGTTATGTAGAGGTATCCTTTGGTAATACATGTAACTTTGCATGTGCTTATTGTGGACCACAGTATTCATCTAAATGGGTAGAAGAAATAGAGAAACACGGTGGTTACCCAACAGAACATAAATTTAATTCTATAGATGATATAAAGGCTAGAGATCAGATGCCTTATAAACAGACTGAACATAATCCTTACATTGAAGCTTTTTGGGAGTGGTGGCCTAATTTATTTCCAGACTTACATACCTTTAGAATTACTGGAGGAGAACCTTTACTACTTAAGGATACTTTCAAAGTATTAGAGTATATTCAAAAACACCATAACCAAAATTCAAATATTTCGTTAGCAATTAATACTAACCTAGGTATACCAGATAAGCTTTTAGATAAGTTTATAACTATTGCTAAAGATTTATGCGATAATAATAAAGTTAGAGAACTAATTATTTTTACTTCTGTAGAAGCAACAGATGCTCAAGCTGAATATGCTAGATTTGGTTTAAAATATGAAAAGTTTTGGTCTAATGTTGATAAAGTACTAAGTAATTTACCTAAAGTAACAGTAAATATTATGGCTACGTACAATGCATTATCTGTATTTAGCTATAGTGACCTAATTGATAGAGTATTTGAATATAAAAAGAAATACGCTAACGGAGAAAGATATTGGGTATCAGCATTACAATTAGATACTTCTTACTTAAGATGGCCAACTCACCTTTCAGTAAAGATATTAGAAGAAGAACATAAAGAATTAATTTTGAAGTCTGCTGAAAAAGCACTATATTACGGTATTAAGAACTTTACAGAGGATAATTACGGATTTTCAAATGTAGAAATACAAAAAATGAAAAGACTTTATGATTATGCAGTAGGAGATACAGCATTTAATACAGATAAGTATAGAAAAGACTTTGTAAAGTTTGTTGATGAATACGATAAAAGAAGAGGTACTGATTTTTTAGGAACTTTTCCACAGTTAAAAGAATTATATGCTGAGTATAAAGAAAGGTAATCCTTGGGTTTTTTGGCCAAGCAGTATCTGTGAAACATTTCCAGAAAATCCAAGTAATCTTATTCTCTCTGGTGAGCATAGTTTTGAGTTTAGCTTTGACTTTATATTAAGGGATGATTCGAAAGAACAGAAAACTGTTTTTGCATTAGTTCCTAGATTTACTGGGCTTGATTTATTTCCTAATCAAACAGTTATTACTATTACATATGATGATGGACCTCAATACTATAGGCTTCCTACTATAATTGAACCTGGAAAAAACGTTAATGTTAAATTCGATCACAAACCAAAAGAGTATTTTAAAGTATTTATTAATAAGGAAGAGGTTGTGAATGAAGTGTTAACGAACAAAGCCTTTGGAAAATCGGATTCTCCTCACATAATTATAGGAGCAGGAAATTTTCCTAAAAACAACTTTAACCTAAATTATTCAGATATAGACTACCTAAGATTTAGCGTCTTTCAAGACGGTAATATATTAGCTGATCATTTTTTTGAAGAAAGAATATTCGATAAATATGTGGACATTACTGGTAATTTAAATTTTATACATAAACTATAATGGGAGTATTTGCTAAAAAAGAAAATGAAACATTTCAGGAATATAGAGATAGAGCTATAGATAGTTTATCTCCTTCTTTCTGTGGAGCTAAATGGTACAATGCTACTATATGGTTAGGTAATGGAACGACAACTTCCTGTCATCACCCTCCAGCTCATAAGATACCTTTAGATGAACTAAAGTTCAGTTATAAAGCTCTTCATAATACTACATACAAAAAAGCTGTACGTAAGCAGATGATGGAAGGTGTTAGACCTAAGGAATGTGAGTACTGCTGGAAGATAGAAGACCTTGGAAAAGATAAAGTCTCTGATAGAGTTTATAAATCAGTCATATATACTGATGAAGAGCTAAAGGATGCAAAAGAGACAATGGGTTACACTGAGGACGTCGATTTAAAGACATTAGAGATTGCATTTGATGCTAACTGTAACTTCGGGTGTTCATACTGTAATGCATCTTTTAGTACCACATGGCAAAAAGATATAAAAATGAACGGTGCATATCAGAATTTAGTTTCTGATGGTGCTGGAGCATTTCAGCATGACGGAGCTCACGCTATGCCCTACGGTAGAAAAAATAAAGACAATCCATATATTGAAGCATTTTGGAAATGGTGGGAAGCAGAATTACAATTTAGTTTAAGAGAGTTAAGAGTAACAGGAGGAGAGCCTTCCATGTCTCCAGACTTTTGGAAGTTAATGGATTGGTGGAAAAAGAATCCTGATTGTGAAGTACCCTTTGCTGTTAATTCTAACTTAGGACAAAAGAAAGCTTTGTTAGATGCTCTTATTGATGTTTCACATAGTTTTAAAGACTTTACAATTTATACATCTAATGAGGCAGTAGGACTTCAAGCAGAATATATTAGGTTTGGATTAGAGTGGGATGTTTGGTTAAAAAACATGTACAGAGTAAATGAAGAAGCAAACATTAAATCAGTCAACGTTATGATGACTATAAATGCTTTATGTTTATTTAGCATTACAGAGTTTTTAGACGAAATGTTAAAGTTAAAAGCTAAGTTCGGTGGTCAAGCTGCAGTACTTTCATTTAATATATTACGTTTTCCCTCTTTTCAATCTATAGTTACTCTACCCCCAGATATAAGAAAAGAAAGAGCTGAACATATAGAAGCTTGGTTAGATAAAAACTGGGATGAAGGTAAGAATGGCTTTATGGATTATGAAAGAGATGGTCTTTTAAGACTTATAGATTATATTAAGAAGGTAGAAACAGGTCATGAATTTACTTCTTCTTTAGAATCTAGAGAAAGAGATTGGAAATCTTTTTATACTCAATATGATATTAGAAGAAAAAAAGATTTTAGAGAAGCTTTTCCTTCGTTAATAGAATGGTACGATAGTATACCAGAAACTAACCTTGGAAGATTAAAAGAACTAGTTGATGGAGATGATGCTAAGTCAAATAGATATGTAGAAGGTGTACTTAAACAAGCTAAAGACGAAGGATGGATACTAAACCCTCAATGGGCTAATCCTGGTTCTCAAGAATACGTTGAACCAGACGATCAACAACAAGATGATATGATTGATTTAATAGGTCAATTAAATAAAGATCAAGATACAAAATTTGTAGGAGGAATAGCAGGTAAAAAAACAATATGAACGTACTAGTAACAGGCGGTAATGGCAGAATGGCCAGACATTTAGAATCAACTGATAAAATTACATTTTTAAAACCTAATCGTGAGGAATTAGACTTAACATCTTTGGATTCTATAGACAATTACATAAGTGCAAACACGATAGATGGAATACTTCTAAACGCGGTACATTATCCTCCAGGAAAAATTGACATGGATAATTTTAGAGGACAAGCAGAAAGTTTTTTAAATGCTACTAAAGTAAATTTAGTTGCTACAATTTATCTTTATAAAAAATTACAGGATAGCTTAAAATTTATTTCTTCAATGACAACAGGGCTAGACCCAGAGACTGAACTTTCAAGCCCATATTACCGTAATAGTAAAATGGCACAAGCTGATATGTTAGTTAGATTATCATACTCTGATAAAAAAATAAAAACATTTTTTATTCACCCAGGTCATATGTATGATGATTATACTTTTAAACAGAGTGCGTTACAGGTTACTAAAATGATTGAAGATACAGATAGATTTAAACATTTAGGTCACTTCGGTATATTCGACAAAGATAAAATGGAATGTAGAGAACTTTATAGTCTCACCTCTTATGATACTGTAGAAATTATTAAACTATGAAGATAAAGCCTAAAGATGGTAACGAAACATTTTGTATGGCTCCATGGTCACACACTTACGTATCACCGCAAGGTGAAAGAAGATTGTGTTGTGCATCTAGAGAAAAATCTTCCTGGATAAAACAATATATAGATGTAGAGAATGATGATAAGAACGAGGACTTTGTTTCTACTAAATTAGACGACCATTGGAATAGCGAGTATATGAAAGATATACGTAAAAGATTAATGGCAGGAGAAGAAATAGAACAATGTCAAGTATGCAATCATAAACTTCTTAACTTAAATACATACAGAGGGTACTTTAATCATCAATTATTCCCAGATAAAATAGACGAAGCATTTGAAAAAACTAGAGAAGACGGGTATACTGAGATGAAACCTATATCATATGACTACCGTATTTCTAATCTATGTAACTTTAAATGCAGGATGTGCGGAGATCAATTATCATCATCATGGGAATCGGAAAGACGTCAAATGAAAAACTGGAGCCCAGAAGGAGACCCTTGGATGACTCCAGAAAGTAGAACTAAACTACAGACGTTTACTAAAGATGTTCTTGAGAAAGAACTATGGCAAGCAGTACATGAAGAAAGAATAGAAGAAATATATTGGGTTGGAGGAGAACCTTTAATGTTCCAAATACACTGGGATATTATGGAGCATTTAGTTAAAACCGGTCAATCTAAAAATGTTATAGTTAGATATAATACTAACCTATCTAGAGTTAGTTGGAAAGGAGCTAATTTATACGACCTTTTAAAACACTTTAAACATGTAAATATATCAGCGTCTATTGATGGTACTGGACCTATTGTAGAATATGTTAGAGACGGTATAAAGTGGGATAGATGGTTAGAAAATTTTAAACAAGGTCTTTTCCTAAAAGATATGTACGGTGATGCCGGAATAGTATTAGATGTTACTATTACTTCACCAGGTCTTTTTGCTATGAAAGATCTTTTTGATTTAGCTTTAGAATTGGATGTTATTTCGTATATTAAAAAGACATTCGAGTTTGACCCTGCTATAGTTATGTCTCCATCTATGATTCCTAGACATATACTAGAACCGTTAATTGACGATATATTAGTTTATATGAAACCTAAAGTAACTGAAAAGACACAGATCTATATTGATGCTTTAGAAGATGTAAGAAATATTGAAACATTCGACGAAAAATACCCAGACTGGTTAGATGGTTTACAAAGAGGTAAAACTAATCTTAAGAGAGTAGATAACTTTAGAAAATGTAAATATGATATAGACCAGATATTTAAAGAAAATAATACCGAGTTATATAATTGGTGGCAAACAATTCCTTATGAAACTTATATTTAGAAACAAACAAAACGAAACAATCGATGTAGATTGTACTATATTTGAATCTCCATTAACTGATAAATGGGGTAGACTACTTGAGGGAGTTATACAGAATGATTTTATTGCATACGTAAAAAACTTTTCTCTTGTAGGTAACTTAGCACAGAATAGACCTCCAGAACAAATTATAAAAGAATTAGTAGAGGGAGTAAGGATAATTAAAGCAGCATCTTGGTATCCAGAGTATGATAAGATTAACGAAGACTTTGAATCGTTACTTACTAACTACGACCAAGATATGTTAAATGATCTTCATCATCATTTTGATCAACTACAAGGACAAATATGGAATCCTACTCATTTCTTAGCTGCTGCTACTGGGGAAGAAAGATTTGCTATCTCTAAATTAAATCTAAGCTGTCATGAACTTGAAGCTTATCATGATTCTAAAGAAAAGAAAGAAGCTGGGTATCCTCATAGCGTATACTTTTACTACTCTATATCTGGTACTCCAGTATTTGAAGGTATAACGTTAGAAGAAAAAATGCAGTTTAGTAAAACTGTAGGAAATGGAATGATATACTTGCATTATGCTCAAACAGGAAAAACTTGGTATGAAGCATATTGTGATAATGACGAAACAGTACCTACTGAAAACATTACAGAACATAGAACTATATCAGGTGAGTTTTCCGCCCATATTGGTAAACCATTTGACTTCATAGTAGATGAAGGATTTAAAAATTATATTAAAAATAGAGGAAGAGATCCAGAAGACCCAGATCTTGCGATAGGATATTGCCCAATAGGTCAAATAAACTCTATAAACGGTATAGATATATCTGATTATGAAGCTTGTCAAAAAGTACTAGAGGAATACGATGATTTTTATGCTATAGAATATAATGGACTAAGAAATGAATATGATTATAGAGCAGATGATAGTAAATATCTAGATAAGATAGAGGGTGTTATGGACACTTGGGAAGTTAATGATGATTTTAAAGAGTTCGCATAATGATAAACTTTAACACTACTACTGCAGCTGATAGATTTCCTATATGGGAGCTAACTACTCCTGATATTCCTTTTGATAGAGATTATTTTGAAAAAAATGATATATGGAAAAATAATAAACTTGTTGACGGAGAGTATGTAGCTTTTGGAGACGAACGTAAAGACTATATACCAGACTCTCTACCAGAATTCGAATCTTGGTTTAATAATTTTAAAAAAGAAAGTGATATTTTAAATAGTATCGGTTCATTATTAGATCTTAAAGAAAACAACGAATTTTTTTACACTCAATATCCAATACAAGATAAAGGCCACTTACCTAGTGAGTTTATTAAGAAGAGATGTAGTATTGCTTTTAATATAATGAAGGATGAACCTGGTTATAAAATGCATAATCATTTTGATAATAGAGCAGTATTTGGAAATATATTTTTAAACCTTACTGATAATATTGACGTTTCAACTACATTTGTGAATACTTTTACTAATTACAACCAAAGTGTTATAGATAAAGACACTAATATACATTATAAAGCACCAGATAAGAAAAACGAAGGTATGTTCTTTATGAACACTTCTGATACTTACCATGGCATACATAACAGCACCGATAAAATTAGATATATACTGAATGTATTAATTTACTTTTCAGAATTAACTTACGTATAATGAATAAGAAAATTGATAAAGATAATAAATCATTTTGTTTAGCACCTTGGATGTCTATTCATACATGGCCTGATGGACGAACTTTTCCTTGTTGCTTATGGGATTCTGAAAAACCGATAGGTAATATAAATCGTAATTCTTTAGAGGAAATCTGGAACAACGATAAGATGAAAGAAGCTAGAGTATCGATGATGAAAGGAGAACGTATTGATGCTTGTGAAAGATGTTATCATTTAGAAGATACTAATTACGGTTCTTACCGTAAAGACATTAATAAACGACATGCTGATAAAATGAAGTATGTTGAACAAACTAAAGAAGACGGTACTTTAGATGATATGAATTTACATTTATGGGACCTTAGATTATCTAATTTTTGTAACTTTAAATGCAGATCTTGCGGAGCAGGTTTAAGCTCTACTTGGTTTTCAGATACAAAAAAATTAGCATCAAATGAAAGATTAGGCTCTATTGGTAATTCATACTTTAATAACCCACATGGAGATAAAGCTCTCATAACAGTTAATGATAAAGTATCTTTTTTAGATATGATTAGCCCCCATTATGACTGTGTGGATGAAGTTTATTTTGCTGGAGGTGAACCTTTAATGATGCCAGAACATTATACTATTTTAGATAAACTAATAGAATTAGATAGAACTGATGTTATGATACGGTATTCTACTAATTTTTCATCATTAAAATTCGGAAAGAAAAATGTACTCGACTATTGGAAAATATTTAAGAATATGCAACTATGGATATCAATTGATGGCGTAGGAGAAATTGGTGAGTATATTAGATCTGGATATGATGATAAAAAATTTGAGGAAAATATCAATACTTTTAAAGCATCTGGAATTAAACCACCAGATATAGGGTATATGATTACTTATGGAGTAATGAACTATCTACATCTTTTTGATATGGTAATAGACTTTATTAGAAGAGGTTTTGTAGATTATCAAAAACCTTTTTATGGAAATAAGTTAATGCACTTCAGCCCTATTAGTTTCCCTAAATACTACGATTGTATGTATATGCCTGATACGTTTAAAAAACAATTTTATGATAGGTTAATAAACTTCCATAATGAGTTAGTAGAAGAAGGAGCTTCAGAATTTTTCATTAATGATATTATTCCTAAATTAGGTTCTGTTTATAACAGAAGTATCGGTAGCAAATTCGATTATGACCAAATGTTAGAATGTCAAGTTGTTAATGAAGAGTTAGATAAATTAAGAAAGGAAAAATTTAATGAGATATTTCCTTATTTTCCTACTCCTGAAAGCTTTACTGACAATACAGAGACATATAAATTAACAGAACATATATATTCTAAAATAACCATTAAAGATAGTACAATTTAAAATGCAACAAAAAGAGATAAAGCAACTAGATCAAGGAGATTTAAACGTTCTTAAGCAAATAAAAAATGCTAATAATGAATTACTGCAGGAATTAGGTCAAATAAAGCTTTTAGAACTGAATCTAGAATCTAGAATTAACAGTGCTAAAGAGTATCAAACTCAACTTATAGATAAAGAACGACAAATATCTAAACAACTACAGGATAAATACGGTCAAGGTAGTATAGATTTAAATTCTGGTACTTTTCTACCAGCAAAGTAGTTTCAATTTCTCCTACATATTTATATAAGAGAAATTATATACTTCTCCTTAAACGTTTTAGAGTATCTAGCGATATTTATAATAGTACTCAATAATTTAACTTAAATAACATGGCAGAAACATTAATCTCCCCAGGTGTACTTGCACAGGAAAACGATAATTCTTTTATCGCCCCTGCCCCACTTGCAGCAGGAGCAGCAATCATTGGCCCAACAGTAAAAGGTCCTGCAGTTCAACCTACGGTAGTGACATCATATGGAGAATATTCTAATATTTTTGGGACTACACTGGAAGCAGGTGGTACTACTCAAGAATACCTTACTTCATTAGCTGTTAAGTCATATTTTAATCAAGGAGGCGACTCAGTTCTAGTAACTAGAGTAATAAGTGGAAGCTCTACTGACATTACAGCAGCTGACGATTCAGGAATCACAGCAGCTTCAGGATCAGCACCCTTCACACTTAAATCTATCGGAAAAGGAGCTATTATGAATAGTTCTAGTTCTCTTAACTCTGATGGTTCATTACAAAGTGGTTCATCTGATAATTTAAGATGGGAAATTTCTGGTGTAGACAGTTCTCAAGGTACTTTCTCTTTAAGTATTAGGAGAGGTGATGATAACACTAAGAATAAAGCAATATTAGAATCTTTTAACGATTTATCTCTTGATCCAAATAACTCAAGATATATTGCAAAAGTAATAGGTAATCAAACTAAATCAGTAGTAACAGAAGGAGCTGAAACTTACATTTCTACAGCAGGAGAATATCCTAACATATCTAATTATGTAGTAGTAGGATCAGTAGATAGAAAAACATTAAACTACTTAAGCACAGATGGTGTAAATATAAGAGAAGCTAGCCTTTCAGGTTCTTTACCAATCGCACAAAGCGGATCTTTTACAGGAGCTACTTATAGTAACCCAGACGGAAACTTTAACGGTGATATAGACAATACAGATACTCAAGGTATTTCAGATTTTAGTTCTTATACAGAAGCTATTTCGATTTTAAATAACCAAGATGAATACGTATTCAACATCGTTTCAGCACCAGGTTTAGTATATGAAAATGCTACTCATGCTACTCATATCGATAATATTATCTCTTTAGCAGAGAATAGAGGAGATGCAATTGCAGTAGTAGATGCAGTAAATTATGGATCTACAGTAAACGCAGCAGCAGCTGGAGTTGCTTCTTTAAATAGTTCTTACGCAGCTAACTACTGGCCTTGGTTGCAAATGCAATCAGCTGGAAGAAGCGTATGGGCACCAGCCTCAGTTGTTATTCCTGGAGTATATGCATTTACAGATGGAGCATCAGCACCATGGTTTGCACCAGCAGGTTTAACTAGAGGAGGATTAGGAGATGTTATTCAAGCAGAAAGAAAGCTTACTAGAACTAACAGAGATACTCTATATGCTAAAAATGTAAACCCAATTGCTACTTTCCCAGGAAGCGGAATTTCAGTATTTGGACAAAAAACATTACAGAAGAAAAAATCTGCTTTAGATAGAGTAAACGTACGTAGATTATTAATCGATCTTAAAAAGTTCTTAGGAGATACTGCTAAGACCTTAGTATTCGAACAGAATACAATTTCAACTAGAAATAGTTTTCTAGCAACAGTTAATCCTTTCCTTAACTCAGTAGTACAAAGACAAGGTCTTTATGCTTTTAGAGTAGTAATGGATGAGACAAACAATACTGCTGATGTGATAGATAGAAATCAATTAATTGGACAGATATTCATTCAACCTGCAAAAACAGCTGAATTTATTACTCTAGACTTTACAATTGAACCTACTGGAGCAACATTCACAGCATAATTAGAAACAACGATATTTATAATAAACAAATAAAATGGCAGTACTAGGACAATCAGATATAATGTTTCAGGCATTCGAGCCTAAAGTTCAAAATAGGTTCCTCATGTTCATCGACGGGATACCTGGATTCTTGATAAAAGGTGTTACAGCTCCATCATTTACTGATGAAGAAGTAAAACTTGATCATATAAATACCTATAGAAAAATTCGTGGTAAGAGAAACTGGGAGAATATGGATATGACTTTATATGATCCAATTACGCCTTCTGGAGCACAAGCAGTAATGGACTGGGCTCGTTTATCTTACGAATCAGTAACAGGAAGAGCAGGATACTCAGACTTTTATAAAAAAGATTTAAAACTACAAGTCTTAGGACCGGTAGGAGATATAGTATCAGAATGGGAAATCGTAGGAGCTTTTATTACCAATATGGCTCAAGGATCTTTCGATTGGGCTACATCAGACGTTGCAGAATTAACTGTTACTGTAGCAATGGACTATTGCGTGCTTAACTATTAATATCACCCGACAAGGATATTAAGACCCTCCCAAGTGGAGGGTTTTTTATGTGCATTAGTTGGTTTAAAAATATTTTATTCATATATTTATATTTAAACTAGTTATACTAAATAAAATTTATGGAACAAGATAACAAATTTCCTAGTGAAATTGTAGACCTACCATCAAAAGGACTACTTTACCCTGAAGATTCACCTCTTAGATCTGGAACAGTCGAAATGAAATATATGACTGCTAAGGAAGAAGATATCTTAACTAATCAAAACTATATCGAAAAAGGTGTAGTTGTTGATAAATTACTTCAATCTCTTATTGTAAACAAAGACATTAACTATAATGACTTACTTGTAGGAGATAAAAATGCACTTTTAATTGCTGCTCGTATATTAGGATACGGCAAAGAGTATGAATTTTCCTATGCTGGAGAAAAACATACTATCGATCTAACTTTAATTAATCCAAAGGAAGTAAACATACCTACTGGAAAGAATGAATTTGAATTCGAACTTCCAGCTACGGGTAGAACTATTACGTTTAAATTATTGACTCACGGTGATGAAAGTAAAATAGATCAAGAAATAACTGGGATAAGAAAAATTAATAAGGATAATGTACCTGAACTTACTACACGTCTTAAGTATATGATTTTATCAGTAGACGGTAATAGTGATACTAAGACAGTTAGAGATTTTGTAGATAAAGATCTACTTTCACTCGACAGTAGAGCTCTTAGGAAGAAAATTAACGAAATCCAACCTGACATAGATCTTACATTTTATCCAGATGGCGTTGAGGAGGGCGTCAATATTCCTATCGGAATTAACTTTCTTTACCCTGACGCAAGAATATAGATTATCACTTTTTAATCAAATTCATGAAATAGTTTTTCATGGTAAAGGAGGGTACGATTATGATACAATTTACAATATGCCAATATGGTTAAGAACTTTTACTTTTCAAAAAATAAATAATTTTTATGAAGAAGAAGCGAAAGCAACAAAAAAAGCTTCTGGTAAAAGCTCAACCCCGGCATTCGGTCCAAATGTAAAACAACCTTCTTATAGTACAAAGGCTCGCAAATAGCGGGCCTTGGCTATTTATAATAAAGACCATCCGTGGAAGAACAATTAGAAGCATTAAGAAGACAGTTAGAAGAATTAGGTGTACCTGCAGCTAGGGTACGAGCACTTAAAGACGCTTTCGATAGTGCGGCTGGAAGTACAGAAAGACAAAACGCAGCTCTTGATAATATGCGTTCTGTTATAGAGAATGTACAAAATGCCGCTGCATTTGCGAATGAAACATTCGCTGATCTTACTGCTATATTACAAGCTAACCTAGATGAGATAAATAATAATGAAAGTGCTCAAAAAAGAGTTACTAAAGCTACTAAAGGAATAATTGATTTATCTCGTGAGTTAAGTTACCATGAAGGAGAAATTTCTGATTATTCTGAAAAGCAGTTAGCTAAGAAAATAGAATTAGCCGAGCAGCGAAAAAGAGACACAGAAGAAGCTTCTGCTGCTATACAGAGAGAACACGGTCTAAGGTCTAACGCTAGTCAAGCTACCCTTGATATGTACTTTGATAGACAAAAAGCACTACTTAGGGAAAGAGGATTAGCAGATAGTCTATATCAAAGAGAACTTCAAAAATTAGAGAACGACCAAGCCATACTTAATCAACGTAAAGCTGATTTTGATATTATGGATGGAGTTATTCAGAAGGCTAAAGCTCAATTAGCAGTTCAGAAACAAGTTAATGAAAAAATGGGCGTAGCCGGTGGTCTAGTTAAAGGTCTTGCCGGTGCTATGAGCAAACTTGGCATAGAAGGCTCAGCTTTACAGCACAGTATTGAAGATGCTAATACTGCTATGAAAAAGGCAGCTAAGGATGGAGGCAGTAAATTAAAAGTTGCTCTTATAGGTATAGGTGAAGTAGCAAAAGGAGCCTTTAAAACTCTCAACGACCCTGTCTTTATATTTGGCGGTATAGCTGCAGCAGCTTTAGAAGGAGATAAGCATATTACAGATATGCAAAGGTCTCTAGGATTATCCTACGATAATGCTTACGATCTTACAGTACAATTAGAAGCAGCCGCTAACGCCTCCGGTGATGTATTTATTACAACTAGTAGACTTACACACGCTGTAGCAGCATTAACTGAACAGACAGGAGTATTTGCAACTACGTTTGATAATGCAAATTTAGCATTATACGCTCAATTAACAGATAATTTAGGTATAGCAGGAGAAAATGCTGGTAATTTAGTTACTACCTTACAGCTAAGCGGAGAATCAGCTGCTGACTTTGAAAGTAACTTAGAAGACTCTGTTAACTCTTTTAATAAAGCAAATAAAACTGGAGTTACTCTAAAATCTGTACTGGGAGACATCAGCAATGCATCTTCTGCCTTACAGGTAACTTTAGGTAAAACTCCTGGAGCTTTAGCTGAAGCAGCTACAGCAGCAAGAGGAATAGGACTGGAGTTAAGTAAAGTAGAAAAAATAGCTTCCAGTTTACTAGATTTTGAATCCTCCATAGAAGCTGAATTACAGGCTCAATTATTGACAGGAAATAGTATGAATCTAGCTAGAGCTAGAGAAGCAGCCTTGATGGGTGATATGAAAACTGTTTCTGAAGAAATAGGAAAACAGCAAGCTGTACAACAAGCTTTTGCTACTAATAATGTCATAGCTCAACAATCTGTCGCTAAGTCTTTAGGAATTTCTAGAGATGAATTAGCACAGATGTATAAACAGCAACAACTTGCTACATTAGGAGCTGCTAAATTTGCTGCTAAATATGGTGAACAAGAATTAGCTGCAATAAAAGCTAGAAATGCACAACAGGAACTAGGAGAAGCAATATCTAAAATAAAAGATTATGCAGCTCAAATATTTTTACCTTTAGCTAAAGCAGTAGGTTTTGTAGCAGAAGGAATAGCATCTATTGTTGCTAATCCTATATCTGGCTTCTTTGTTAAAGCTGCAGTACGTGGTCTATTACTTTTCAAAACTATTACTAGCTTAGGGGGAGCAATTAAAGGAGCAGGTAAAATGTTAACTGGGTTCCAAGATAGTTGGAAAACTATTACAGGTTTATTTAAATCTGGGTCAAAAGCAGCCCAAGCTGCTACAGATACTATATCCAATACTGCATCTAAAGCTGCAGAACAGGCTTCACAGGCTGGAAAAAAAGCTAGCAGTCCTGGAGGAGGAATGATAGAGAAGTTTAATAAGCTTGATACTAAATCACTTCTAAGAGGAGCAGCAGCTATGGTAGTACTATCTGCAGCACTTTATATCTCAGCAAAGGCATTTCAAGAATTTGCAACAGTTGAATGGAAAAGTGTAGCTATGGGTCTAACAGGAATGATAGGACTTGCAGCAGTAGCTAAAATTATTTCTAAAGGAAGTAAAGATATGATATTGGGAGCAGCAGCTATCGGCATTTTAGGTCTAGCTATGATTCCTTTAGCAAATGCATTAAATCAAATGGCAAATGTAAAAATAGAAGGAGTACTAGCTGCAGCAGCAGGACTAGTAATATTCTCAGCAGCTGCCTTTGCCTTAGGAGCATTATTTTCTTCTGGAGCTGGAGCAGTATTATTTGGAGCAGGACTATTAGGTATAATGGCTTTAGCAGTTGCTATTGAGCCTTTAGGTAAAGCATTAACATCCGCAGCACCAGGGTTTGCAGCTTTTGGTAACGCTATGGAATCACTTACTATGGAAAGTGCAAAAGCATTAGCAGTAACTGGAGTAGGATTAATAGCATTAGCAGGAGGATTAATTAGTCTCTCTGCAGCATCGTTGCTAGGTAGTCCACTTGGTACTTTAAGTGAATTGGCTGCATTAGCACCTGGCTTAGCTACAGTAGGAACATCATTAACCGCTATAGCTGCCGGAATTGCAGCTTTATCATCAGCATTAAACACCCTACAGACTGAAAAATTAGATGAAATAAAAGATTTAGTTATTACTACAGCATTTGCAGCACCAGCAATCGCAGCTACTGGTGCTATAACAGAACTTATAAACGGTATAACAGGTAATGATGATACTTCAGAAAATAAAAAATTACTAGAAAAAGTAGACAGATTAATAGCAGCGGTAGAGACTAGACAAAATATCTATCTCAACCCAGGAGCTATTGAAGAGGCTATAGTTTTAGGATCAGAAAAATTTTAACAATTAATATTTATAAATAAACAATTATGGGACAATTAGACGCATTTGAAAAAGGATTGCAAGGTAGAGATTTAATTACCTCAGATCCTAGTAACAATTACAAAGGTACTACTTACTCTTATAACGGGAAAGGACTTCCTTTAAGACCGAGTAATGATTTAAATTCACAAACTCATGCACAAGGAGCTGGAGCTGATTATAGTACTTTAGCAAAACACTCTATTCACGATCTTGATGGCAAAACTCCTGATGCATATCAAAAACCTACAGATACTAGCGGTAATTTTTAAAATTTGGCTATACTCGAACAAAAAACCGACCTTAAGTCTTTAAAGAACTCTCTTTACGGAGCAAAAGACTTACTGACTCCGGAGGATATTAATGATCCACCGAAGGCAAAGGGTCTTGCTTTGCAAGTAACTAAACGAGTTGATGATTTAACTCGACATGTAAAACTACTTACTAGAAAGCAGGGTTTAAAATTTGTTGCTAATCAGGCTCTACTTAATCAAGTAGATACTATTAGTAAAATAAGAGACGCAAAAAAATCTGGAAAACCTGGCGCAGTAGGAGCTGCTATAAAAGATCAACTTAAAAAAACTGCTATTAATACAGTAGGTGCAACAGCATCTTTATTAGCTCAAATACCATTAAACGGTACAGGTATTTTCATTCCAAGAGGAATCGTTCCTGTAACTTACTTAAAGACAGGAGGAGCTCTAAAAGACGATACAGCAAATCCTAATATTTTTAAAAAGGTAGCATCTAAAATAAAAGAAGTTCGAGGAGATGCCGAAGAATTTACTTCTTTACTAGATAATAGACCAACAGAACTTTCTAAGTATAAAGGAGGATCTAAAACAGGAACTTTTCAAGTTGACCCTAGTACATTAGGAGCAGCCCAAGCAGCTAACAAAGGAATAAAGCCAGAAAATAGAAAGCAAGATTTTTACGAATCCGGCGAAAAAGGAAGATTTGTAAACGACGAAGATAAAGTAGAAGTATTAATTGAAGCACCAGACGGTAAAGGAGGAATAAAAGAATTAACTCTATCTAAAGAAATACAAGATGAAGTTGCCTTTTCCAACGATTCAGATAAACGTTTACCCCCAGTAAGGACTAAATCAAAGGCGAATGACGAGAATTATAAAGTAGATGGAACAGACTGGGCTTCTTTAAATAACCCTATAGTACTTTACAGACCAGGAGCATTAAGAGAAAAAGATAACGAAGATAATCGTCCCGACCCTATTCAATCTCACGATGATACTACTGCAACAATACTAAACACTGATAATCAAGATATAATTCCTTTTGAATTTAATACTTTCTACCCAGGAAATACAGATGGATATTTTTTAGCTTTTCGAGCTTTCTTAAATTCTTTAAACGATAATTTTTCAGGAGACTGGGCTGGTACTAAATACGTAGGAAGAGCAGATGAACTTTACACATACCAGGGTTTTAAACGTGCAGTAGACTTTAGTTTTAAAGTAGCAGCTTTTTCTAAAGCTGATTTAGTTCCTCTATACGATAAGATTAATTTATTAGCAGGATCAACAGCTCCTACATATAATGATCAAGGAGAATTCATGAAAGGTACTCTTACAAAAATTACTATTGCAGATTACCTTAAAGACGTAACAGGTTTCATATCGAGTGTAGGACTAAGTTGGGACGTAAACTCACCATGGGAAATAAACTCAGATAAAGGTACTCCTAGAGTTCCCCATATACTTTCTGTTGCTATATCATTTACACCTATTCACGATTTTATACCTACAGCAACAAGCAGATATATAGCATAATATGCCAAACAGATATTCATCAATAACTAATTTTAAAGATAGTGACGGAAAACGTTATCTAGCTAATGCTGTATACCCGGACATCCCGGAAACACAAGAAGACATTTATATAATAACTGCAGGTACTGATAGGTATGATACCTTAGCAAAGCAGTTTTATAATGACAGTTCGTTATGGTGGATAATTGCATCCGCAAACAATTCTAAAAAGGATAGTTTAGTAGTAGAAAAAGGAATACAGTTAAGAATACCCGCTGACGGACCTGGGCTTAAAGCTAAATTTAAAAACTTTAATAACAACAGGTAATGGCCTCAATTGGATCAGGGGTTGACCCTTATGTTATAACCCAGATAGAAAAAAGACAGGATAGATACGGACAGAGATCTAGATCTAAAGCAACCTCTGAACTACTAAATTCGAACTCTGCATTTGTACGGTTGAGATCTAGTGTAAACGAAATAGATTTAGATACATACATAAAGTTAGAATCAGGCAAATCACTTCTTAATAGTGTAAGTGGTGTAGATACAAAAGCTAAAAATTCAATACTTACCGGAGGAACCTTAAATGCTTCAGGTAAGAGAAGAGCAGGAGTAGATACAACTCCCGGTAGAGATACAGTATCTTCATCTGGTGCTTACCATAATTCAGACAAATTAGGATTCAGGCCTATGCCTGGAATTACTTCTGCTACAATAAAGAGTAAAGGAGATGGAGGTACTTTACAAGAAGCAGAAATTAACTTTACAGTCTGGTCAATAGAAGATTTAAATAATTTTGAATTATGCTACTTTAGAGTTGGATACTCAGCCCTACTTGAATTCGGACATACAGTTTATGTAGATAATGATAACCAAGTTCAAACTATTACTGAATCTCAGCTATTGAGTAATGATGTATGGTTTACTAAAGATAATGGAGCACAAATAGATAAAGAAGTATCTCGAATTAGAAAAGACAGTGACGGTAATTATGATGCTCTCTTTGGGTTTATAAAAAACTTTAACTGGAAGCTTCGTAACGATGGTGGGTATGACTGTTCTGTAAGTTTGATTTCTAAAGGAGTAGTTATTAATGCCTTAAAAGAAGGTAAAACCACAGATCATGTTTCTAAAGAAGATCAGGCAGCAGCAGACACAGAAAAAGATAAAAACGAAGGAAGAAGTATTTTTCATTTTATTTTCTATAGAATAGATAAAGAAAGAAAAGAACCTAACTTTAAAATGAAAGAAGTGTTAGCTAAGGAGAAAGGTAATAGTATAGCAGCCGCTTTTTCCGATGCTGAAGTTTTTAGAATGAACATGACTATAGGAAATTATACAGGATTTATTGCTAAATTTTTAAATGATAGTATAAATTTAGTTTATATGCCTTTAGGTACTTTTTTAGAAATAGTCAACTCTTTCTGTATGTTAAAAGACAACACAGGAAAAAATATTGCTGAATTTAATCCTGCTAGCGAAGAAACTTTTCGTACGTTTGATGGACATTTTTCTGTCGACCCAGTTGTTGCAGTACCACCTAAAAAACCAACAGGAAAATATAGTTACTGTACTATTGCAAATGAAGAAGTTGATCTGCATCAGCAAATGCAAGATTCTGTAGGGTTACAGAATACTAATCTGATAAGAAACATTATGGTTTCTACTCACTTTTTAAGATCTAAAGTTGAGGAATTTACAGATGGTCCAGTAGAACAGGGAGCAGGTTTGTTGGAATTAATTAGAAACGTCTTAATTGGTATACAAAATGCCTTAGGAGAAATCAACGATTTTAATATAGTATGGACCGAAGTAACACCTGGATTTCATTATTATGAAATAATTGACGGTAAAATGCCTGCTTTAGTAGAAAAGAAAAAAGATATACCTGAAATTAACATAAACGGTTTGAGTACAACAGTGATGGACGTATCCATAACATCTAAGATAAACTCAGATATGGCTAGCATGGTCTCGATTGCTGCACAAGGCAATACTGGTAACTATAAAGAAAATTTAAATAATATACTTAGATTTAATGCTGGAGCATTAGACAGACACTATCTTACAAAATCACAAAATAAAGAAGATACTGAAAAAGATCTAAAACAACTGCAAGATAAAAAAGAAGAATTTGATAAATCTCTTAAATCTGTCTGGACCGAATTTAATAAAAGCAATGGTTTAATATCGACTGCTGCCTTCGATTTAGATCTTTGGTCTCAAGTAAAAGGAGAAAGTATATCGATACTTACTTCTTCTACAAAAAAAGATCTTACAGATAATAAAATACCAGACCCTATGCCTGTTCCTATAGAACTTAATTTAAAGTTGAAAGGAATTGCAGGTTTAAAAATTTTATCTACTTTTAAAATAAATAATACATTATTGCCCACTAAATATCAAAAATTTGCTTATATTATAACCGGATTAGATCACAGTATTGGAGCAGACAATCAATGGATTACAAATATTACTGCTAAAATGTTTAATATATGACATTTATACCTAAAGTAAAAACAAAAGTTGGAGGTAAGGTTCCTGGTAAACTTATTGATAAAGAAACCGGGAGACAATATCTTGGTGAATTTATTCAAGATTATAAAGGTAATTTTTATAAAGGCACTAACATTACCAGCTCTAGTGAAAAATTACTACTACAAAAACCTAAACCTAAAACTACTACTGTAGAAGGTTTAAGATTCATCTATACTAAACCAACTGAAAAAGATTATGCAAAAGGTACTTTCAAAAGATATTTTGTTAGGGATGTAACAATTAATAAAGTTGTGGAGGTAGATAAAAAGAAGTATCTAGAGTATACAAAACTTAACAAACCTTACTATATTACATACGAGTTAGATTGGAATATTACAGGGATTAAAAAAGATTACTTTATTGATAATAAAAAAGTTTCTGGAGTTGAGTCTAAAAATAAAGAATTGACCACAGAAGCAGAAAAAAATATACCAGGCATATCTAGTCAGATATTAAAAGACCCTGCACAGTTTGTTCGTAACTAAATTTATCTTATATTGTATAAAAGGTTATATAAGTGTTTTATATTGTAGAGCAAAATAGTAAACTAGAAAGTTTACAAAGGTTATCAAAATTAGGGTTATACGTTGACGTTATTTCGTCTAATGACTTATACCACCCTAAACTTACCTCTACTATTGCTGTTTATATAAGACCTGTAAATTCAAAGCATGGATTTATTATTCCAATTAATCACGATGAAGGATTAAACGTTTCAAAAGAACGTGTCTACGGTATACTATCATCTGCTAGTAAACTATATACAGTAAACAAAAAAGACTTACTATATCACTTTAATCTACAAGAAGCCACTGATTTATCGTTGCTTCATTCTATGGTTAAATACGATAGGTTAGAATATTCTAGAGAAAATAATACCTTAAACCATTTTTATAATAAATTTAGAGATTTTCGTAATATTAATCAACTGATTCCTATCAGTAAGTTATATGAAAGTTGTGAAAAAGTTTATAATCAAGTTAATAAGGTTATTGATTATAAAATACCAGATGGATTTGATTTTTACAATAAAGCTGCTACTAATGTATTTTACCTTTTAGAGCAATCAGGTTTAGGAGTATATTACGATAACTACAGAGAAATATTTAAACCTAGAAACCCTTTATATAATACAGTTGATAATACAGTACTAACTTCATACAATTTATACAATGTTACATCTAGACCTACTAATGCTTTTAATAGCGTTAATTTCGCTGCTATACCTAAAAGCCCAGAACACAGGAAGTGCTTCCATCCAACCGGTGATTATTTTGTTGAGCTGGATTTCGATGGCTATCACCTTCGTTTACTTTGTGAGCAGATTGGATATCCTTTATCAGACGAATCAGCTCATAAACAGCTAGCTAAACAGTATTTTAATAAAGAAGAAATAACTGAAGAAGAATATGATAAAGCAAAACAAATTAACTTTCACGCAATTTACGGAAAAATACCAGAGAAATACGCTCATCTCGACGTATTTGAAAAAATCGATGGATTTATCAAAAGCCTTTGGACCGAATACGAAACTAACGGAAGAGTTTTGGCGCCGATTAGTAATAAACCGTTCACTAAAGCGTTAAAAGATATGAATCCTCAAAAGTTAATGAATTATATCATGCAATCGTTAGAGACTTCCAGAAATATTCTTATATTAAAAGAAGCACTACGTTACTTAAAGGATAAAAAAACTAAATTAGTTTTATATACATACGACGCTTTACTTTTTGACTTTCATAAAGAGGATGGCAAAGAAACATTGGAGAAACTACAGGAGATCTTAGAAGAAGGTGGGAAATACCCAATAAAAGTTAAATACTCAAAAGATCTCGTGTTATAATATAAAAAAGATATTTATATATGATAAATACAGTTACTAGACCGGCATTCGATTACGACTTGGAGCCGATTTACTATAATGAAGATATGAGCAACAAACTTTTTTGTACCTTTGCTACTCAAGATACGTTAGAAGGGATATTGGAAGAGGTTCAAGACAGGTACAAAATTATATATAATAAAATCTTTGTACTCTATTCTAAATCTCAGGATGAATACATCTGCACCTATAACGTTGATTTCGGTAATGTAGGAACATTCCTAGAAAATACTATTCTTGTGCACCGTAAAAAAGAATCTAACACTCTTTATACGATTAATGCCCTAAATACATTGATTAAAGAACTTAACGGAGGTGTACTTGATACATCTTACCGAATTAATTGGCCAGATTATAGAAACTGTGTCTTGCTTACAAAAGGTCCTGAACTCAAAAGGGTCAATACTAAGCTTTATAGAATCATTGATATAGAAAGTTAAAATGCTTTCCCAAATAAGGTTATTAGAAATAGAACTCTTCTCGTTCTGTAATAGAACCTGTACCTTCTGCCCTAATCATTTTATTGATAGAATATCAGATAATAAAATTTTAGACAAGAATCTCTTTAAGAAATTAATACAGGAATTAAAAGATAAGAAATATTCCGGAGTCATATCATTCAGTAGGTATTGCGAACCATTTGCTTTTAGAGACATACTAGAAGAAAGAATTAAATATATTCGAGAACAAATGCCTAACATTAAACTTGTTTGTAATACTAATGGGGATTACGACTGGGAAGGAATAGATATAGATGAACTTACTATTATGGATTACGATATGAAACTTCCTAAAGAAGAATTAGGACTTTTTAAAAGAGATAATAAACCATATTTAGTAAAAAAAATGAGATTAGGTAAGGTAAATAATAGAGCAGGCCTTTTGAAAATTCGAAAAAAGTTCGTTAGAGATTTTCCTTGCTATGAACCTTCTTATTTTGTAGGTATAGACTTTAACGGAAGTGTTAACCCATGCTGCAATATACGCTCAGACGTTAACGAGCATAAAAATTATGTTTTAGGTAACTTACATAACAACACTTTAGAAGATATTCTTACTTCTTCTTCTGCTACTTTGTTTAGAAATAATGTAAAAAGTTGCAAATTCGATAAAGTATGCGTATCTTGTTCTAAGAAAGCAGGCAGGTATACTGCCGATTCACCAAGTATAAATAATACTACAACATAGTTGGTTATACGGATGAACTTTCGTATATTATTAAAATAAAAATAAGTTATATGAATTTAGATGCTATACGCGCAAAGCTGGATACGTTAAATAATAACGGTCAGCAAAGAGAGAAAACAGATTACTCCAAGATTTTTTGGAAACCGGAACTAGGTAAACAAACGATTCGTATCGTACCGTCTGCCTTTGATCCTGCATTTCCGTTTAAGGAATTAAAGTTCCACTACGGTGTAGGTAAGTATCCGATGGTTGCTTTATCAAACTTTGGTAAGCAAGACCCGATTGAAGAGTTCGTAAAAGAACTTAGAAAGACAAACGATAAAGATAACTGGTCACTATCAGGTAAACTTAACCCTAAAACTAGAATCTTTGCTCCTGTTGTAGTAAGAGGAGAAGAAGATAAAGGTGTAAGACTATGGGGATTCGGTATTACTATCTATAAAGCATTACTTGCTTTAGCAGAAGATGAAGATATCGGAGACTTCACAGACGTTATTAACGGATGGGATATGGTAGTAGAACAAGTACAAGGTAATCCTTACCCTGAAACTACTGTTCGTATCAAACCTAAACAAACCCCTTTATCAGATAATAATGATCTAGTTGATACATGGTTAAAGACTCAACCTAATCCTACTGAGGTTCATACTGAGTATGATTATGACTTTATTAAGAAGCAACTACAAAGTTATTTAAACCCTGGATCTGAGGAGACTACTACTCCTACAGAAACACCTTTACCAGAAAGTTTAGGTCAGCAAAAAACAGATTTTACTTTGGAAACAGCTACTGAAGGAAATAAAGATACTGTTAGTAAGTTTGATGACTTATTCAACGAGTAAGCATTCTTTTGTATACTGCTTTTCTAAAAAGTTAGCTTATAATGAAGAGCAGTATGCAATTAACCTTCAACTTCTAGAAAAATCGATTACTCATATTAAAGGTCTATATGAATATAGATTGATTACTGATGAGTTAACAAGTAGTGATGTAGAGCATTTATCAACTAATATTCAGTTAATAGATACTAGTGATTTTATTTTTCTAGAAGACATGAAGGCTAGATGTGTAAGCCTATTACATTCTCACGAAACAATAGTAGACCCAGATTTATTTATTTTCAAATCATTAGAATACAGTAATAGTTTTGATGTAATTTTTGAACATAAGGATTCTCCTACTAAGCCTTGGTATACTGATAACATAACAGAATTAAAAGGCACACTGCTTTACGAGAGAGTAAAAAATACAGGAACTATTCCATTCGTACCTAATATAGGTTTTTTTAAGATCAATAATGATAAACTACTTCAAACATTTACGGAAACATATTATGAATACCGTAATGACCTTTTAGTAAAAAATATTGCTGACCCTAATAGATTTAATTTAATATTAGGTCAATATTTACTAGGAATACTTTTATATGAAGAAAATTTTTCGTATCTTGATCTAAGAAGTACTAATCCTGTTGAGACCTATACACACTTAGCAGGACCGGATAAATACAGAAAATATAATACTAACAAACCAGCTATATAAATGGTAAAGAAAAAAGATACTCAAGAAAGAGCGACCGCTGCAGTTCGTAAGTCGTTTAACTTATCAAATTTTAAGAAAAAGAAAGGTTATTCTAATTCTTCTGTAAAGTTTAAAGAACAAGGATGGATTCCATTGTCGAAAGCTTTTCAAGATATTACTTCCCTCCCCGGTATTCCTACCGGACATATCACTCTCTTGCGTGGACATAGTGATACGGGCAAAACAACTGCCCTACTGGAAGCTGCGGTGAATGCTCAAAAACAGGGCATTCTCCCGGTCTTCATCATTACCGAGATGAAATGGTCTTGGGATCATGCTAAGGAAATGGGACTTCAAGTAGAAGAAGTTACTGATGAGAACGGTAATGTAACTGATTATGAAGGGCATTTTCTCTATGCGGATAGAGGCCAATTAAACACTATTGAAGATGTAGCAGTCTATATTGCTGATCTTATGGATGAGCAGGCTAAAGGTAATCTACCTTATGATATGTGTTTCTTCTGGGATAGTATCGGTTCAGTACCTTGTGACTTATCGGTTAGATCCAATAAGAACAACAACGAATGGAATGCAGGTGCTATGTCTACTCAGTTTGGTAATAACTTAAACCAGAAAATACTTCTATCAAGAAAAGAAAACTCTCCTTATACTAATACGCTAGTAGCTATTAATAAAGTATGGACTATGAAACCTGAGTCACCTATGGGAATGGCTAAGTTACAGAACAAAGGTGGTATGTCGATGTGGTATGATGCTACGTTAGTTGTTACTTTTGGTAATATTACTAATCCAGGTACTTCTAAGATTAAAGCTATCAAGAACGGTATGCAAGTAGAGTTTGCTAAACGAACTAACGTTCAGATAGAAAAGAACCACATTGGCGGTGTACAGTCTAGAGGTAGAGTAGTTATGACTGCTCATGGTTTTATACCAGATGATAAGAGAGAGATCGATAAATATAAAGATGCTCATAAAGAACATTGGTTGAAGTTAGTAGGAACGTTAGATTTTGATCTTATTGAAGAAGGAGATTTAGAAGAAGATACTATAACTCCTAACTTATTAGATTAATGAACTTTACACCAGTATCTAAATTTAGCAACCGTAAATACCCTATTTGGGAATTAACCGATATAAATATTCCAGATGAAGTTTATAAGGTTATACAGGAAGGTACTTGGAACGATTACAATAAAGTTACTGGTAATAGTAAGTATAAACAACCTGCTACTAGATTTACATTAGGTGATTACAATGAATCTATTACTTCAGATTTATCTAAAGATATAATTTCATTTATTCGTAATCAAAAAGATTATGATTTAAGTTTAGTCGAAAATAATCACCCTAATATAATTGATAAGATGAAACATTATCGCTGGAAAATACAACCAGTTAAAGATATAGCAAAATATAAATTAGGAACACATACAGATGGACAGGAATTTGTAGGAACAGCTATAATAAATCTTGAAGATAATAAAACAGTTACAGAGTATTACGCAGATAAAGATAGTAAAAAGTTGATATACAAAGGCTCCGGTATAAAAGGAACAGGTGTTCTACATCTTAACACTCCGTTTACATATCACAGAGTAAGAAACACTACAGGAGAAGATAGATACATCTTACATTGTATTTTAAGTAACCCAGCATTTAACTAATATGGCATACGACGATATTTTAAACAATCTTAAAGAGACCCCACCCCGAGCATTAAACGATCATATCTTGGTCGTTGATGCGATGAACACCTTAATCAGGTCGTTCTCGCTGCTCAAAGCGATGAACCCATCAGGCGCCCATGTTGGTGGCCTGGTCGGGTTTCTTCGTTCTCTAGGGTACGTTACTCGAATATTCGATCCTACTAGAGTAATAATAGTATGGGACGGTAAAGGAGGATCTGCTAATAGAAAAAATATCGATCCTAATTACAAAGCACAACGTGCTACTAGTAGAATTACTCATTGGGGCCTATATGACACTAAAGAAGAGGAAACAGAAGCACTTATAGGTCAATTATTTAGGACTCAAGACTACTTAGAATGTCTTCCAATACATCAATTAGTTATGGATAAGTTAGAAGCGGATGATATTATGGCATGGATTGCTAAAAAAGCATCTAATTCTAATGTTAAAAAATGTACCATAGTTTCTTCAGACAAGGACTTTTTACAATTAGTAGATGATACTATAGAAGTATATGCTCCTGTTAAAAAGAAAACCTTTACAAAGGATAACATATTTGAAGAACTAAAAGTATTACCAGAGAATTACAACTTAGTAAAAGCATTATTAGGTGATAACTCAGATAACTTGCAAGGAGTAAAGGGATTAGGAATAAAAACAGTAGTATCAGAATTTCCTAAACTACTTACTGAAAGGACTGATCTTAACTACATCTACAAAGTAGCAGAAGAAAAGCTAGAAGGCAAAAAGATTTTTGCTAAAATTATACATAACTGGCAAAAAGTTGAAACTAATTTTGAACTAATGGACTTACATATTTCTTCATTAGATGATAAGGAAAAAGAATACGTAAATGAAGTTATAAACTCTTCAATACCAGATTTACAGACAGGTGCATTTCTACGTCTTTTAGAGCAAGATAAGATAGAAGGTATAACCAAGAATACAGAGCTATGGTTAGAGAACTTTAGAGGACTAACAACAGTAAAATAATGGACTACAAAAAATTACTTATAGGAGCAGGTTTTTTTATTTTTGCTCAAAGTTTATCTTGGTACCAAACTAATGGACAGTTTATAAGTACTTGGATGAAAGACAATCCTGTAATACTTTCAGCGATTATGGGTATCCCAGTAGGATTAGGTTATATATTTGGTACAGAAAATATTGTCGCAGCTTTCGGAGGAGAGACATTATGGGCTTCTCGTATATTTGGCTTTGTAACAGGAGTATTGACTTTTTCTATTCTTACTTATTTTCATATTAAAGAGGGTATTAATTTAAAGACAGCTGTCATCTTAGTACTTGCTTCGGTGATAGTTACTTTACAAGTATTTTGGAAAATAGATGATTAAAGGAGTTATAGCAGGAAATTTCGACGTATTACATCCAGGTTACATTGCGATGTTTAAAGAAATGAGAGAGAATTGCGATTGTCTAATCGTTCTTTTACACACAGATCCATCCATAGAAAGGCCTCATAAACTTAAACCTATACTTTCACCAGATGAAAGAAAAGAAATGTTAGAAAGCATAAGGCATATAGATGACGTAATACGTTATACTTACGAGGAACAGTTATATGATTTGCTTAAGATGGGAGAATTTGATTTAAGATTTCTAGGTGATGACTACGTTAATAAGCCTTTCACAGGAGATGATTTAAAAATACCTATCCACTACCTAAATAGAGATCATGGATGGAGTACAACTAAGTTTAAAAAGTTAATATCAAAAAGTTATGAAAAAAGCAATAATAGTTAGTGGCTACTTTAATCCACTACATAAAGGCCATTTAGACCTATTCGAGAAAGCAAAAGAAGTTGGAGATATCCTTATTGTAATTGTAAATAACGATAAGCAAAGAGAATTAAAAGGTTCTAAATTTTTCCAAGATCAAGACGAAAGAATTCGTATAATTAGAGCTTTAAATATAGTAGATATGGCTTGGGTATCAATTGATGAAGATTCAACTCAAAATGCTACACTTAAAATAATGGTAGAAAAATTTTACGGCTCTATGAAACTTGCATTTGCAAACGGTGGAGATCAAAACAACGACACTATACCAGAATCAGAGATATGTCAGCAGTTTGATATAGAATTAATTGACGGTTTAGGGGATAAAGTACAATCTTCATCATGGTTATTAGAAAAATAATTCATATATTAAATTAATTAAAAGGTTATAAATGACATTAAAGAGTTTACAGCAATACGGTAAGGGTTTTCAACTTAAGGTTTTAGGATCGTTACTAACAGATAAGAGTTTCTTACTAAATGTAAGAGACGTGTTACATGATCATTATTTTGATGCTGATTCACATAAGTGGATTATTAATCAAATTAAAGATTATTTTGATAAGTATCATACTAACATTACTATGGATGTTCTTAAAGTAGAGCTTCAAAAGTTAGAGAATGAGGTACTTCAAGTAGCACTTAAAGAAGAGCTAAGAAACTCATACGAAGCATCGGTAGATGATCTGGAATATGTACAAGAAGAGTTTCAAACCTTCTGCAAAAATCAAGAAATGAAAAATGCTATCTTATCATCAGCTGACCTACTTAAAGACCACGACTTCGACGGTATTCGTAATATGATTGAAAAGGCTATGAAAGCCGGTATGGATAAAAATATTGGACATGAGTATAATAAAGATGTTGAAACCCGTTATAGAACTGACTACCGTCCTACTATTCCTTCTCCTTGGCCTATCCTCAATGATGGTATCCAAGGCGGATTTGGACCTGGGGACCTTGCTATTGTTTTTGGTAATCCAGGAGGTGGCAAAAGCTGGACTATGGTTGCTATTGCTGCTCATGCTGTTAAAATGGGCTACAAAGTCAATTATTATACTTTGGAACTCGGAGAGGACTACGTCGGCAAACGATTTGACTGTTATTTTACAGGGTACTCTATTGATGAGGTTAATAAACACCGTAAAGAAGTCCAAACTTACGTCGACGGTCTTAAAGGTAAGCTCATCGTTAAAGAATACCCACCGAAAGGAGCAACGGTAAATACTATTAAGTCTCATATACAGAAATGTATGGATATGGATCACAAGCCAGACTTAGTTATTATTGACTATGTTGATTACCTAAGAGCACCTTCTAAAGGTAAGTTTACCGAACGTAAAGATGAGATCGATGATGTATTTATTGCTACTAAGGGTTTAGCAAAAGACTTAAAGATACCTATTTTAACACCTTCTCAGGTAAACAGAATGGGAGCTAAAGATAATGTGATAGAAGGAGACAAAGCAGCTGGTAGTTACGATAAAATGATGGTAGCAGATATATGCTTATCTCTATCTCGTCAGAAAGAAGATAAAGTGCTAGGCACCGGGAGAGTACACGTTATGAAAAATAGATATGGTCAAGACGGTATGACTTACAACGTAAAGATGGATACTAATAATGGTCATATATCTTTCGAAGGAAAAGCATCAGCTGAAGATCTTATACCAGAAGAGGAAGGTAAACCTAAGTTTACTATATCTCGAGAGGCAATGTCAAAATTATTATAATTTTTTTTGCTAAATGTGGAATATATATTCTATTTATAACCACGGCCTCGGAAACTTCTTTTCGAGGTTGTTTTTGTCTAACACTTTAAGTAATATATAAAGATATATGAGTTTACTAGAAGAAAGAGTTGTGTATAAACCCTTCGAATACCCTAAGGCATACGATTACTGGTTAAAACAGCAACAAGCACATTGGCTACATACAGAAGTACCAATGGCGCAAGACGTTACTGACTGGAAATCAAATATGAAACCCCATGAAAAAAATGTAGTAGGAGGAATCTTAAAAGGATTTGCTCAAACAGAAACAGTAGTTAATGATTACTGGTCTACATTAGTAACTAAGTGGTTTAGAAAACCAGAAGTTATTATGATGGGTACTACTTTAGGTTCTAGTGAAACGATACATGCAGAAGCATATTCTTTACTCAATGAACAATTAGGTTTGGATAACTTTGCCGAGTTTATGGAGGATGAAGCCACTATGGCTAAGATAGAAAACCTTATGGATGTAAGAGACGGTCACGATGGTACTCCTAACTGGCATGATAGAGCTAAATCTTTAGCTATATTCTCAGCATTCACTGAAGGTGTAAACTTATTTAGCTCGTTTGCAGTTTTATTATCGTTTAAAATGAGAAATAAACTCAAAGGAGTAGGGCAGATAGTAGAGTGGTCTGTAAGAGACGAAAGTCTTCACTCTGAAGCAGGATGTTGGTTATTTAGAACCCTTATGAAAGAACATCCGGAATTTAAGACTCCAGAACTTATAGCTGATATAAATGAAGCAGCAGCAACTGCATTACAGTTAGAGTTTAATTTTATCGATAAGATATTTGAAATGGGTGATCTTGAAAACTTAACTAAAGACGAATTAAAAAACTTTATTCGTCATAGAGTAAATACAAAAATGGCAGATTTAGGATTAAGTCCTATTATTCCTGCAGAAGATATCGATAAAGGTGCATTAAAAACTATGAAATGGTTTGATGCTGTTATCGCTGGAAAACAACAAACAGATTTCTTTGCTAGTAGAGTTACAAACTACAGTAAAGGTCACTTAGATTGGTCAAACGCATTTTAATATAAAGGTTATGTCACACATAGTAGATACCAGTAGCTGGGAAGCTGGAAAGGATTACCCAGAATGGATGAATGAAGTTTCTATTGCAACTATCTCAAAAGGATATTTAATGCCTGATGAAACTCCTAAATT